>JAABUM010000138.1_pt1 | contig 146223 bp, 294 predicted proteins | sample 5559161 | NCBI WGS metagenome assembly JAABUM01 (sample SAMN10711868, study PRJNA513369) | rock metagenome | isolation source: Antarctica rocks | place: Antarctica: Victoria Land, Siegfried Peak nord
CGACGCGCGTCGCCGATTTTCGGCGCTTCGGAGGAACCACAGGCGACGCGGTGCGCTTTCGCACAAAGGAGCATGCGTGTCGCATATACGGGGACCGCGCTTGAACTATAGGCTTAAGTACTGGCTATGTACTGGGAGACTCTCGGTTCGACCTTTTATCGGGCTGGATGAAGTGTCCTGGGGGCAACCACGTGTGCTCGCCGAGCTCGGCATTCACATGGGGCGAGAAACCGCGGACAAAGCTGCACTCCTGTCTTCTGTCATAACTCACTCTACTCCCTGCTGCGACGGCACAGACCTCGACACGCGAACCGCGATCGTATGTCCATCACCTCAGCAGGTGCGCAGTTGCCTCTGCTGGAGCTCCCTTTTCGGCGGCTTGCGCGCAGTCGCTCCGCGGCCGCGGCGCCGCACCGCACCCGGCTGTCGACTATGACAGCACTCATGCTGACCTGCCTGCGCCAGCCTGACCCCTGCCCACAGCACGGCAGCGTTTGCTTGCTCTAATCAAGAGCAGCTCCCGTGTATGTGTTAACATTAACCCTGTATGTGTTAACATTACAAACGGGAACGTTCCCGTTTATAATTATGTGGCATCTGAGACATCCGTCTGAATTTGTGATCAGCTGCTTTACCCCAGCGACCTTCACGGCTGCTGGTCTCCATTCCTTGCTGCATCTCGTGTGGACACTGTTGCACGAGCTGACACGGCAGTCATCTTTGCTGACGCCTCTTCCGCTATGCGCAGAGCATACACAACATGGGCTGCCCTGCCTGCGGTGACGCTTGCAAGTGCCCGCCTGGCGAGTGAGTATATTTCAGCTGCCCCTCCCTGCATTGCTGAGGGTGGTGCCCGTGCCCGTTCAATCTGTCGATGTCGCGAGGCATGTGAACAACTCGCCCATCAACTGGTTAATTTAACACGATCATGCGCAGGTGCAAATGCACGCCGTCCGAGTGCACCGCCAAGAAGACTTGCGGGAAGGCAAAATGCGGGTGAGACGCTGTGTGACTGCCCATGTTTTGGTGGCCTATATTTTGCGTACCAATATCTTGCGCGTTCTCATCATTCGCGTTCCTTCTTGCAGCTGCGGCAACAACTGCAACTGCGGTACGGCTCTCGACTAGATGCATGCAAATTGCGCGGTTACAACTAATTCAAACTTGTATCCTGCTGGTGACTTATGTGTCAGGCAATGTCGGAAGCTCCATTGTTGGACGAACGTTTCTCTGTCTTGCACAGGTGACTCCTGCACATGCGGGAAGTGCCCTGGCAGCTGAGCATTAGCACGCTGCTGCGGCGTGACACTGCGCGTAGTGAAGGAAGGCAACTCTGAGACTGCGTAACGATGCATCAAGACCTCAAAGCCGGATCAGCGGCTTCCATTGGCGGTCTGAAAAATTCCGATGATACCATGAAACATTCGGTCTCTGAGAATTTGTGGAAATGTGCAATTTGTCGGCCGCCTCTGATGCACCTGCCATACCTCGGTACTTCACTATGAGCCTTTTCGAAATGTTACACTCATCACTCTGCACAGTGCTCGTAAACACCAGTGCCGTGGTATCGACAGTCTGGTCCCAACACAGTCCAAAGCATCATCAGAGTTCCACGTGAGGTGGCTGCGTCTGCGGAGCCGGCTTCAGTTTGTCTACAACGGCGCTAAAGGCTGCCGAAACACCCTGCTTGGCCTTGCTCAACAGCGGCACAGCGGCAGCCGCGGTCTTCTCCAGAGCACTCTGCACATCGCGTCAAGAGAGCCCGTCATGTGGTCCGCAGCATGGTTCAATCATGCAGCATCACAAGGCCAGTCCCCCTCTCTCGTCCAAACAGCATACACCGTGCCGCTGCTTCACTCCACTCTTTCATTCACAACAGGTAGACACAACGCCATGTGCACACGAGTCGCAAGCGCCGCTGCAGCAGAGTCGGTTCACCTGAGAGGCGTCCGCCACCGCCTGCTGCACGTTGGCCACCCGCTGCTGCACGTTCTGCAGCAGGCCGGCGGTTCCGGCGGCCGCCGCCGTCGGGCCGCCGCTGGAGTCTTCATCCTCGTCATCATCCTCGTCCTCGTCGCCGCCGGCGCCACCGGCCATCGCCATCGCCTCCTCCCGGTTGAACAGCGACCCCTTCATGCCCGAGCCCTGCATGCACAGCGCAGCTCCTTGTCGGCTGGCCCCGGCAAGTCATGATCAGGCATCTTGAACAGCGAAGCTCAATGCCCGAGCCCTGCGCATGCAGGACATGCCATGTGTCGTCCTCAGGAAGGCTGCAACGTCATTGACAGTGCTAGCTCAGGTACCGGCGCGAGCACAGTCATTCAGCTTACACGATGCTGGCCACCGCAAAGACACCACCCTGCTCCTCTCTTGCTCCACGAACCCGACCCTAACGCCATGGCAAGCGCAGCAGAGAGCCGGCTGCAGCACACAGCTCTTGCTCTGCCCAGATTTTCCAGATCTGAAGGCGCCCTTCTTGTGGTGCACCACACCTACAGCTGGCCATATCATGTCGTGCAGCATGTGTGCTTGAGCAGGATTCTAGAAACCAAAACCTTGACCACACATCGATTGTGTTTCCCATTCCTACATGCATGCTGGCCATCATGCGCTGCATGTCCTGCTCCTTATGGTCGACCACCTTGAAGTTGGACCAAAATGCAGAATGCCATACTTTTGTTCCGGCGATGTCACAAAGTGTTCTCACCTGCATGCTGGCCATCATGCGCTGCATGTCCAGCTCCTTCTGGTCGACCACCTTGAAGGCCGGCCCCGGCTTCCGCCCCTTTGGCAGCTTGGGCGCCGCCTTTGTGCACGCCGTCGTCTCCTCCCGGCACAGCCACTTTGTCACCGCCGCGCGCCCCGCGTCGCCCTGCAGGCGGGGCCCAAACGTTTGTCACTTGCACAGCGAGGCAAGGAGGCAATGCAATCGAGCTCAGATGGCCCGCGCTTCATGCAGCCGGCGTCTGGGTCATGTCACGCTCATTGTCAACCCCTATCGCAGCCGTCCCCAGCCATTGACGTTGCTCAACCAGGAAGGAGTCGCTGCCTCCCAGCACCTCCTCCGCTGCCGTCACTCTTGGATTCTGGCAGAGTTTAATTGCCAGGGCCTTCAAACCCAATCAAAGTGTGCAAAGAGTCCCGCACCTTCCACAGCAGCTCGCCCAGGTCGGTGTCGCGGTCCCCCAGCACCTCCTCCGCCGCCTTGGCGATGGTCTTGCACTCTGAGCCGCACACGCCCGGCTGCTCCTGCTCAACCAGTTCCAACCTCCCGCCCTTCTCCACCTAGTATATCACAGTTGATAGGGGCGTGATGGGGCAAGTCATCGTGGGCTGGAGTGCATTGAAACCAGAATTCGGCAATTGGCACCATTCAAGCCAGGCTACTGCAGCTCGACCAGCTCCAACCTTGAGCCCTTCTCTGCCTGTCGTGCCGGGGGCAACTCCCGCCATTGCCAAGGTGACAGGAGACAGACAACAGACAATTTGCAAAAAGGCAGACACAGCGCCTGCTCGTGTCAAAGCGGCTGATGCGCCACGGCGCTGCGCTTAACTCGCCCTGCTGCCTGCTGCCGTCATTTTCAGCATGCGCCCCGCTGCTCCCTGTGGGTGACGCAGCTGCCGACGCCATTGACAGGTCCGTCGTCAAGAACCAGCTTTTCCAGTCGAGCAGGGCGGCTTTGTGCAGCTGCCGAGTCTTTGCGGGTCGTGTTTGCAGCCGCAAGCAGGTGCGTTCATCGCACCAGGTCGATTTTGGTAATCCACTCGCCTTCCGCCGCCACCGGGTCGGTCAGCTTTTCGATCGTCTCCAGGATCGTGATCTCACTCAGCTGCACAGCAGAAAGTGAGTTTCAGGCAGGCATGCAATTGAGTTGCAGTGGTAAGCAGGCATGTGGACCAGCACGCATTATGGCACAAGGCGGTTCTGTGGAAGCAGCGCCACTTGTGTCCGGCCAATCGGCAATGTGCATTGGGGGTCTTGTGACATTACATGACGCAAATGCAGATTGTAAATCATAGCACCTTCTTGCTGGGCTTGATGTCATCCCGCAACGCTTTAACCTGCCTGTGCGCATTCTTCGCCAGCGCCTCGCACACGCCACACCTGTTCGCGGTGCCAATGTGTCAGCGACCAAGGCACTTCCAGCAGCTCAATTCAGCCGCTTCGAGATCCGCTGAAGCACATCGTGCCATACCACACTGTAGTGAAGCGCCGGCGCACCTGATGTAGGAGATGTCGCTGCGCACCGCTCGCTCATCTGCCCCTGGGAGAGTGTAGCCTGTCGACGCGGCGACAAAGTCCAGTGCGACAACAAAAATCAACAACGCTCTCATGCTGCTTCTGCCTGGAGCATGCAGCGCGACTGATCTGACGGCTGATTTGGCCGGAACGGTCACTCAGTGCCAATGCAAAAGTCCTCCGTGCAACCCTTATCAGCAGTGCCGAAACGCTGCAGTGTTGGTCAACATGTGATGCGATGCAAATTCAGGGAAATGGCAACTTTGCGTGCTGATGCTGATGCTTCGAGAACGCGAGTCGCAGCGGCGGGGAGCACGGCGGCCGGCTACATTTTCTTCGGCGGGGGGCTCGCGGCTTCCAAATCTACACACCAGCATCCACATGATGCGCCGCAGCATGTCGTCGTCAATTGGCGCCAGCGCTGAGCTCATACCATGTGCATGCTACACACCGGCATGAACAAATGCATTTTCGTTCATTACAGCGCGCAGCACAGAAATGACGACGCATGGCGCTCCAGACACAGCACGGAGCTTTGCTGAGCAAAAACGTGAAAACAAACAAGATTTCTGGTCCCCACACATTTCACTGACAGAACAAACATGCAAGTCCCGCGGTCCACCGGGTGTCCGCTCCGGCGCAGTCCTGCGCCGAAGGGTGGTATGCAGGCGCAGCTGCAGCCTAGAACGCTAGCTGGTCATGGCCGCTCAAGAAAGTGGCTCCGAACCACGATCGCCGAAGGGTGAAACCAAATGCCGCTGAGAGGGTCCGACACGAAGAGGCACTGTTGCTGAGGGGCCTGAAATGGGGGGCGGGACATCATTCTGGCGGCCCCGCACAGGGACCGCCTCCCAGGCGGGCTTGCAAGCCGCACCTCAGGTTGGGAGCTGAAAAGGTTCTAGCTTGGCCGCGCAGCGAGCGCAGAATGCGCTCGGCCCCGGAGGCAGTGCCTCCCCTTCCGAGGAAGTCCCTCCGAGGGTGTTGCCCGTCGTCTTGCCGGCTGGCTGTAACCTGCCGGTCACAGGGCGCATGTGGAGCCCTTGCGGGATCCTGACGCAGGGACTCTAGGAGGCAGAATCGCCGCCCTGGTCGCCAGCACGTCCGCTTGTTCAGTCGTCGGCCTTGGGCCGCGCCAAGGCGGCGACCTTTTTGTCGGACTTGGCCATCTGGCGGTAGCGCCGCAGGCCGCACGCGTTGCACAGCAGCTGCCCGCCGGCGCGCCGCCACGTCGGCGTCTGCGTCTCGCCGCACACGGCGCACACCTGCGGCCTCGTCAGCAACAAAACATCAGCGCCGAAAAGTCGAGCGCTGCGATGCATCCCAGCTCCTGTTGATGCAGCCGAAAGTTGCGCGTGGGACTGCTGCCACCGCTGGCAGGAAAAGCCAAACCTCACATCCGACTGCATACAGCCGCCAAGAGCCCAGCGGCTGACATTGGACATCAATTGATTGCCGGCAGAAAGCAGGATCCAAGACGATGGAGCTACGGCATCGAGTGCTAACATGACGGTTAGTGCACACCTGGAGCTGCGGGATCGATCTGAATAACCTAAATCAAGTTCAGCTGCGCACCTGGCTGGCATCGCGGGGACTGCCGCTCTGGTTGGCCGCCTTGCCGCGCTGATCCAGGTTGGCGGAGGCGGCGCGTTTCCGGCTCGCGGTGGCGGCGACGGCGGCGTCCGCGTTTTCGTCCAGGCTGCCTGCCACCGCCGGCGCCGAGCGAGACCAGCCCTGTAGCAACGTAAGCACGTTGGAATTAAATGATATAGATGCAGGCGATGGAGACATGAAACTGGGGCAGCTGCTTTGCAGCTGATGCGAAGCTTGTGCAGCCTTGCCTTGTCCGCTTGGCTGAGGTCTTGGCAACTGATCAGAAGTGCTCAATCACTGATCAGTGGGATTGCTGAGCTGCCTCATCAGGTCACCCAGGTCACGTTTCCAGCTGCTATGCTCCCAGGAGACGGGCAAGGGGAGCACACCAGGGTGGACGAGCCGAAGAGGGTGGGGGCAGCGGTGGTCGCGTGCTGCGCGATGGCTGAGGGGTCGAAGTGGCGCTGTAGGCCGCCACTGCCGCCGCCGCCGCCGCCGCCGCTCGAAAATGCGTCCCCCATGCCCATCGGGCCGGCACCCTGCATGAGGTTGGAACACATCAAATCAGGCGGCGTTTGTATATGATCAAGTTTTGGGTTTTGGGAGGGCTTATGGACATGGAAACGAGGCTTGGCATCACAACATCTGCTGCACACGGCACTCCAAGACAGGCAAAGCGATGTGCTACAATGGATGGGTGATTGCCTGCGGCAGGCTGGGCAGCGACAGGAAGCCGCCATAGCAGCCGGCAGCGCCGGGCGGCCGCTGCTGGTGCAGCTGCTGGAAGCCGCTGGAAGCCGGGAGCGGCTGGAAGCCGGAAGCGCCAAACTGCTGCGCGTGCAGCAGCCGTGCCAGCTGCTCCTGCTGCAGCTGTTCCTGCTGGAGCCGCTCCCGCTCCATCTGCTGCAGCGCCCCCTGCTGCCGCTGCTGCTCGGCGAGCCACTGCAGGCTGCCAACCGGGGCCGGCTCCGCGCCGAAGCGGGGGGCGCCTTCGTGCGACGGCGGCGCAAACCCGCCATGCGGGAACGTCGGGTTGGCAGCACCGGCGCCGGCGGCGGAGAGCGCCGCGGCCCATTCGGCCTGCTGGGTGGCGAGGTACTGCAGCGGGTCCAGCCCCAGCGGCGGCGATGCCGACGGGAAGCCGCCGCCGTCGGCGCCGCCGCCGCCAGCGAGGCCGCCACCCGAAAAGGCGCCGGATAGCCCGTCGCTGCGGGCGTCCTGCCACATGTGCATGGCAGCCGAGCGGCCCTGCTGCGCCGCGCTCAGGTACGCGAGCGCATTCAGCTGCAGGGCCTCCTGGTTCACGGCCTGCTGCAGGGCATCCTGATTTGCGGCCTGCTGCTGCTGCTGCTGCTGCAGCTGCAGCAGCGCCGCCCGCTGGCCCGCCGCCGCGTGCTGCCACTGCGCCGCCCGCTGGCCCGCCGCCGCGTGCTGCCACTGCGCCGCCTGCTGCGCCGCGGCCTGCTGCGCCACCTGCTGCGCCGCCGCCGCCTGCTCGCGCCCCTCAGCCTGCTGCTGCTGAGCGTAGTCCAGCTGCCACTGCGTCGCCAGCATTTCCAAACTATCGGGCATGCCGCGCAGTTCCATGCCCGTCATCTGATCGCCGCCGCGCTGCGCCGCCGCGGGCGCCGCCAAGGACGCCAGCGTGGGCGGCGTCGCGGGCCTGCACACGACAGTCACACTTGTCAGATGACGAGTCCAATGGAACTGAGCTGCTGCGCATTGATGGAAGGGCTGGTAGGGTGCAGGGCTGTATGATGTGACATCTTGGAGCCAAGGGCAGCAGGCAGCCAGCAGGAGGCCTGTTACGTTCGTCCCTCACCTGAACGCGGGGGTGGGCATCTGCAGGTCCTCGGGCTGCGGGCTGCCGAGCCGGCTACCCTGCGACGGGCTGCGGGGCCCGAGGCAGCCCCTCATGCCGGCCGCGACGCTGCCGCCGGCCTGCTGCTGCTGCTGCTGCTGCTGCTGCTGCTGCTGCGGCGGCGGCGGCGGCGCGACGATGGTGCACAGCGCCGCCGAGCTGACGCTGCTGGAGCGCACGATGTCGAAGGCCGCGCCCGAGTGGTTCCCAGGCTGCTGGTTGCCACAGCCAACGCAGGTCTCGGGGGAGGCGGTATGCGACGACGCCGCCAGACTGCCGGGGGCGCTGCCGTGGGTGCGGGGCTCCGCCGCCGCGGGGGCGCAGCCGGAGACCGGCGAGGACCGCGTGGGCGGGCAGGAGGCCGCGGACTGCGTCGACCGCGCATCGCCAGGGCGGACGGCTACCGGGCGCAGCACGGGACTGCTGTTGTGGTGGCGGCCCTCGCCGGAGCGCCCGGAGTCGGCCGAGCGGACGGGCAAGCTGGGCTGGTGGCCCTGCGGCGGCGAGGGCGAACGCGGCCGCAGCGGCGGCAGCGACGGCGATGAGTGCCACAGCTGCAGCTCGGGGCCCGCACTGAGCGCCGGCCGCTCGCCTAGGTGAGCGGGCGCGGAGGACAGTGCTTGGAGGTGCCGCAGGTGCTTCAGCTGCTGCAGCGTGCGAGGCTGCGCTGATGCGTCCGCCGCCTCAACACTGCCTCCGGTTTGCCGCCACTTTGCCAGCGCGCCGTCGGTGAACACGCTGCGGGTGCTGGCATCGGCGGACGCGAAGGCGAAGGACCCTACTCGCAGGCAGTCCTGGCCGCCGGCCAGGAGCTGGTGCCCGGGAGGTGAGCCACCGCGCCGACCGTCCGGGATGATTGCATCGGACAGCGACGTCAAGGGGCCAGCGTCGCTGTGATCGTCACCAGGCGATCCCGATAGTCGTCGCTGGGCGCCCGGCGCAACATGCGGTTGCATATAATGGCCGGCAGCCTCCGATGAGAGGCTTCCCTCCCTCACGCGCTCGATCTGCACGACGAGCTTGAAGGCTCAGCGAACGAGGCAACCCGGTTCGTGAGATCTGCAGGTGATGTACAACAAGCTCGCGTCTGGCAAAGCAGCTGCTTGCACGCGTTGAAATATCTGCTGTAACATCGCTGCTTCAAGCGGCCATGGCCCACGATCACGGCTGACAGCTGATAGCGCACCACAGACGTGCATATGATTCGTTTGTAGTTGAACAAGGGTTGGGGCATAGACAAAAGGCCGAGCTGCACCTCGCTGCACCTCGCCTGTGCGCGTGACGCGTTTGGACCCTGAGACGGCCCGAACATCTAGGAGCGAATCAGCAGTTCGCACCCCAGCCCACCGCCAGCAGATTCTACACGAAAGCGGAGCACAGCCCCCAGCGTGCGTTTCTTGCATGCAACTATCTGAATAACGCGCTGTGAGCTTCAGCTGCATGACGTCAGAGGGCTAGAATCTCCAGATATCTCGATTTGTCCCCGAGCCATGAAGACTTGGACTCCTTCTCTACTTTCTGTCCCCATCCAGGTTCCTGATCGGTTCCTGATCGGCGATCGTGCGAAGGGCTGAAACGATCACTCGAATGATCAGAAAATTTGTGCGGATCATCCACTAGGTCGTGACCGTCAGCGTCACCCCGCAGCCAGGCAGCCAGCCGGCCTGGCAGCCAGCAACGGCTGACCAGCCGTGGCAGCTGCGACACATCGCGGCCGCCGCCGCGCCATCAGACGGCTGTGCCCCTTGCACACCGCGGCGCGGCGCCAGGTGGCTGTTGAAATGTAGTGCCACCGCGCCACCCGCTACCACGCCGAGTTGGGCGGAAAATGTGCCATATGTGGCATTGACCGCCAAGCGCCGCTGCACACGGCGCCTGAGTCGAGGCACACGGCTGGACACCCGTCTGTTTGGCATGTGGCGTTGCTGCTACCGCCGGCGGGTCAGGCGACGAGCACGCGGCACATATCCGCAGTCGCCAGCCGCTGGTGTCGCTGCCGCCGCAAGCGGCGCCTGAGGCGGGCACGAAGCCGCCAAGGCGTGAAGTCACCGGCGGAGTCAGGCGACGAGCACGCGGCACAGGCCCGGGTGCACCTGCGCATACAGCCGCGTGTAGGGCACCTTCTCGCCGTCCACCACCATCCAGGTGTCGCTGCTGATGGGCTCCATGGCCAATGCTGTCACCTACAAAAGGGAACTCGAAACGCTTGAGCACCCTTGACGCAAAATGCTTTAGCACCCCTTGATGTCTTGCTCCTGATGTTGGCGCAAAACTCGGGATCGCATCGGAGGAACTCTGCGCGGGTCCCAACCCCCCGGCACCAGACCAGCGCTCATGGCAGGAGTCCTCCAAAGTTCGAGCGGATGCTGGGGGAGACTCCTCTGGGAGCCTGACGACAGCCACTGGCACACAAGATGGAGTATCAAACTTTGGGCACCTGGCGGTAGTCCAGGATGGGCAGGTCCAGGTGGTTCCCGTTCTCGCTCTTGATCATGAACTGCAGCCCCTCGAAGCGCGTCGCCTTGCCAGTGGAAATGACGTCCAGGCAGCCTGCAGAGCAGGGGCTTAGCGGTTCCTGATAGTTAGCGGCTCATGATGAAGGATGAATGGGCAACTGCTCGGCGAAACGCTTTCCACGGTGTGCGGATGGCTGAGCGCCCAGCAAGCGGTACTCGCAGGCTGACAGCGAGGACAGACGGCCCATGTACGCGGAAGCGGCACCCAGAGTGGCGGACCCGAATGTGCGTGAGGTCGCGGTCTCCGCGGCCACAACCTCGACAGGCATGCCGTGTCTCTGGTCTCTGGCTGACGCCAGAGGCGCACATGCCTGCCGAGTTACCCGGAAGGGACTGCACACCTGTAGTGAGGCCGGAGCGAGGCGCGATGTGGTACGTCATGTCCAAGTACGGCAGCGCGCACGCGGCAAACAGCGTCACCTCCTCACTGGAGTGTTGCAGCCAGCCCTGCGCCGCACGGCAAGACATCAAGTCAGTTCGTTCAGATGTTACATGAGCAATGTTGTGAGGGAAGCCGCCCAGTGGCAGCACACATACACAGGCGGCATGACGCAAGCGCAGACGCAAAGCGGAGGCATCTGAATGTGACAGCACAAGCAGGCAGGAATGAACTGAAAATTACATCTCTGATGCACACCTCTCGCAGGCGGCCCTCCGTCCAGGCGGAGGCCTCACGGAAGAGGTCGTCAAGCAGCGCGGCGGCCAAGACTAAAGGCAGGCGCATTTGCAAGTGATGGACCGAGTCAGCGCTTCAGGAGCGTCACCTCTGGCAGGCGGCCCTCCGTTTAGCCGGAGCCCTTGCTCGACAGGCCGTCCAGCAGCGGCGTCGGGGGCCTGCCCAGCTTTTGATAGATAGGAAGAAGAATGAAGAGTGGACCCATGAAGGAGGAACGTTTATGAACTATGGTTAGGAGCCTTGCCTCTGGCAGCCGGCCCTCCGTCCACGCGGACGCCTCACGGAATACATCGTGCAGCAGCGGCGTCGGTTGAAATCCGGCTCCAGATGTTGATAGCAAGCCGGACAGAGAGCAGCAAGAGTGGAGGCATGCAGAAGGATATGTGTATGCAGAGCCTTGTCAGGAATGTGATTGTTACCTCTGGCAGCCGACCCTCTGTCCAGGCGGAGGCCTCGCGGAACAGATCGTCCAGCAGCGGCGTCGGCGGCCCGCCGTCGACCGCGGCGCGACCCGCCGAGCCGGAAGAGTGCTGCCGCGGCGCGACGCCGTCCCGCGCCGAGCTGCCGCTGTCCTGCCGCAGCTCGCCGGGCGCGAGCGGCTGCGGCTGCGCCTGCGTTCATGTGAGGGTTCAGAAAGCCGTCACCTTCAGCAGACCGCAAAAGGATCCCGGCTGTTTTGGCGGTGCTGTCACCGGCCTGCGATGCACACAATGCCGAAGATGTTGACTGCGACAAGCTGAGGGGTTGGCAAAAAGTTGAGGAGTTGGGCAGCTCGGTGGACTAGGCGTGGCACATGCTTCCGTCAGCATCTGACGCCATGTAATTGATGCCAAGAAGCAGGGTCTTGTGCTCCCGCGGCGGACCGCTTGTGTGGCCGAGATAATGCTATGCATTCAACATGAAAGTGGGCAGTGAGCAGGGCGTGAGCTGCATCGCCATTCAAGACTCCAGTCAATCGACCGGTGAGGTACAATTGGGAAAAGCGGTTTCTGCACCTCCGACGCGGTGTCCTGTGCGGTCTGTCCGCTGGCAGACGAGGCCACCTGAAGCACTCGCACAAGCAGTTGCATGCCGCTCCGATGGGGCGAGAACTTGCCTGGTGACAGTTGATGCGCCTTGATGTGACAGCTGCGGTGCACCGTCCACAGCGTGTGGATGACCTGCTATGGCATGGATGTGACGGCATCAACAGCCATCGAGGGAGGCCCCTGCAGATGATCCGTTTGACTTCGTACCTGCTGTGCTGCGTCCACTGTGGCCTGGCTGGCGGGCAGGTACGCCATGCGGCAGCGGTGCGAGCGCTTCGTCAGGATCTCGTAAATTGCGCCCAGTGTGAAGCGCATCGCCCCCATCCACCTGCAGCAGCAACGACATGAAGCCTCTCGGTCGACACAATACCCCCAGGTGCGCGTTCATCGCAGCATGACAACCAAGGGGCAAGCTTAAGATGAACACATACCGGTCCTGCGCAAAGTTAGTGCCATGCCCAGAGGAGAGTCAAGCCTTGATTCAGGCTGCCATGCGTCCCACAGCCGACCCTGAGGCGGTCGGTGCCGATGTTCGTGTTGGCGGTGAAACCGAAGGTGACGCAGAGTAAGCCAGGCCACATGTTCTCGGGTGGTTATGGGTGGTTTGCAGGAAGTTTGTGTCTCGCAAACTGAACTCTGCGGCACGTCGATGTTCGAGTTGGCGTTGAATCCAAAGGTGATGCAGAGTAAGCCAGGCCACAATTTCTCCTACTTCGCAGGAGTGTGTGTCTCACAAAGTGATCTCTGCTGTACGTCCTCCCACCTGAGGTGTTCGGTGCCGATGTCCAGGTTGGCGATGAAGCCGAAGGTGATGGACAGGAAGGCGTAGCGGCGCGCGTGCGGTGGCTGCAGCACGCTGAACACGTCCATGGGCGCCTCCCGCTTCTTCTTCGATCCCGAAAGAATGAGCACACACTTCGGACGCGTCCTGGGGTCCCGGAAGAGGGTTGGAATGCAGCGTGCTCATGAGTCAGAAATGCTCGACATGTGGCGCAGGCTAACCTTGCAGCAGGCGCAAATGCCCTAAGGACCGATGATTCGTCGGCCAGGCAGCTAGAGGTGCCTGGCTACAGGTGCCTGGCAGGGCGCATTGGCAGTCTTGCCGAAAGGTGATGCAGTGTAGTGCCTGCACATGCCAGCAAGCATTGCAGCACTGCTCTCGGTAATACCTTTATGACGGCGTGCAGCGCCGTGGCCAGGTCCCACATGCCGGTGTTGGCCGCCAGCGCGTTCGCGGAGCCCGCCGGCAGCTGCGCCAGCGGCATCTTGGCCGCCTCCTGCCAGTCCGGCCGACCGAGCAGCCCCTGCGGAAACAGATCGAACAATGATTGCATGTGATCCCGTTTGCGGAGCACGCCGGCAGCTGCGCCAGGGGCATGTTAGCCGCCTCCTGCCAGTCCGGCCGCCCGAGCAGCCCCTGCAAGATCACATGTGAGCGCCTGCAGATCTGGTTCCAGATTTCATGCCTGCCCAGAGACTGCGTCACGCTTCGTGCATGCATCTGCAGCCCCGTTCCTATCGCCCGACCTTGAAAGCTCAGCGCGACTGCACTCATTGACCTCCCTGAGTCTCAACGGTTTGACACAAGTAGTACGATACCTGCAGCGCCCCGTGCACGCTGCCGTCGCCGCCCATGAACAGTTGCGCGCCACGCTTGTCAAGACATCGTCCCACAATCCACAATCTGCATGAGAGACCCCTGTCTTTCTTACCTGCAGCGCCTCGTGCACGGTGCCGTCGCCGCCCATGAAGAGAAGCGCATCGCAGGACGCCAGGTCCAGTGCCGCCGCGATGTCGCCGGCGTTCCCCGCGCGCTGCGTGATGTGCAGCGTGTACGCGACGCCCGCCGCGTCGAGCGTTTTCCGCACGGTGCCCTCGAACAGCTTCTTTGCCCTGCAGAGAGGCAGGGAGGGGATTAGTGTGATAACACAATGCGGGAGCACGCCGGCTGCTCTGGGGACGAGCCCAAGAACTCGATGCCAAGGACGCAAGGACGCTCACGTGCCGCGGCCGCTGACGGAGTTTAGGATGATCACCACCGGCTCTGTGTTTGTAGCTAGAGAATGGTGCAAATTACACGCACCAACGTGCAGGCTGTCAATCAAGGCAGTGGCATCCCCAGGGGCGCGTGCGCCCAAAAGAGCTCACGTGCCGCGGCCGCTGACGGGGTTTAGGATGATGACCACAGCGCGCGGCCGCTTGGCGACCCGCGGCGCCGCCCGCAGCCGCACCGCGTGCACGAAGGCGCGCGCCTCGGTGATGGAGTGGCAGTGGTAGACGCCGCTCTGGCGCAGCTGGCGCGTCTGCTTGGCGGCGCCGGGATTGCGCACCGGGCAGTACCAGACGCGGAAGGCGTCTGAGCCCTCGTGCTGCGCGCCTATCACCTCGCTGCCCGAGATCTGCGTGTTTGTGATCACGATGTTCAGAGATTGTGTGGTCATCTCTAACTTTTGATGACATGTTTGCAACGGCATCTGCGCATGCCGGCGCCGGCGCCATGCATTGTGTGGGGCCATGTTGCGCCAAATTCCACAGACTTCGTTAGCTCAAGATGCGTGTGAACCTCCGTGGCGATGTGTCCGCCCACCTGGACGTTTGTGGGCCTCCGTCTGGAAAAGCAGGGGAGACAGGAGGCTGCGGGGCTCGCCCGCTGCACCTGCGCGTATACCTAGTTGGGTAATCGAGACGCCGGCGACCCTGCATACCTGTACATTCAAGCGGCATGCTGTTTGAGGGTCTCACGTTGCGTCTGGTGAAGCTGAACGAGCCGTCAGCCTGCACAGAGGCGAGGCCGCTGGCGCCACCGGGACCCTCGACGTGCACACTGTATTCTCCCAGCGCATGCTCCCCGCTGCCGACTGCCAGCAGCTCTGCGTCTCTGGAGGAATCTTCTGTCAGATTGAACGGCTCGCGGACGTCGCTCATCGTAGTCAACTGTTGGACCATAAATGTTCGGCGATCCGATCGAGGAGGTCAGACTTGAGTGTGCCGCCGCTTGCCTCACGCTGTCTCAAATCAAAGCGCCAGGAGCAACTGGCAAGAATCCGCAGATGTCGCGCAGGACAGTTCAGTTGCTTGGACAAAAGTTTCTGCCTTGAAAGGGGGGATGCCAGTCTGACAGAGTTGCCTCCTCAGTCCGACAGAAATTACAGAGTCAACACTCCATGCTCACTAGTGGCGGTGCAGAGAACACGTCTAATGTCACAAGGCATGCCACGCCGGCGTCGGATCAGCGGCACCGACATCGCCAGGCGGGTCATGGAACGCCGAGCGCGCCGGCAGCGCCCCGCTGCTGACGCCCCATGCGTCCATGGACCTCGGCTGCCCGCCCGACGAGCCGTTGCCTGCTGCTGGCTTTCGGAGCTGATCTCCATTCCTGGGCTCCTCTGGTGGCAGAGGTGCCGACTGCCGCTGCTGCCGCGGCGGCGGCGCCGCCTGCGCTGGCTGCTGCGCCGTGCTCATCTGCTGCTTGATGTGCGGCAGCGCTTGCAGCAGCAGGGCAAACTGCTTGGAGGACACCACTGCGAGGCCAGCAAAACATGCCACGTCAGCCTCGCCCGAGATGTTCGACGGATCGGAGGCTGCAAACAGCACAACAGGCTGGAGCAGATTAGGTCTGTATGACATTGCACCCGCCATGTCTGGAGCATCAGCTCCAGGCGCTCGGTCTGCAAAGGATGCGACAATTGTGCCTGCCATTTACCTTGCATGGCCTCCAGCAGCGCCTCGACGTCGCGCATCTGACCCGACTGCTGCTCCGCGCCAGCCGCGAGCGCGATCAGCGTCTCCGCCTGCTTCGTGTTTTCGTCCTGCACCTGCAGACGCAAAGAGCTGGTGTCGGCAAGCATTGCGCCTGCTTTGTGTTTTCCTCCTGCACCTGCAGACCAAATGGCAGCCACCAGTATTGACAAGCAGACTGAGACGACAAGACGAGTACCCTGCATGTTTCATTGTCATGAAACGGCGACAGCAGACACAATCACAAACAAGTGCAAGCCAGAGTCTCATTCCCCCGAATAGTAATCCCTTGTGCGCTCACCTGCCGTAGCGAGGTGCGCAGGTCCTTGGAGGTAATCCGCATCCGCAGCTGCAGCTTGCTGAGCTCCTTGCGCGCCTGCGCCAGCGCCGCCGCCTGCTGCCCGACCGCCAGCTGTGTTGCGCCCGCCGACACCGTCGACACCGGCGACAGCAGGTCCGCCACTTCACCCCTGCATGTCGACGGGCAAGGAACTGGGACGATTCGTCAGGGCACTGCATGCTGACCAAGCTGCGCGGCGCACGCCTGCACCAGCGACACCGGCGACAGCGGTTCTGCCGCATCACCCATGCGCCCAAAAGATAGCTTGTTGGGACACCCGCATCTAGGAGCGTTCGGACATCAGCAACAGCTGCGCGGCGCCCGCCCGCTTGTCTGCTGAGACCGCCGACACTAGGGGTTTGTTGCCTCGCCCCTGCAGCTCGAGAAGGCACAGCATGTGGCCTTCCGTCACAAGACCCGCCGTCTATGGAGGTCCCCCGGCCGTTGGCAATGGTGCCAAACTGCTCTGTCAGCTGACTCGACAATGCGATGCGCCAGCAGCGTGCCTTTGCAGTCCACGAAGCCATGCAGGGGGACCCGCATATCCACATGCTTTTGGTGTCTCGAGTTCTGGACACCAGCAAAAAGGGCAGGGGACCCAACTGCAGAATCATGTCGGGACTGACCTGCGCCTGCGCATCCAGCCCAGCAGCCAGCCGCACAGCAGCGCCAGCATGACGGCCCACAGGCCGGCTCGCTCCAGGGCATAGCCGCCTAGACCCTGCGGCCGGGACGGCAGCGCCGGTGGCGGTGCCGTGTCCACATGCTGCACCGACTCGTGCCGCGGGAATACGCCCCAGCGCCTGCCAGATTGCTGCTGCGCCGGCTGCTGTGCCAGCTGCAGTTCTGCGGCTATGCTGTGCTCGGCTGCCGCGGCCGCCTCGGCGGCGGCGTGCCGCGTATGCCGCAGGATCGATGCGATCTCATTGCCCACTCCCGCAAGCAGCGCGGCGCCCTGCAGCGGTAGGTTTCAGAGGTTGTTCGGCCACGTATAGCTGTCTTCAGTGCCTCCAGGTACAGGTGCTTCAGTGGCGAGGCATTAGTTCGCCTGCGAAGGCTTGCAGCCGCCTTCATCGCATGGTCACCATCTGTGACACGGTGCCGCATTCATGAACTCCGCCGAAAGCTGGAGGACTCGCCTGCAGCAGCTGCAGCAGCGCTTCGGCGCTCTCGCGCGCGCTTTCCTGTCGATCTCGCAACGTTGAGACCTCCTCCTCGAGGGAATCGGGTGCTGCGCTGCCACCCGCTGCAGCCGCGCTCTGAATTGCCTTTGCGCCTCGCCGCGGCGGAAGCTGTGCGGCGCTGCGGGTGATATGCGAGTTGTTCAACGATAGCCTGATGCATCTACTGATTGACTGTGGCGGCGTGAAAGCTGCCAAGCCCTGCATACGGGGAAGTCGGGCCTGCATTGGAGCCGAGTCCAACGCGCACTCGTCAGATCACTGTGACAGGGAGCAGGTGCAGCAGCCGCGCCGGCAATCAATAGCGGAGCGGAGCCCAGCCTCTACGTCAATACTATGACGCTGTAGTTTGCTGGCAACCCGATGTGCTGCAGCATCTGCAAACCCGCCAAGCAGAAACTCCGAAATGCCAAGTGCCACAGCACATATCGCCTCACTTCGCACTTTGCAGCGACACCATCGCAGGCTGTGTGTGTGAGTCTGCAGGCATGGCAGACATCGAGATGTCGGACCAGGCACAACTCGCTTCCAACGCCAATGCGGGCGCCACATACCGATCGATTGGCAGCGCAGCGGAGCCGCAGCCTCCATCCAGCGCACAGCCCATGGACGCTGAGCAGCCCACACCGGCAGCTCAGGGCAATGGATCAGCACCCAAGCCACAACCAACGGGGATGATGCCGCCCCCGATGCGGGCGCCGCCACCAAGGTTCAAAGCGCCGCAACCGGTGGCGCCAAAGGTGGCGCCGAGCCCCCCGGCAGACGATGCAGAGACTGCAGGTGCGGCTTTCTGGCAGTCGAGCTTCCGAATGGAATCTCACAAGATGTCTACTAGTTGTGAAGCAGTAGGCTGACGCATCTCCGATTTCGAGTGCAGCTCGCGCCAAAGCGCGCACGCTGGCAGTGAAGGCAGCGGCGGCGGCCGCCAAGAACTCTCTGCCCGCGCAGCGCGAACGTGCCGTCGCAGAAGCAGCTGCAAAGGTGAGCATGCACAAGTGGTCCAGTGCTGCGCATCCTGAGTGCATGCTTTCTTGTCAACGCTTCCGGCCTGGTGCTTCGTTGCTCTGAAGGACAATTAAATTTGCATGGTGTGTATGCAACTGCAGGCGTACGCAGCCCATCAGCCAGCGGCGCCAGAGCCGGCGCAGGCTGCGCCGGAAACACCGACTGACCAGGCGGGAGGCATGGACGCGCCGCAGGAGCAACAGCAGCCAAAGGCCGCGGCGCCGAAACCGGCGCCGCCAAATCCTCGCAACGCGTCGACGTACGAGCCGCCTGACTGGAGCGGCGTCCCTGAAGGGTGACCTTCCAACCTGAAAAGCCTGCAGTTGCCTTCAGGCACGTGATCATGCACAGAGGTGCTGGCACGATGGACATGTTGGCACAATCGAGGCACAACGATAGTGACTTGTTTGCTACAGGGTGGAGTACACTCTGGAGGAGATCAAGGGCGGCACCAGCCTGGGCATGCGCGACATCACGCAGAAGGCGTTCTACACCTTTGGCCGCACGCCAAACAACGGTGATCGGCGCCATAATGTCTACGCTATTTGGGCCATGAACAGCACCTTGGCACTCAGGATTCTGCCTCCGCAACTGCGCCTTTCGAAAGGAGTTGCATTTCTGATGGGAGTTGCAACCAGGCACTTGTCAGCAGGTCCCGCCGGCAATTCTCGCCGAGTACAGCACACCAGTGGACCGCAGGCGGGTCATCGCCAATGCGTCGAATTGTTCAAGAAAGAGCACAGGACCATGCCCCGTTTCCGTCTCTCATTGCAGAGGTCGTGGAGCACCCGGTCAACACGCGGCTGCACGCGGTGCTGCAGTTCGACGGCTGCAGTTCGACGGCTGCAGCGCCAAATGACACAGTGTTATCAAGCATCAATTACGGGAAACGTGCTCATCTTCTGTTGCAGACGTCGTGCTGGAGCACCCGTCCAGCTCGCGGCTGCACGCGGTGCTGCAGTTCAACGGCGAGACCCTACATGCGCTCCTGTACGACGCCAACTCCGCGCACGGCACCTTCGTCAACAAGCGCCGCGTCAAGCCCGGCGTCCACGTGCCTGTCAGGTGCACACTTTCGGTGAAATGACGTGTACACGCTGTCACTTGCAAGCAAACAAGCACGTGCCTGTCAGGTGCGTTTGCGCCAGGGATGTCGGCTCTTGCAAGGAGTGCTGTTTCTCATTCTCAAAAGCAAACAGATGAGGTCGCGGCCTGCGAGCGGGCGATGCAGCTGTGTTGAGCGCGTCGGCGCACGCTGCAGGGTGGGCGACGTGATCAAATTCAGGCAGAGCTCGCGCGACTTCCTGCTGGACGGCCCAAACTATCCACAAAGGCACTGTGACATTCCACCATCCTGCTGCAGGGTGGGCGACATGATCAAGTTTGGGCAGAGCACGCGCGACTTCCTGCTGGACGGCCCCGCGGAACTCATGCCGCACGAGGGCCCCTCCAAAGCGCAGCGCATGGAAGCGCGCCTGCTCAAGGTGATTGAAACCTAGGTCTCGGATGCTGCAGCGTACCAATGCTGCCGTATCGAAACTTCTGTGTGGAACGTCTGTAGGGGCTCCTGCCGCACGAGGGCCCCTCCAAGGCGCAGCGCATGGAGCCCCGCCTGCTCAAGGCAATCGAATACGACTTGGAAGCCTGGTTGGAAACCTGCACACCGATAAGCATCAGGGCTTGGTTGAAACTGAGCTCCGCCGGAGCTGATGCCGGAGGAGGGCTCCCCCAGGCGCAGCGCATGACCGCGCGCCTGCTCAAGGTGCAGCTGAAGGGGAGACTGGATGATCTGATGCAGCCAAGTTTTATGCTCGAGATTGCTTGCTGAACGACCTGAACAGAGTCTCCACCTTGTTGCTATGGGTGTCCGCTGGCATGAGTGACTTGAGTCTGCTATGCACGCAGTCTCAGCTGCAGCTGCGGCTGACTGAGGAGGTGCCATTGGGCAGGGCCCTTCTGAGCAGGTCCTACTGCCTCTGACACCGCACTGCACGGCAAATGCAGCACTCAAGACGCTGCAAGGAGGGCGGGCCGGGCAGTCTCATGCTGTCGCTTTGAGAACCTTCACCCAGCCTCTAGTTCCATCTCCAATGTATCGGTTCGGATTCTGCTCCGAGCGCTTGCCCCACCATAGACACGCACGGCGAGGCGGTCCCAAGTGAGGCGGTCGCAGTGCTGCCAATGCAGGCGGCGTCTGGCAGCGGCGACGACGCCAGTTCCGAATACAGAAAGCTCAATAGAAAGCCCAGCGGACAAAAGCTGACCACGTGGGAACCTACAAGCCAAGGAGGCGCGCAAGTTGAAGGACGATGCGGTCGCCGTGGCGCAGATGGAGGTGACGCTCGGCCTTCACTAGCAAATTAGCTTCACACATAATCTGGCTATCTCATATGCACAGGCCAAGGAGGCGCGCAAGTCGAAGGACGACGCGGTCGCAGCGGCGCAGATGGAGGTGGCGCTCGGCCGCGATGGCGGCGCCAGCTGGGGCTTTGGCGAAGACGCCATGACGGAGGACGAGGGGGCGCCCTTCGTCGACTGGCGCACCTTCGGCGAGACGCGCGGCCTCACCGACAAGCAGGTCGGCAGACCCCTTCAGAGCCCAAGTCAGCAAAGTCGGAGCATGCAACTGACGCCTGCAGGCTGCTCCCTTGAACATTGCGGCGCCACGCCCTGGTCGAAAACTCACTGTGACTGACAGGATGCAAGCGGTCTCGCCTCGGCGCAGCTTCGCCATTGCGGCTCTGGAGCCACACTTCCCACAGCTGGCTGTGAAATCACAGCTGCAACGCACCACCCTTGACTTTCGCAGGAGAAGACCGCAACCAAGGTGCGGCGGAAGGAGGCGACGATCCGCAACCTGACCAAGTGCAAGCGCATCCGGGCAACACCGGCAATCCTCTTGAACCTCTTCTTTTTGAAACCCCTGCAGGAGAAGACGGCGACCAAGGTGCGGCGGAAGGAGGCGACGATCCGCAACCTGACGACCGAGTGCGAGCGCATCCGCGCCAAGGGCGCTCACGAGGAGCTGACCGCGGGGCAGGCCGCCACGCTCGCCCGAAACGAGCGAACCATCGATGTGCTGAAGGAGGAGGTGTGCTTCTGGACGCACAGCCTCTACAGACACGACATGTAGTGGACATTGGTGTAGCTCTCATCGCCGCCGCAGAAGATGTCTTCGCAGCTGCCGTTTGATGGGCCCTTCATTGGGCCTGCGTCAAACGGGCAATGTCTGCAGCATCAAGTCTTGGGGAGCTGCGGACTGATGACGAGCCAATGCTGGCTTCCGTGCAGGTGGACGACATGGAGGAGACTATCAACAGGGGATGCGCAGGACTCCATCATGCTTCGAATTGACGATTATTGAAACCTTGGCCTGACCGCCGTGCAGGTGGATGATCTGGAGGAGACTCTAAACGAGAGCGTGCAGGACTCCATCAGCGGGCGCAAGAAGGCGGCCAAGGACGCCGCCGCCGTGAAAGCCGCCGCCGCCCGCCGCCGCCGCCTACGTGATGAGGACGAGGACATGGGTAAGAAGTGTTTCAACATCTTCTGTGTCTCCCCTGCAGTTTGGCGAGAGCCGCCGCTTCTTTCATGCGCATGCTGCCGCAGTTGTGCAATCTCTTCCGTTGCCCGCCGCCGCCGCCAGCGCGATGAGGACGAGGACACGGGCAAGAACCACAGTGCCTTTGCCCATTTCCAAGGCAGTTTGGCAGTTCGGTGAGAACCACGGAAGTCAGTGTGTTCATGCGCTGCTGCAGCTGTAATTTCCCTTCCGTTGGCAGGGTGACCGCTGTCACTGGCGACTTCTTGTGAACCCTGGCGTTCGAACTCCTACTGCAGGCAGCAGCGACGACGACGAGTTCTACGACCGGACCAGGACCGCCGGCGGCGCGGCAATCGCGGCCACGGCGGCCGCGGGGCCAGGCCCCGCGCGCAAAAAGGCCAAAAAGGAGGCGGCGCTGGATGCCGGCACCCTGTCTGCACGGGTGCGCCTTCTACGAGATGACGCATGCCTGCTGCTTCATGTGGTGTGGTGGCACGGAGTGACGCATGCCTGTACACTCTATTCTTGCACCCCCTCGAGATCATGCATAGGTCTCCGCTCGCAACTGAACTTTGCCGCAAGGTCCCTCGACTCGTTGTGCTGCAGGTGGAGACGGTTGCGGCAGAGGCGGAGCAGCTGCCTCAACGACCAGTGGGCTGTTACCAAATCTGACGTCTTCAACACACTCCAGAAACCCTCGACTGATTATGCTGCAGGTGGAGTCGCTCACGGCGGAGGCAGAGCAGCTCACAGCCAAGATCTCGGCGGAGGAGGATGCGCAGCCCGGCGGCTGCGCCCCAGCGGCAGCCGACGGCGCGGCAGCATCGGCGGCAGCAGACGGCGCGGCAGCATCAGCGTCAGTCGACGGCGCAGCAGCATCGGCGGCAGACGGCGGTGCGGCGCCGGACAGCGCGGCGCTTGGCCTTGACGCGGCCGGCTCCGCGGCCGCCGGCGCAGGACATGCGGCCGAGGGGTGCTGGGACGCCTCGCCCGGCGGCGCGGCGCAGGCGGCGGACGACGCACTGGACGCCTTCATGAGCGACATGGCCAGCCAGCTGGAGGCGGACAAGGTGATCGTGCGTTCTGTTACGGGTGTGTGGGTGGAAAGATTCGGAGAAGGATGTTGCATTGCATGAATCGTCGCCACCGCATTGTCTTGACGCGCTGGCTTGTGCCCTCTGCTCCAGGTGGGCTCGCTTCGCAAGCAGCTGGCGGGCGTGCAGCGGCGGCTGGGCGAGGCAAAGGCGCTGCTGAAAGTGGCGGACCCGGACGGGTTCTTTGCGCCGGGCTTGGTGGCGGCGCAACAGGCCTCGCAGCGCGCCGCGATCGCCGCCAAGCTGGAACAGGAGCAGGTGGCGGCGCGGGAGCGGCAGCGTACGGCCAAGCTGGTGAGATAACATCTGACAGTGTTGCATCGCTCTGGGGTTGTGACAGCGACTTCTGTTGCGGTCTGGATTCGGGATGGGAGGTACCCGTGGGGAATGAATTTGCTGGCAGTCGCTGCATTCAGGCTCCGCAACACCTTTTAACGAATCGTGCCAATGTAATTTCTCCAAGCAGTGTGCTGCGACGGCAACAATTTCCAGCGCTTCCGCTGCTGCTCACCGCAGCTTCCGTTTTTGACGCACAGGCCGAGAAGCAGCGGGAGGCGGAGTTGGCTGCGCGCTCGGCAACGGAGATAGAGGAGGTCGAGGAGGATGCGCCGGCCGCGGCACAGCAGCAGTCCAGCAGAGGCGGCGGGCAGAATGCGGGGCTGGCCGTCGGGCTGACAGTTCGGAAGAAGCCTAGCGGCGGCGCAGCCGGCGCGGCGCCTGCGGCGGCCGGCGAGCCGCTACCGGCGGCCGCCGCCGCGGCCCCCGCGCTGCCTCCCGCTGCAACCTTGCCCCCTGCTGCAACGTCGGCCCCGACAGCGTCGCCGGCCGGCGGCAGCGGCGGCACAGCGGCGCCCGCGGCACAGCCGGCGGCCGCGCCAGCGTCAGTTCAGGCGAAGCTGGCGGCGCCGCTTTCGGGTCTTGAGATCCGGCCCAAGCGGCCGAAGCCCGCGGCGGCAGGCGCCCGCGGCGGCGGCGGCGCACCGGCCAAGCGGTCGGCGGTCGAGGCCGGCGACGGCGGCGGGCGGCTGCTGTCGCGTGCCGAGCTGGCGGCGCGGCACGGGGAGCAGCGGAACGCGGCGGGGCTGGACGCCGATCTGGACGCCCTCGCTCGAGCGCGGCGTGGCGCCGCCGCTGCAGAGGTACCGTAATCTCGAGTGCTGTATCATTGTACGCAAAATGTTGTTGGCCCACCCCAATCGCTTGTCGTGATGCAGTGCCTGTTGCAGTGCATTGCCGTTTGCTGGCGTCATATGTGACTGGGCTGACACGTTTTGCTGCTGACATGCCTCCTTGCTGCGTGCAGGAGGAAGGAGCCGCGAACTGGCAGCCGCCCCAACAGCAAAAGGGCGACGGCAGGACGTCGTTGAACGATAAGTATGGCTACTGAGCACAGTGGGCGTTGGTGGCCGAACTGTAGGGGAGATTATATATGGCGAAGGATATACATATATAATCTGAATTGGACACTAGAGAGTGTGTCACAATGGGTGGCAGCAGACTATGATGGCCTTGCTTGTTGTCCTGTGGCAACATCTCCTGCAACTGAAACACACTTTGGGGAGGCCCACATTAAGCAAATCACACAGGTCCAGGTTCTGCGGGCAAGACTGTTCCAAAAGAATGCGTGTCAGCTTATATGGAAGCGAGATGATTCGAGGCAAGAGTATATACGCTTCTGGGTGCCGCATGTGCCACCATATATGTATGCAGGATCAGTCAGATGGCTGCTGCTGGCCTAAACCCTGCCCTTGCCCCCCCCTGTCCTGGAGCTTCAACACACCCATCCCCACCCGCGGACACAGAAACAGTGACGGCCAGGCCGGCCCATCGAATCGGAGGCCGCCTGACGAGCAAAATCGGGTCACGCATAAGCTGTATGTTTAACCAATATGCCCTTGCACGCGTGTCCCAGGTGTCATGAACAGCCTCACAGGAGGCTGCTCGTGAGCTTAGTCGGGCACAAAACAGTTAGAAGTACACTGCGCCGCAGACTCGAGAGCCTTGGGGCGGCACGGTCGAAACCCAGGATGGCGGCATCATGTCGGCAGGCGCCTCGAGCCGGAAACTGCCGGCGGGCGCGGCTGAGCCGGACGTGCAGTTGGGTGACCTGTCGCAGCCCCGTTGCTGTTTTAACCCCGTTGCCTGCCGCAGAGCAGGCGGGTTGGCGGCCACAGCTTTTTTTCAACCACGGCCGCCAGCCCTGCCTCTCGGCGGCAGCGCAGGAACCACATGGCAGGAACCGCAGGCGTCTGCTGCGGCGCCCCAGCGCCGGGGCGCCGCGAGAGGAGGTTGCCGCTCAGGACTTGTCCACTTTGACAAAGCCGATGATGCGCAGGCCGCGCTGTGCGTCCAGATAGGGCACCTGCAAGTGCGGTACGTTCCATCAGGGGCATTGAGAGAAGGTGGTTTAACATCATTCGTTCCATGTCAAGCAGCAGGTCGCACGACGGAGCGCAGATCCCAATCAAGGTGCGATGTAATGCTGAATGGCTTTCAACCAGCAGCGCTGCGGCATGGCATTCGGCATCACAACGCTGTTGGAGGAGCCGCAGAAGCGTGAGTCGCAGCAGGGTGATGACGTAGTGCTGCAGGGAGGTCACCGCCGCCAAACGCAGCTCTGCGAGCGTCCGCAGCTTCCGCAGCGGCACTGATTGGCTACGTTAAGAAGCGAAGAGAAAGAAGGGGTGCAGCCACAGGGGAATGTGAATGTGTGTGGCGCACCAGGGTGATGGCACAGTGCTGCAGGGAGGAGACCGCCGCGAGGCGCAGCTCCGCCAGCGTGCGCAGCTTCCGTAGTTGCCGGTTGGTCAGGAAGTCCAGGCGGCAGCGGATGACGGTGTGCTCGCTGCCGATGGCCAGGCTGCGGGCCAAGCACGAGCCAATCGGTGACTCGCGCCCAAATTTGTGCCTGGGGAACAGCGGAGTGAGAACCCGGGGCACGCGGCAGGAAGCGGGAAGGTGCACGGCAGGCGCAAGGCAGGTGCGGACCGCCCCAATGTGACATGGCGCTCTGGAGGAACTACACCTGGTGCTGTGTGGTCAAGCAGCAAGACTTGTGTGCTAGAGCACAGCAGAAACCTACGAGAAACCCAAAAGCAAGAGGCAGAGTGAAGACACCTGTTGCGCTGCACGAGGTCGGTGACGAAGAGGGACGGCGGCATGTGCTCGATGACGGCCGCTGGCAGCAGCGCCGACAGGAAGAACAGCTCCACCGTGGACGTTCCCAGCCGGTGCTTTACCTGGGTGGACACAAAGGCGACAGCACATCATGTGGGGATGAACAGGGGATGCATCGAAAACGCAACAACCGCTGTCGCAGCTCCGTCTGGAGGATGTGGCGGAGGGCAGCTGACAGCAGGAGTGACAGCAGATTCCAGCAGGACTGGTTGGGGAAGGGGCTCGCCTTGCCCGCCCAGTAGTTGGTGCTGTCGGCGCCGGTGTCCGAAGCGTTTTTTGCCTGCCGCAACTGCACGCCACAGGGGCAGCTGATTAGCGGCTGACCGCACGCCATGACGCCACCCGGCATGGCACCAGCCAGCGGTGCATGAACTTGGCAGGTTGCTGTATGATCAAAGTGGTGTGCAAAGTGTGTCTCTGGAAGCCATGGAGCAAGCAAACACAGGGATGACTGATGATCAGACGCCGGCACCTGCACGGAACCTGCGCGGTACCTGCGCCAGCAGGGCTTCCGCCAGCAGTGCTGCAAGCTTCCCACGCAACAATGGAAGCTGGTCAGCAACCTCACCAGCTTGCCAGCAGGGTGCACGTCCTCGACGCTGTTGTGCCCAGGGAAGCCCTCATCAGCGGCAGCGCTGCCAGCGATTGCTGCGGCGGCGCCGCCCGCCTGTTGGCCGCCGTCCCCGCTCATGAGCGAGGCCGAGTGCGAGCGCCGCATGGGGTGCTGCCCCGGGTCGCTGAGGCTGCGCGGCGGCAGCGGCGGTGACCCTGCGCGCTGCCGCTTATGCGGCCGAGGCTCCTCATCTGACGCCGACTTCTGCCACGGCCTGCTGCCCCTGCCGCCGCCGCCGCCGCCGCTGCCGTGGCTGCCGCCAAACAGCCGGCCGCCGCTGAGCTTGTCCACACCGCTGAGCACCATGTCCTTCACGCCGCGGTGGCGGTGGCCCTCGCTGTCGACTGCGGCAACCGCGCCTGCTGCCGCGGCGCCGATGCTGCTGTCGCTGTGACTGTGCGGTGCGCCGCTGCCGCCATCGGGCGGGCTGTCGGCTATGCCGTCGTCGTCGCAGGGGCTTTCGGGGCTGCCGGTCAGCGGGCTGCCGGGGGCGCCGGAGCCGCCGCGGGTGTGCAGCGCCTCGGTAGCCAGGCTGCAGGCATCCCAGGACCGCGAATTGTGTATCTGCTCCTCCTGCTGCTGCTGCTGCTGCTGCTGCTGCTCCTGCTGCGCCCAGGGAAAGTCGTCGCGGCTCGCCAGGTGCGGGCCGACACCTGCATGCGGCTGACGCCCCGGTCAGCCAGAACGAATGCAGATGCACGGCGACGAAGGAATGGATGCGGTAAGGTACAGGTCAGCGCTGGAAGCAGTGATGTGGCGCTGAGTTGCTGGCGCCTCTGCCAGTACAGCCGCTCACCCCTCCGCCCGCCGCATGCAGCGCCAGATTCAACATCGTGAAGGCAAGCAGGCTCATTGCGACGTGCTCATGCTCCACTCACATACAAATCGTTTTGAGCACGTTCATCAGGGACACCATGCGGCGCGCACCCGTCGGCTCCGGAGCGCCAGAGCTGGTCGCAGCCTGGCCACCGTCGCCGGGCGCGTTGCGCTGGGCTATCGACACGAAGTCGGTAAGTCCCAGGGCCGCGGCCTTGGCGCCGGGGCAGTCGCCCTGCGAGGCGATGTCCAGCGCGCTCTGCAGGTGCGCGGTGACTCCAGACTCTGACCATGTCGGGTCCGCCTCCGCCGCAGCGATCGCCTCCCGTATCGTGGAGCAGATCCCCAGATCGGAGTGCGGCCCCTGGGGGCGCCCGCCCTGGGGAGGGCAGGGCGCATGGTGCAGACGCAGTATGATGTCTGACCAGCTGCCGGGTTGCCGCTCGCCGCCCTGCTGCCGGCGGGCGCCCCCGCCGGCGTCGTTCGAATCAATGCTGTCGTTCGAATGCGGAATCGCAAACATTACTTCCCGTGCCGGCACTTCGGAAGCTGCCCAGGTGCAGAGGCATCGGTCGACGACCCGAAGGAGCTGCCGGGCTGTCGCTTGTGGGGCTGCTGCCGTTCACCAGCAAACAAAATACTCGAAACACGGCAATTACACAAAGCGAAGACAAGTCTATGTTGGGGCTCTCTGATGCGACAACCAGTGTCGATGGCAGCTACCATGCAGTCAGGCATCGGCGAGCCCAGTGCCAAAGATCTTGAGAAGCTTGCCAATCTTCCAACACATCTCCTGCTCTGCGATGAGATGGCGCGGCACGAGGAGGTTGGACAAGTCCTACTAGGCCACCCCGCGAGCAATATTACGAAGAGATGAAGGACTATCGCTTTGCCGGGCATGTCAGAGGTTTGCTTGTGCAGGTCGGTCCATGGCATGTGCAGATCCCGCCACGCGGCGCAGGCATAAGGTTGTGATAGCCTCATTCAATGATACACTTATTAATACGAAATCGCGTGGCGAGCATTTGTTCCCCGGCCCTCTGTTGGTGCGCCTCACCGATCACTGAGTTTCTTGAGTGGATGCTTCAAGTACACTGCAGGGGCTCGCCATGAAAGCTCAGAGAACTCCAGCATCGAACTGATTCCAGAACTGATCGCTGAATTCCGCCTCCGGCGATGCAAAAATCCCGTGCTACTGGTTGCTAGGCCGCGGGAGCCCAGAATCAGCAGCCGCCAGTAGCACGTTCCACATGAGCAGCTTCTTGCTCACCCGGAACGTGAGCATTGTGCCGCGCATGCGCTGTGAGTCCGCAGGCTGCTGGCCGAGGGGGTTGTCCCCACCGCCATCGGCAGCCAGGCCGGCAAGCCGCGCCACATGCGCCTGCCAGCCGCCGTCCACTCTCGCTTCGGCGGCATTGCCGGCAGATGTGGCCACCACAAAGTCGCCCCGCTCTGCCAGGCTGCTGATGTCCTGCGCTGACAAGCAGGAGCTGCTGAGCAGAGCCGCGTGAGCCACACAGCCTCAAAACGGTGCGGGTCCACTGCGGATGCGCTGGAATGCATGCTGCTCAGGAACTTGATCATCAACGGCAAGGCTGCAGCAAGAATGCAGGTTGCCGACAGGCTCACCTTGCTATACTGGCGCAGGAGCAGCTGCCAGTATGCCTGCTCCTCTGTGTCGCTGTCGTCTCCAGCCAGCTCCCGCAGATCCTGCAGCGAAATGGATCACAGGAAAATGACACATGCGCTCGCTCTGTAGACGCTGCGCGATGTGCGTCATACCTCACTGCATCCCTGTGACAGATACAGCAGGGTTTCCGCTGAAATCTTAGGCCTTTGTAATATTTTTCACACTTAAGTGTGAAAAATACAACAAGCTAGCTGCCAGAACCAAGCACATGCAGACTCGGCAGCATCCCTGTCATATCAGGCGGCATTGACACATCTTTCATGCTCGTTTCCTGCATGCCTCCCCATCGCATGCTTTGCCTCATGATGTGGGATCTTGCAGCACCTGCAGCGCCGGCGCCATGCCGGCCAGCAGCCCCTCGCAGCGCAGCGCGATGTGCACCGCCGCGCCGCCCGGCGCCAGCGCCGCGAACGCCGCCAGCAGCCGCGGGTCTGCGCGACAATCCGTCCCCAGCTGCAGGCACCAGGACAAAGAGAGGGTCATGAACCGCAACCACCGAGCCCCGAGCTGGCGGGGTGCGCAGCATGATTTGCATGTAATGTTGAGGACAAACTGTGGAAGTCCAGAGCCAGGCCTGAGGGGCCAGCTGCAATTTAAAATCCGCATGGCAAGACCCAGTGGCGAAGCCGTCTTCGTGTCTGCAATACTGGAGACTCACCATGAGCTCTGGCCCCCCTGTTGGCGCGCTTGCGACGGCTTCGCGGCCGGCTCGCATCGCGCCACCATACAGCTGCCTCGCCTCCAGTTCCGGCATCTCCTTCTGCATGCACAGATACTCAGCTGTCAAGACCCTGATGTCGAGCACAGGGCATTGCACCACAGCAGCGCTTCTGCCTCGCAACTCAGTCTGCCGATAGAAGCTCAACATGTGGAGTGTGGAGCCTTCCAATTGTTGTGCAAATATTGCCGCACGTTCTTTGGGATCAGGAAAAGGCTGTGATGTTTGCTGCAGGACCTGTCGTGCTGTGAGCCTTCTCGCGAGGCCAAGTGGCATCAGCAGAGTCGCGCCTGCGGCACAGCGCGGTCGAAGTACCACTCCAGGGCCGCGTCCAGCGCCGGGAACAGCAGCACCTCGTCATGCGGATTGCCCGGCGGCACAAAGCCATAGTGCATCAGGAAGTCGTCGTTGTGGCGCTCGCCTGCACGAGGGAAAGGCAATTCGAATGGCCATCACGAAGCAACTGGAGGCTGCATTTACAGGGCTGCAGTTGCTCAGGGCAGTGTGACAGCAGGCCGAAGGACGCATGAATGTCAATCCCGGGATCGTATGGCCAGAGCCATGCAGTCACTCTGCTGATGACGCTGCTGGGTTACAGTGTTTTCAACAGACTCCCACCTCGGATCTGACATTGCAAATTCGTATGCGGAATGGCAGGGCCTACCATAAGAGAGGAGCACCTCCTCGCCCGCCTCAATGGCGCGAGCGGCGGTGACGTGCATCTCCCACTGCGAGCTAGCTGTGTGGTCGGGCGGCGCCAGTGCCCACCTGCAGCATTTGCTCATCATGCCTTTTACATGTTCCTCAGATGGTATCCTTTCCTTGCTATTTTGTGGCCTTCATGTGGAAAGGAGAAACACCAGGCAGCAAAATGCGCATGCATGTTGTGCAGTGCCAGTCCTGCTGCTCGACCTCAGAGCAGTCAAGGCGTCAATGAAATTCCTGCAGATTGCTGTGTGACGGCGCTGCGCCTTGCCTGACGCTGTCAGTAGCAACGCTGGGCAGCCGCGTCCCGCCCTTCTCGTCGCCGCCGTGGTTGAAAAAGTCGATCAACGGAAGTAGGAAGCGGACGCCGATGCCGCCGGCCTGCGCCGCTGACCCGAACGTTCGCGAGTGCACCATCTGCAGGCACGCACTGCCACACTAGGGCCATCATTGTTATCTTGCCTCAGCAGAGGCCGCTGAAGCTGCTCTGCACACTAGGCAATACTCCACACTTTTGCATGCATGCATGCCGGTAATCACTGACCGAGAGAGCCCAGTCGAAGGCATCCCGCGAGGCGCCGCCTGTGGCGTCCGGCGACAGCACCCTGAACCAGCAGGATTCCGTTGCTCGCTCCGCCCGTACCGCTGCCATGAGCGGCGAATATTCACTAGCCGTCAGGTGCTCCTCGGTCAGTTGCAAGCCCATGGATGGCAGAACCTGCAGAACGTGAAGGACAGTCGTCCATTACAAATAGAACCCCCTCACAAAAAGCGCCGTCCTCTCTGTGCATCCTCAGACGATGTTGCGCTCAGAAGATGCAGACAGCAGCCGCTGGCGGCGTAGTCGTCCCTCGATTCTGTGACCTTGGAAGATTCAACAGTGAAAGATGCTTCTCAGCCACAGGCAGAGCCGCCACCACCATCTGCACCCCCATGCAAGACGAAGAAGTTTTACCTGAAGGTATGCTGCCCAGGGTGATGCGGCACCCTTTGCGACCTCCCGTAGCAGCTTTGCCGCCAGCCGCACGCTCCATGGCGCATCTGAAAGCCCAAAGCAGGCGGCGTCCGGATCGTCAACATAGTCGTTGATCGCCAGCCGCAGCGGGATTGCCATCACGCGCTGCCCTGCTGCGATGTCCTGCGGTTCAGACGTCATGAACAAGTGAGGGTTTTAGGGCTGGTGTTGATGGTGAGCTCGGGCAGCAGACTGTCATGCTCGGGAAAGCGGCCAGCAGCTCACCTGCATGGCCGCTACGCCGCGCTCGCCAGACTCGTCATCAGAATACACCGCCAGCGGACTGTCCGACTGGCCCACGCCGCTCACGCCGTTGCTGAGCAGCCATTGAACGAAGTTTTGCAGCTGCACTTCGGAGCTCGTCTCCTCTGTCGTAGCGGCCACCGCGCTGTGGCTGCCATGTCGTTGGTGACGGCTGCGACATGGGTGCCAGGAAGACTGATGCCTCCGGAACAGTACCTGCACGTTTCACACACTTGCGAGTTCAAATGGGAGCTCATCTGGGGTGCAGCGTGCATATGTGCATGCCTGCATTCATGCGCCGCCAACCTGGTGACAGCGACTGTGCGTCCGGGTCTGCAATCGTGGAAACGATGGAAAAAGGCACGATGTTTGCGCTTCATGTTCTGCTTTGTGCTGTCCTGCACAGGTGGCACAGGGTGCTGCCGCCAGCATGTCCGCAGCGGCTGCAGTCGTCTTCAGCAGGACTGTGGATGACGAGTGTGCTGCAGAGGTTCAGTCGATGAGCAGGCGTCCTCTTGATTGCGCAAAGATTTGTGACGCCCGCAGCCGAGAACAGAAGCAAATGGCAGATGCAGCTGCAATTCAGACGACGCCGAAGTGTCGATTAACACGATCAAAAATCAAGCGCGGCGGCTGACCGTGTGCTCATATTATGATCAGCGCAACCTTATATTAAAGGAATTCTATGCTTTGCCGCACCGGGTCACTGACCAGTAACACATTTGCTCGGTTTGACTGACACTGTCTGACAGCAAGCAAAGAGAACTCTGCAGGCGTCAATACGTGCGTATTGCGCCCACAGGTCGCCATAGGTAACTTTTGTTTCCAGCCGAGAGTTTCAGAAGAACTGATATGGTTATAAACCACAAACAGCTACTTTGTAAGTAAGGATCGAGTGTTTGGTGCACTTCAATTCCAAACCTGGCGAGTGTTGGGCAGTGAGGGATGCTATTTTCGACCCAGCAGCATTGATGACGTGTCACAATCCACTAGGTAGGCCGCACTAGTGTAACGCTAGGGCTCAACTCGGAGGCGTCCGGCAGCGCGGCACAAGCGCCGTGCATGCAGGGGCTGTGCTGGGGAGCTAGCCACCACAGGCTACCTTTTGGATCACTTCTCGGGCGTTTGCCGCAAGCTCCGGCGCCATGCCGGACCGCAAGGGCATGATGAGTAGCATCGTGCGCTCGGCGCAGCTGCACCCCTGGCGCACGCTCGAGCACTGCGCCCTCATCCTGCTGGCGCTGCACCTCGCCTCCGGCCGCGCCTGCCGCCACCTCACCGCCGGCTCCGCCCTCTGCCCTGCCGGTGAGCTCCCTGCAGTGACAGTTGCAGCGCAGCTGTGCTGCCGCTGCGGCAAGGTGATGTTGCCCTCCATGGGCGCTTCGCCTGGGCCTTGTGCTTCGCACATTGTGACGCAGCAGCAGCAGCTGGACTTGGGCGGCAGGAGGCGATCGGCTATGCCTGCGCAGGGCAGCGCAGCTGCTGCTGCGTGTCGGAGGAGCCTGGCCCTCTCGGTGTGCTGTTGGCGGAGGGGTAATCGCTGAAGTCTGAACTAAGCGGAACTGCCTGACGCTTTACACGCGCTCCTGACTGCATCGTGCAGGGCAGCGGAGCTGCTGCTGCGCGTTGGAGGAGCCCGGCCCGCTGGCCGTGCTGAGTGCGGACGGGGTGTCGCCGGCGCCGCTGCCGACAATGTCCCTGGCGGACAGGAAGCAGGGTGAGACGGTGGAACACCACGACTTCCGCGGCGACATCTTCCGCTTCCCAGTGCGCCATTGTGTTTGTTTGGTTTCCGGAAGTCTAGCACTGTTTGCTTAATGGTTTTACAACACTGGCAGTCCACGGCGAGAACTCCCCGGTGCGCTTTTTATCAAAACACATGTTGCCATCCGACACTCTCTGGCAAACTAGTGATACAGTATGGCAATGCTGGCTGGTCTTGTTCCGCAATGATGTGCGGCGGACTCATGATGCTGTAGTGCTCTTTTCGCAGAGACAGAATAAACGCTACTGGCTCCCACCCGTCTCGCAACATCTGGATTTCGTATGTGCAGATGGGGGACGGCATCATCCTCAACTTGATGAAGACGAAGGCGGGTGAGTGTCCTCTCACACCCGGTCAGCGGCGCAGGCGTAACTGTGTGTGCAGCAATGTTCCTGATGACAACGCAGAGCGCGACCACTTGCGAAGCACCTTGTGAGCAACTGTGAAGACGCCCTGCACACACAAGTGTGAAGTGAAGTCTTGAACCCGAAACCCCATTGCAGGCACGCTGCGCAGCGGCGACCTGCATAACTGCACGCAGTTTGACGTCATCTTGGAGGGCCGCGCCAAGCTCCACACCTTCGTGAGAGCGCCGTCAGATCCCGTGCATGAAGCTTTGGTTATGACTCAATGCGACGCCAGATCCCATGATTGCCAACGTCGTCAGAGATCATGCATGCAGCATGCCGCAATTGCAGCGGGAGCGCTGCTCTTCAGACTCAATGCAACCTACTGCTGTGCCCAGGACACGGTTACGCGCACAGAGACGGCAGTGGTGTACGGGCGCAATGACTTCATCAAGATCCCCGCCAGGTGCTCCTGCAACCAGCAAAAGCTATTTCCTACAACATCTGATCACAAGCGAGACCTGGTGCACGATACTCCACATCACTGCGAGACCTGCAACACACGGGTCCCACGTCGGGTTGATCTGCCGCTGCGTTCAGAAGCAAGGAGGGTGTTGGAGCACGTCTGGGTCTGAAAGCTAGTGAAATCCCGTCCATTGGACAGGGTGCCGCACCTGTTCGAGTTCCTAGAGGATAATTACATGGTGGAGTGGTGGGACTGCGACTTCCGCGCTTGGTACTTCCGCCCCTACCGCGACCGCATCTCCGCTGCCTTCGCCAAGTCCCAGGCAAGTCGTTTTGGCCTGCCTGTAGTTGATCTGCATCCGCGACATCTGTAGGAGCCCTTTCTGGGCTGGTCGAGTGAGTTCTGGAACGCACGCGTGTCACGCTCAGACGTGACCAATCCATGGCTTTGAAGGCTTGTCAGCGCCGCTGCCCCAGCAAGCAACGATGTCGGGGCCCTTGTGCGCCTGCCCTCGCGCTGAGCAGCACACACATCCACATGCAGGCAGACGCCGGGCTGCAGGCGAATTCCAAGGCAGTCGCATCAAAGGCGGCGGCGGCCGGTGCCCAGGACAAGCAGCAAGCGAAGCAGCAGGCCGACAAGGGGGCGGCCGGCGCGTCTGCGGGCGCGGCTGTGGCGGCACAGACCAAGCAGCGAGCGGCGGAGGAGGCTTCGCGGGCGGCGGCCGCGCGGCGGCAGCGCGACCGCCGCAACGCCGCGGGGCAGGGCGGCAGCGATGATGCCGCCAGCGATGACGGCAAGGCTGCCGGCAAGGCCTCGGCGGGGGACGGAAGCCAGGGTGGAAGGGTTAGGGACCCCGTCGCCGACGCCACTGACCTGGACGGTCCCCAGGCCGTTGCGGCGGCGGCCACCAGCCACAAGGCGGGCGGCCACGCAGCCGGCAGCGGTGCGAAGGCTGCGGAGGCGGGCGGCAGCGCAAAGGTCGGCAAAAGCGGCGGAGGCAAGGCAGCCGCAGCCAGCGCGCCCGCCGGCGCAAAGAGCAGCGGCAGCAACAGCGACGCCGCCGCCGCCGCACCCAAGTCAGGACTACTGCTCGAGGCCGCTCGCAAGGCTGAGGCTGTGCTCCCGGCGGCAGAAGCCTCGGAGCAGCAGCAGCAGCAGCAACAGCAGCGACAACAGGCCGTCGACGACGTGCGGAGCGGCGACGACGGCGCGGCGACAGTTGGCGACAGTGGCGCCGCAAAGGCGGGGGCGCATCAGTCGGATGCGGCCGCTGCGCAGGAGTTGCCCGCAGGAGCAGCAGGTGCGGGCAAGGCAGCTGCGACGGCCGGCGCAGGTGCGCAGCAACAGCAGCAGGAGCAGCAACAGCAGCCGGAGGTGCAGCAAGACAAATTAGGCCAGCTGCGGAACGGCGGCGTTGCCGCGGGGAAGCAGGCGGCGCAGCAGGAAGCTGCGGTGGCCGGCGCTGCGCAGGGCGGCGGGGCTGCCGCCGACGCCGGCGCAGCAGCGGCTGCTGACGAGGACGACTATACAGAGGAGTGATGCATTGCTGCGGTGGCCGCCAATGAAGTTTCGTGGGCATACTGGACATTTGAATGTGTGTCCTTTTCGAACAAAGGCATCTTCGAGGAGGCAACCTGGCATGTGCACAATAGAGTTGTCCCGTGCAAAGAGGCGGGTGTTGTGCCGCGCTTGCCAAAATGTGCCACAAGAGCACGACTCAGAATATCAGAAGCTGCAAAGCCTGATTCCAGGCCAAAGCACAAACGTATTCCTATTCGACATGTGTCAAAGCCACCGGCCAGGTCATTGGGGGGGTCGCGTCACCGCCAGCTGAGGCGGCCTCGCCTGCCGCACCAACGGCTTTGTTGCGGTGTTTGGATCCACCGCAAAGGACCAGGCCAGGCCCCACCTCGACGTGCGACCTGCATAGGACGAGGCACTGCAATCAAGCTAGGCAGCACCACGGAAAAGACGGCAGGCTGCCGCGGGCTTCCGTGCCTGAGATGACGCATCAGCAAACTTGCAGGTACGCCCAGCGCTGCTGACCTGCAACTTGAATGCGCCAAGACATCCGAGCTGCCTGCATATTGCGATGTCCACCGCTGATGACCCCATCGCTGAGGAACCCCTGCCCACCTTGAGCGAACTCGGTGGTGCGCAGCGCCGTCGGCCGAAGCCGGTGCAGCGTCGCGCGCAGCGCCTTCAAGCTGGCCTTGCGCCCCAGCATGGTGGTGTACCTGTCCGCCAGAACGCCTGTGACTTTGGAGGTTCTTTGATAAGAGGAGAGAGCAGGTTTAGAGTGTAGACTTGACTGGGTGTCTGTGTTTCCATGCATGTGTATATTATTGCATATGTCATCACATTTGCCGGATCCTGGCCTGTTGCTCAGCTCACAGTCAGTCTATGTATCGCCAGGCAGGATTTCGCTTACCAGTGCACCCGCCCTCTCAGCATCAAGCTGTCGGCCACCATGGCGCCCACGAAGGCCGCCTCGCCGCCGGGACACACCATCTCATCCGCGGTACCTGCGGCGCTGAAAGCATTCCTATCCTATAAAACCCCCAGATTTAAACTGGCGGCTTCTTGTAGAAACTCTTTTCTTCTGATCTGAAACCCATAATCAGCCTCGCCGCCGGGGCACACCATCTCCTCGGCGGTGCCTGCAGCGCAGGAGAATTTGCTACAGAAACCATGTGCAACCGTCGCTGTTTGGTTGCAACACAGCTTTCTTCTACGCCCCTAATCAGCCTCGCCGCCGGGGCACACCATCTCCTCCGCGGCGCCTGCAGCGCTGAAAAGTACAAGTGTTTCCAGCAGCAGGCCTCGTCGTCCAGAACCCTGTGTGAGGAGCTGCTGCCTTTTGCAGCATGCTTGACGCGAACGGAAGCAGATTCAGCGGTGACCACATAGAAGAGACTCACCCGCATGTGCGGTGTACGGGTTGAGCCCGGCCTGCTCGATGGACTCGAAGAACGGCGGGTTGCACATGCTGAAGGCGAAGCGCTCGCCGGGGCGCACGGCTGGGCGCAGCACGCCGCGGGGAAAGGCCTGGTCCGGCGGCAGAGATGCTGGCTGAAGGGCTGCCGCTGTGTCAGACGTGCCAGCTGCCGTGTCCGATTCCCGGTCAGCACCTGGGATGCCGGCGCCGAGCGCAGAGGCTGCGTCTGGGGCAGCGCCCCCGCACTCAGCGCTCTCGCGCACATCCCGGACCTGCAGCAGAGTATTAGCTTCCAGGTCAGCAGCAGCTCAGGATGGCTCGAAGAATAGCTTCCAGAAAGAAGGCTTTGCTGAGCTGAGGACACACTCAGACATGCCAGGCGCTGCTCGCAGTGCTGCCAAGCAGGAGCAGAAGTCGTACGTCTCTTGAAACTCGATGGGAACTGCTTGACACTTCTGCCACGAGGAAGGTTTGATGCAGGTATGGACGCCCGGCGATGCAGCTGTGCTTCAGCTGGCCCGAGCACGGCACCCAAATGCAGCATGGACTGCGTCACAGGCAGCCCACCTCAATGAGCGGCGCAAGGTGCAGATTCGCTGCGGCGTTGGCGCGGCCCCCGGCGATGGCGACGTCCGTGATGTCGGCGGCGACAAAGCGCCAGCCATGCTGCGCCGCGCCCAGCAGCGGGTAGATCAGGTTGGCGCCGCAGCCGATGTCCAGACCAACCACCTCTGACACGCCTGCAAAGTCAATTTCCCTTCAGGCGACTTATTTAATTGTGCAGAAACTTTTTCAACAAACTGGCGGTGCAGCCGAGGCCAAGGCCCACCACCTCTGATACGCCTGCCAAAGTGGATGCGAAATGCTTTTTGAATGTTTGACCTGTAAACGGAGGTCGGTGCCGCTGCTAGCGTACTGCCCCCCCACCTTCACGATACCTGCATTCGCTAGCAGTATGTTACCTCAATGGCATCGGTTGAGCGGATGCATGGCGCATCCGAGGGCTGTCTTTCAGCTAGCAAGCACAGCTGGAAAGCTGCAGGCTAGCCAAGCTACCCCTAAAGTCCGTTGAAAGTCACGATCTGACGACGTCTGAAGCTCGCCTGGCGGGGACGACCGCGCAAGCGCATCCGCAAACCAGACAACGTCGCTGGCAGATCAAGCGCGGGTAGTGAACTCCGTCCCCTTTGTGGATTTCTGTGTAGCGATCCCCACAAGCGTCTCAAAACTCGCCTGGCGGGGAGGACAGCGCGAGCAGGTCTGCCAGCCAGGCGATGTAGTTGGCGCGCCCCGGCACCGGCGGGATGAGCTGCCGCTCCTCAACGTCCCAGGCCACCCCGTAGTGCTCTGCCAGCAGCGCCCGCGTGACGGCGCGCGACGCCGCGGCGCTCGCAAAGTCCACCGCGCCGCTGCGGTTGATGAAAGTCAATAGTGTTGGATCTTCAAAAACCAGTACTGATAAGCCTTGTTGGTCCATGTCAAGCCAGCTCGGTGCGGTCCGGTAAGTGCTGGCGGCCGCTCAGACAGTACCGGTGAGCAGGCACCGACCTTGAGTGTGGCAACGCGGCAGCCAGTGCAGGGTGGCACACACCTGCTGAGAGCAAGGAGCGCATCCGCACGGCAGGATGCCGCTGCAGGAAGTCATGCAGCAAACTGATGCTCGGGTCACATGCATTATGCACCGCGATCACTGCACACGGAACACATCCTGCACCTCAGGCTGTTTGGCAGGACGGAGATGGCAAGCGACATCGTAGAGCCAGCAAAGGCAGTCCCACCTGCCGTCGCGGCGCACGCGTACATGGCGCACCAGGTCTGGGTGCCGCGCCGCCAGCGCATTTTTGAGTCGGTGGATGTAATGGATACAGCAAGACAGGGTCCCACCTGCCGTCGCGGCGGAGGCGGCAGATCCGGGTCCCGCGCCGCCAGCACGGCATGAAACCTTTTGAAACGACAGACACAGCAAGGCAGTCCCACCTGCCGTCTCGTCGCAGCTTCACATGGCGCGCCAAGTCTGGGTGCTGCGCCGCCAGCGCCGCAAACGATACAGAACGCATAACTGAGCCAATCAACAGCAAGGGCAATTCCACCTGCCATCTCGGCGGAGGCGCACGTGGCGCGCCAGGCCTGGGTGCCGCGCCGCCAGCGCCGCAAAGTCGGGCTCCTCCTCGGCATAGCAGTTGCCCGGGTGCATGCGCGCGTTGCCGCTTCCGGGCGCCGTCAGCCGCCGCCGCTTGGCCGCCGGCTGCTGCTGCTCGTCCGCGCTGCCGCCGCCGCCGCTGTCTGCCGGTGCAGTCGCCGACGCAGGCGCCGCCGCTGAGCTGGCGGGAGCGGCACCGGCCTGTTCTGGTGAGTCAGGCGCTGCTGAAATGTGCGCCGGCATGGCAGGTCCGATGAATGACTCCGCCTCTGCTGCCCCCGCGTGCGGCGCTGCGCCGGCTGCCGGTCCTGTGGCCGCCGGCCCGGCACTGGCTGGCACATCATGCGCCACCAGGCCGGCTGGCAGGACGTCTTGCAGCGCCGAGATGGACTGCAGCAGCTCGTCTCGTATGGCGAGGCACTGTGCGTCGTGTGGGTCATCCCGCAGCAGCTGCTGTACCTCCGTCAGGCTGGACTTGTATTCCTGAAGCGCCGCAGCGGCATCCGCTGGCTCCTGTTGAGGTTGCACACGTTGATGGTGTGATATCATCCACCAACTTTGCTCAGATACATCCGAACATCATATCAAGTCAAAAATTACATCTTGCATGTTGTGTAAGCACTACTGCTCACCATTTCGTTCTCAGATCGTTGACATGGCAGCCAAATTTTGGAACGAATAAAGGTCCGCCGAATGAGCCTGGATCGTGATGACACTTTGAACCGCACAGAAATGCATGTTTTGCAGTGCTGAAATGCCTTCACCCACCAGAGCAAAATTTTCCAGCCAGTGGAAGCAGGACGGTGTTTGCAAGGCAACTCCTTCCCAACAACATGCGCGGGGCGCGATCCGCGCCACAATTTGCAGCTTGCAGGACGTGCTCGTCAGTCCTGTGCGTTTCATTCATTCAGTCCAGGTCTGTTGCGGCGGCTTGCACGTTGCGGAAGGACTGTGCCAAACCTGATTTTCAGCAGGGCACACAGCGTCTCGCAACCATGAGCGGTGCGCTGCGGAGCATGCGGCCGCTGGCCAGCAGACTGCAAGGAAAGCTAGCCTCAGATTCAGCGGCCGCAATGGGCCGGCAGCAGCGACGTGGGATGGCGGGTAAGTTGTCACAATGATGGCAATAAATTCATGAATATCTTGAACACCGCTTCAACACGGTAGCCTGCAGCACATTCCATCGTCCCGCGCACAAGCTTGGATCATGTGAGAAATGGGAACTGTTGATGCAGCATGTTGCCATGCACTCATGCATGCGGCGGAATCCATGTGGCATCGATGACTTTGACACTTCAGGACGCTGACCATGCAGACGAGGTGAAGATCAACGCGTGGGAGGCGCCGACGCAGGTCGCCAGGTGGAAGGAGGAGCACGTGAGCTCGCCGCAACAGCTGCCGTGTGAACCGTGTACTGACAATTGTCGGCCTGCCACATTCACAGACGGTGCATGAGCTGTAGATCAACCCAAGCAACTGGCACGCATGCTGCTGATGCCTGCCACCAATGCTATGAGCAACCATGTTTGCTCGCCTTTGCAGATCGTGTTTGCAGTGCTTGGGGGCTGGGGAATCGGCATCTACACAGCAATGAAGGTGTGCAGCAAGGACTTTCTGATGTCGGCATGTCCTTACTAGGCTGCACATCGCGTCGAGGTTCATGGCTTGTTTAGATAACTTCGCGAGCACATACTTGCAGGCGCCGCCTTGTTAGTCAACAAGCGTGTTGTCTATCTTCTGATAGCCGCTGTGGCTGTAATCCAGGTGTTTGGCGGCAAGGAGAAGGAAGCCACTAAGGAGGCCATCGTGGAGGCCTGACGTTATGCCAGCGCAATTGTAGCGCAGTTGCGGCTGGGGGACGACAGAGCTCCCGTGCCAAGCGGGCTTTGGTGCTGGGCGCTCGAGCCGCAGGCGCCGCTGCTAATAGTTGACGGAGAGGTTTAGAAGTTGCCATGTCTCAGAAGTTGCCATGTCTCGTATGGGCATGAGCACAGCTGCTCAAGTCCGTTGCTGAATCGATGAGGCAGCGTCAGATGCTCCAGGAATTTGTTGGCTTCCTGCTCGGTGGGCCCAGTGACTCGTTGCCGAGTGACTTTGTGGTTGGGGTATCTGCGAGACGTTTAAAACTGGACAGCACGAGTGTATCAACTCACAGGACCAGAGCACCTAGACACGAGCTGCATTGCTGCTCTCAAGTCTCACACTGCCTCCGGCAGCCCACAGATCCAACTGTCACAAGAGAGAGGTATGCTGCGAGACAGATGACGATTAGGCTTCCAGACATGCACTGTGTGGCTGCTTCCGTGCCCGCTGGTGCAACACTGCGAACACTGCGTGGTCCACTTCCGCTGATCTGGCGTCCGCCCGCTGCGGCTGCCCCTAGATGTAGGTTCCTATCAGAAGCTGTGCTGGCTGTAGAGGTGCCAGGGTTGTGATCGCTGCGGCTGTGGCTTTAGATAAGATTGTTCCCCCCAGAAGCTGATCTAGCCGTAGGTGCCGGGGCTGCTGAAGTTGGGGCGCGGCGGCAGGATGTCCCCCGCCGGCGGCGGCGCCTCAGACGGCTGCGACACGTTGTTGTCGAAGTCGAACAGCGGCCGCTCCCACATGGTGTCAAAGGAGCGGATGACCATCTCGCCCGTCCACGTCTCCCCCGGCTTTAGCCTGCACGTCAAGCAACAGGCAAGAGTCAGGCGCACGGGCAAGCACAGGCGTGAGATAGGAGCGCAAGCTAGCAGCGCAGCGCAAAGCCACATGCATGGCAAGAACAGCAGCCTGCTAGCTCGTTTTCATCCGACTGTTACAATGGAATCAGCAAGCAGTAAAAGTTGGCCTCTGCACCCCCGATTGCTGTAGCACCAACTGCGCAGAAAGGTGACGGAAAACCAGGAGAATTCACAGTCTCGCAAATTGTACCAACACAAATTTGTCCCCCAAAAATGCAAGTTCCACAGAGGAATCGCACGTGACGGGGCGCGCAACGCGGGCGGAAGGCACGGCCACGTAGTAGCGGTAGGCGTCGGGCATGCGGGTGTGCGGGTTGACGGCGCCGGTGTCCCGAAAACCCCGCCGCATGTGGATCTCGTGGTGCGTGCGGTCCCCCGGGCACAGCTTCACGTCCGTGTTCTCCGTGTCCACAAAGATGGAGTCCATCGGCCGGTCTGCGCGCACAGGAAGCACGGCATTTGAAGACAGCTTGCCGTCTAGCGAGGAGTATCTGTGAAGGTGATGCCAGATAGAAACTGTGGCCGAGTGCTGTTGAGACATAGCATCATCAACTGTGGACACAACCAGTCGCCAGCCAACACCTAGCAGGAGCACAAGTCCAGAGGAAGCAGTTCAAGCGGCGGCATGTTTTTCAAGGATATTGCAGTTCTGAAGGACTGATTATATGTTGTAAAAGGGTTGTTCCGCACCGCCAAAGTGCACGTTGTCGTCCTCCTGCTGGTGCAGGCGCGGCCGGCTGGGGTCGCGCGCGAAGTCCAGGATGCAGTTCATAGGTCACTCATGTGACACAGTATTAAGGATCAATTTACAGTTCACGTACCGCCAAAATGGACATAGTCGTCCTCCTGCTGGTCGAGCCGCGGCCGGGAGGGGTCGCGCGCGTAGTCCAGGATGTACTTACCGCCAAGGCCCAGCAGCTTGACGAAGCGGGAGTTGTCTGGGTAGTCCCCCAAGGGCCGCACCGCAAAGTGCGTCTGCAGCGCGGTCGTGAAGGTGAACTCCCGCTCGTCTGCGAGTGCAGCGGGAGGCCGAGTTTCGGATGGGCTTGTGTGGGTGTCAACAAGGGTTTGGCGAGAGCAGCTGGAGAGTGTTTCAGGCCGCCAGCCCGCAGCGCCGCCTGGGGGTGCCAGCGGCTGCGGATTCATCAATGTACAGGAGCCTGCAACGTCGCGGGAGACGGCACGGGCAGCGGCTGAGCGGCAGGCCCGCTTCGGACACAGCAGCTGGCGCGGTGCAGGGTTGGCGCTGCTGCATGCGGCAACACCAAAGCATGGCCTGGGCGCCTCGTCAAGTGCAGCTCTGGCGCTTTGCAAGCACCCACGGCACCATGCCGGCTCAAAAGTGCAGCAGTGAAGAGAGGGCAAACAGATCTAAATGATACCGGCGCAGCACACCTGTATTGGCGATCTCCAGCACACAGCGCAGCTGCAGCGGGTCTGTGTCAACCTTCTCCGCCTCGACATCGCCTGCAGTACAGTTTGGGATTTAGGGTTTTAGGGCTGTGCGCCGCAGTTACGTGGTCGAGGGACATAGCTGCTGCTGCTTCCTCCCAGCTGGCATCATTCAGGTCGAAGTCACGAAGTCACAATCTCCACATGACGGTGCCGGTTTCACTGTCATTACACAGGACAGCGGGAAGCAGGCGTCAGCTGCCGTCACGCCGCCACACCGTGCTGCAGCGCCCCGCACCTCTGTGAGCAGACAGCCGCAGCAAGGCATGATGCAAGCCCTTGCTAAACCCCTAAACCCGGCCTAGGTCTCTTCAAACGCAGAAGCCCTCACCAGTTTTCTCGCCGTTGTTGTACGCCGCCTGCCGCGCCTCCGCTTCCGACAGCACCGCCTCCGGTACCGGGTTCGGGATGCTGAAGTCCGGCGGGTCGTCGCTCTCCATCAGCGAGATCTGCGTCAGCAAACATCACTGGCAATCAGCACGACCCAATCACCTGGTACCGGTGGGTCCGGGACGCTAAAGTCTGGCGGGTCATCGCTCTCCATCAGCAAGATCTGCGGCAGACACACGTTTGTTTCCCGTTTGATGATGCTGTAAGGATCATTCCGTGATATGATTGCTGCCAAGTCTCCATCAGCGGGATCTGCGCCGAAACGGCAGAGTTTGTTGACAAGCAGCTCTGTAGCAAGCAGCCCATTCCTGTGCACAGCTTGGGCTGTCCGACGATGCGCCACGTGTGCCTGTCTCCGCGAGCAACAGCCCGGCGCTGCCCCCGGCTGCACAACCGGCAGCGGTGACGCCAAGTATTGTCGCTCGACAACAGTGCATTCAGGCACGAGGAACAGTTGAACGATGTGAGTTTAATAGGGCAGGGGACTCACAGTGTACATGGCCTCGAACTTGTGCGGCCACACGGCGAGGGTGGTCTCGTCCGACTCGGCAAACAGCGCCACGGAAGGCGCCAGGTCCGTCGCGACGTCCGGGTCCGCAACTCCCGTCGCAGCGATGGACCAGTGCATGCGCCGCAGCAGCCCGTTGGTCGGCAGCGACCCCCGCCCGTACTGCGGGAACACCACCGGGATGCCGCCCCTGCAGAGGCACAAGGGAATAAAATTAGTGCTGTCGGCACCGACACGCAGCTGCGGAGCTGCTTCACTGCAGCACTGCGCGGGCAGTCTCTGTGGTTGCGATATACAAAGTGACAGCGCACAAGAACCTCGAGATGGTCTGGTCGATTCAGTCGTAATGCCGGGCGTGCCTGCAACGGAAATGCAGAGAGATTAAGCAGAGCGAGGCGCGCACTGGATGGGGTCGACGCCGTCAAAGGTGTTGTCTGGCCGCACGAACAGGACCTCCGTGCCGTCCTTTTTTCGCCAGGAGGTGATGTTGGCGCCGTGCAGGTACACCTCCAGCTCCGCGCCGTTCGGGTGGTGCAGAAACACTGCATGGCGGTGACGCACATTTAGGTGTCATCATGCGAGATGTGATGTGACCATGATGAAACCTATCGATACTGGTTCGACCCTCCAGCCCCACGCCGTTCAGGTGGTGCAGGCGCGGCCGGGAGGCAGCATGACGCGAGTGCACAGCGCTGCCATTTGCTGCTTGTCACTCATTGCTTAGAGCACGCTCGCCGGCGTTCTTGTCACAACTATCAAGCACTTCGACTGTTGACGCTCCCGCCTCCTGTCTCTCGGCACCAGCTTGCATTTCGGGACGAGACTCCACAACGACTGGGAAGGGTGCTGATGCAGGATACTTATACGGCTGCTGAGCAGGCAGGCGGACGCCGCAATGCCTGGCTGCCAGGCCGGAGCATATATCTCGACAGTCAACTCTGCTGGCGGACAGCCCACTGTATATTTTGGGAACACAACCGAAATCAAATGCAGAAACCATGTTGACTACTGACCTGCTGGGAGGTCATTGGCGCCCAGGCCGATCTCCACAAGGTTCTCAATCTCAAACCGCTCCCGGCAATACTCTACATACTCGAAATTGAGGCTCCTGCAGAAACAATTACAGCACATGCTCAGAACACAGTCTTAGAACGCCCATGCAGTGCGCTCTGGCATGCATGCAACATCGGCACGATGAAAGGTTCTGCTTGAGAAGTGGTGCTACACGCACTCGATGTCGATGTCGAAGTCATCTGGTGTCAGATCCTCTTCCGACTCGGCGTCATTGCTGTCGGGCTCCTCCCGGGCTGCCTGCATGGTGTCTGAATCCTCCGGCGGCTGATCCGCTGCGGCTGCCGCTGATTGCCATGACTGCCCCTGGCGACCGATACAACGAGACAGTTGTCATGAACTGCCACATTCAGCCGACACCCGATGTTTCCACTGAATGCATTGAATGCAGAACTGGGCGAAGGCACTGCAGGCAGCAGCCCGGCGCACCCTTCGGCTGCGTCCAAGCCGGCTGCACCGCCCGCTCGTGCTGGCCAGCCCGCAGCTCCTCCGCCTGGCGGCGCTGCTGTGCACCTCCGAGTGTGCTACTGTCAGAGAAGCAGCCGCCCAGCCTGCGCCACCATTCACAGTCTGTGAGCCGGAAAATGAGACTCCTGGTGCCGCTGCGGCGCAGGTGATGGCACTGAAGGTTGTAGCTGAGACATCCCCACAACACCCTCCGAGATTGATAACACGCCTGGATAGACTACTGACCTGCAGTTCTAATGCGGCACAGGCCTGGTCGTCGTGCTAACGGTACGCTCAGGCGGCTGCAGCACAGTTTTCCGACACCCGATACTCCGGCTGTGGGGCCTGCTGACCCCACAGCCGGCCGCATGTCTGCTGAGACCCTGTTGTACGTCGCCAGAAGCGCAGCAGGATCAACGCAAAGCTAATGATCTGGCCTGAGCAAGCTTCCGTGAAGCAGCGAGCAGCCAAATCCTGTGCTGTCACGAAAAGTGAACTGGTGCCACTGACCCGTGTTGTAGGATTGCGACAGCACCTACGATTGCCGGAATGCGTTCTAGCTTGGCACTTTGGCCTGCAATCTGCTGCAATCGCGCCAAGGCATGCAAACAGCGAGAACTATCAGCGGGACTCTCAATGCACCACGCCAGACTGACGCAGGTCGCCACTCGCAGAGTAACTAGCGCAAATTTCGTGCAGGGTTGGCTGTCTATTTCATGCATGAATGTTGCGGCGTTTCTGCGTGATATCTGCTTCAACAGCTGGCTGGAGCACAGCCTGTGCCGTTGACAGGGGCAGTTTGAGTCATGCACACGGTGTCCGTGCTTCGGCGCAACATTGTCAGCTGGAAACCTTTACATGGAGTCACCCTGTGCCGCAGCTGACAGTCTAACACGCGGCCCACGACACACGACGCCTAGTAGGCCGCCTTGTTCAGCACGATGCCCTCGAACTTGGTCTGGAACCTGCGCACGTGAACAGCAGTTGCTGGTCAAACGCAGCGACACCATTTCATGTCTTTGCCTGCTGACCAACAAGCATGCACATGCCAGCATCTCAAATGCCAAAGCATACGCAATGTGGGAACGGTACTGCTTAGCAGTATCAAACATGCTGACGCGGCTCGTACCACTTGATAGCGTCCTCCTTGGTGAGGCGGTGCTGGATGCCGACGCGGGAGTGCGCGCGCCGCCGGCGGGAGACGCGGTAGCCTGGCCGGTCCAGCACGACGTAGAAGTCCATGCCTGCGCAGCAAAACGGCAGCAGCTGAGAAGTGGGCTGCTGACCTCTGCCGCGCTTTCCTGTACACGCTGTTAGACTTCCCGCCATCCCCCGCACGCTCCCCGCGGTAGCAAACACAGAGGAGGGTAGCGCAGCTGGCCATTCGAAAGTTCAACTCAGAATCGCTTGCATGCAAGTGACTGGTGTCTCACGATGAAATGTACCGCAGCATGCTGATGATTGCCGCCACACACGGTGGCGGCCAGAGCAGCACGGCCCCCGACAGAGATCCACACACTTCTGCGCAGACCCCCGTTGAGAGCAGCGGGTAAATGTTGCACCGGGCTCATACACGTCGCCCTCAGGTGGGTGCCACGAAGTGTAATCAGTAAATCCAGTGCATGCAGTGGTAAAACCGTCTCACGCCTTCCATGTGGGCGGCCCTCAAAACACCGATTGCGGCTACTCTGCACCTTGATCCTGCTCCTATCAACTTTTGTTAGGTTTTCGTGGGTTGCATGAAAGGTGATTCTCACCGTAGATGCCTGTCGACGGGTCGTACTTGATGCCCAGGTCGATGTGCTCGCTGATGCCAAAGCCTGCCATGCACACACAGAGGAGCATTAACAAGATTTGCCACTCATACTCCTCGGGCTTCTTGTCCTGGCCCCTCTGTAGCCGTTTGCGATGCCGCATGAGACTCAAAACGCGGTGTCCGACAGGACTGCAGCTTGAAAGACAATCTGTGCACGGCGCACCGAAGTTGCCGCCATCAGAGAAGTTCTTGCGCAGCAGCTCGTACTCCTTGACCTTCAGGCCCGCCTCCTGCGACAGCACGCAAGACGGCACATTGAGCGCTGGTTCGAGGAAAGCGCGCGAAACACATGCAATGAAACATCGTGCAAGTACGACCTGTACCAAACTGAAGTGTTGATGGTATTGCTGCCCTGGAAGGGTCCACCCCGCACGATGCCTAAGGAAGGGAGAGTCAGGCTCACCAGCAGCTGCATCGCCTTGTCGCCGCGCACGGTGACTGAGCACGAGATCTTCTCGTTCCTGCGGATGGCGAACGTGCGCACGGTATACCGGGCGCGGCCGAACACCGGCTGCTGACCCGTCAGCTGCTCCAGCACCTGCATGAAGTGCGAAAGTTGCGCATTGGCTCGCAGCTTCCGGCTAAGCATTCATTGTCATGCTTTTTATGCTGCAGCGCCTCGCAAGACAGGCCTCAGCCCGCTGGCCGCCCCTGGGTTTCGCAGTGGCGTCACACAGGTCTCCAGATGCGCCCGCATTGCTTCCAGAAAACGTTGATGCACAGGTGCATGGCTGCGCATCGTTTATTGGCTGTTTGCTGTGGTTGCTGACCATCGCCGCTCCAGCTGCGCCTGGCCGCCCCGCTCCCGTGCGCTGACGAGCGCCAGCCAAACTGATGACCCACCTTGGTAGCCTTCTGCAGCCTGTCACCGGACTCGCCCACGCAGCAGTTGAGAATCAACTTCTGCACGCGGATCTCCCGCATGGGGTTGTTGAGCTTCTTGTCAGCCTGTGAGCATCGAAACAGTGTGCATTTCAAACTCTGTGGCTGCAGCCCTCCACCGCGAGCGCGGCGTGCATCGTGTCATTGCAGAGCATCTGCCGCAGCCTGGCAGCCGAACAGGGGCGTCTGGCGGGCACCCTGCTCGTGTCAAACTGCACTGCCAACACTGGCATCGAGTAGTCTCCAGCCAAACTGCGAGGGCAGGCACGGCGCCGCCGGCAGCACGCACCACCATGGTAACGAGTGGTGCCCCTCCAACAGCCGACACGCGGCTCCACCTTCCCGAAGAGGCCTTTTCTCAATAAATTTTGCTTCACTTGACGGCTTGGGACTCGATGGCAAAAACAGGGGGAATCAGGCCGCATCCTTCCTGCTGCCCGGGTCTTGTACTTCCTTGCACAGTTGGTTGCTTCCGAGAGGACGCTTGTGCCAAGTAATAACCGTCGTGTGCAGGCGCGCAAACGCCGCTTTCGATCTTTTCGATTCGCACCATCACCCAAGACACAGGGTCACCGCTCTGTCGTCAACACAAGCTCAGCGATCACTCCGTTCGTTCTGCTGCTGATTTGCTGGCGCGTTCGGCAACTGTACTTGTTGCAGCCATCCTTCGGCCTTGATCAGAACCATGTAGCTATATTTTGTCTTGTCTGGCGGACTCCCAGTCGGCTACTCTGGTTCAAAATGGTGCCGGCCACCCAGAGAATGTGCACCCCCTGCTCGAGGCTTGAATGGTCGCATTGCAGCCTGGACCGCGGTTGGCTCATCTGCACGAGACGCACTTATCGCTCGATGGCGCCCATCCTATAGCAGCGCGCAGTCGGGCAGACTTGACTCATCAACCCCAAGGCCTGCGGTGCCAAGCGACGGCAGAGCGTCACAAGCTGCTCCCGAACCCTGCATGGCACGAGTATGTGGCGTCGCACGCTTGGGAAGGAGGCAGCAGTGGGGCGTGGCGTGCCTCCTGCTGCTCGGCTTCGCCTGCGAAGCAGGGTTGGCGGCGCGGCACCCATCAACTCCCGCCAACGGCAGCGCGCCGTCTGCGAACGCGCCGGCAGCGGGCCCGCACAAAGCTCAGCCGCATGACGCCGCCGCGGAGCCTGCCCAGCACCCGCCGGCGGTGGATCAGACGCCGCCGCCGGAGGGCCGCCGCCAGGCCGTTGCCAAACTGCTGGCCGACTCCTTCAAGCGGCTCAAGGGCTCAGCGCGGCCGCCGCCGCCGCGCAGCAGCCCGCCGGCGGACTGCAGCAAGCACCCCGGGCTGTGCCAGCCGACGGACTGCGAAGTCTGGCGCCCTGACATCAAGGACAAGTGCGCCACCGCGGTCTCCGCATTTCTGTGAAGGCTTGCTGGAAGAGTGTGCAATCGTTGTTGGATCACATCTCTTGCAACCTCTGCTGATTGCCTCTTTTTGATAAAATGTTTTGAGATGCACTGCGGCTGGCCGCAGGTGTCGGTATGTCAGGGAGAAGGACGCATGCGGCGCGGATGACCAGTACATCCCCTACCTGGAGGTGTTCTACTGCGCCTCGGGCGGCCGACTGTGGCTGCTGGTGTCCGCCTGGCTGGTCGTCTGGCTGCTGCTGCTGTTCTACGCAATGTCGGTGGTCGCGGAGGTGTTTCTGTGCCCCGCTGTCCAGGTGAGCTGCCAGCGATGTGCATCCGTGCTTGAGCGTGTGCATGCACGGTTTCCAGAGCCCAAAGCAGTTGTAAGGCGCGACGGTGCTGTTGGCTGCTGCGGTGGAGCTGATACAGCCTGGTGTCATTCACTCTCATGCACTTTCTGCTGCGTGCACTTGATAGGGCTTTGCGCCTTGCAAGTCATGCTAATGGCCAGAGCCCTGGCCTGCAGTACATCTCCGAGCGGCTGCGGCTGCCGCCGGACATTGCTGGTGTGACGCTGCTCGCCTTTGCCAGCGGCGCGCCAGACATCTTCACCCAGATCGCCGCCATCGACGGAGGTGCGTCCATTCGCCCTTGATTTTCCGCCGCAGACTCCCCCTGGTCAAGATTAGGCTAGTCCAGTTTATGACTGCTACAGGTCAGGCTCGCATTCAATGACGCCATCACATGCGCTGGCGTGCGAGGTCTGTTGCAACAACACTATCTGGCGGCTTGACGAGTCTTGAACTTGTTATTGAGCATTCGGTGTGTGTTATCTGCAGGGCACGCGGTGGAGCTGGAGCTCGCAGTTGCCAGCGTCATGGGCAGCGGCCTGTTCATCGTGTGCGTGTCGCTGGCAGGCGTGCTGTTCGTCAAGGGCATCGACATCACCGACAGGTGCCTAGATGACGACTGCACAATTGTGCCTGGCTGCACCTGACGCGCCCACTGTCCAGTTGTGCCCTGGCATCTTGAGCAACCTGTCGCATATTGAGTATCTGGCCGGCGCCCATCGGCAGATGCGTGGGGGTTTGAACCCATTTCAAACGTCCCCTTGCAATTTAGGCTTCGAATGAGCTGACGTGTCCCCTTGCAGGACCGCCTTCATCCGCGATGTGGCAGCATACCTGGCGGCAGCAGGCGTCACCCTGGTGCTGCTGTGGGACGGCCAGTTTGCACGCGCCGAAGCGGTCATCCTGCTGGTGCTCTATGTCGTGTACCTGGCGATCTGCGTCTACACCAGCAGGTGGGCCGCTGAAAGCGACAGTCCAGTGTTTGCCTCGCAGGAGCAGTTGCACGAATACATGAAATACCTGTCCAGGGCGCGGCAGGCTCACAGTCACTTTCATTCAGAGCAAAAGCCTTGAAAAAAGTGGTGGTCAACCAGGCGAAGGCCTCTGGCGAAGGAGGAATCTTCTGAGCTGACGCTGACAATGCTGCCGTCCAGGGGCGGCGCTCCCGTGACAGCGCAGCACCGGCACACGCCGCTGCCGACCAGCAGCCCGCGCGGCGCCGGCCGCCAGGGCGACTTCGAGCTGCAGCCGCGGTGGGCGCCCGCCGCCGCCGGCGGTGGCCCGCCGGACGCCTTTGCGACCTTCACTATCGACAGCGAGGCGGCTGCGGCCGGCGGCAGCCTCAGCGGCATTCCGCCTCGCTCGGCTCGGCCGCCGGAGCCCCGCAAGGGCGGCGGCAGCATCGTGCACATGCTGCACCAGCCCAAGGGCGTGCCGACGGCCAATGGCCTCGTGCGGACGTCCATGTCGCGGCGGGCTCCGGACGGCGCGTCACCCAAGGCGGCCCGTCTGGGCGGCGGCCTGAGCGGTGCCGGCGGCGTGGCGGCCTTGCAGCGGCCCGCCGCCTGCCGCCGCCTGCCGCTGGAGCAGCAGCCGCAGCAGAACGGCGGCGACTCCTCGCCGCTGCCGGTCTCCACTGACCTGGAGTATCCGGTGGCGGCGGCAGCGGTCGCCGCCGTGCCCTGGTCCGCATCCAGCGGGCTGCAGCATCCTACGCCGGCAGCAGCGCCGCCGGGCGAGGCGGCATCGCTGCTGTGGCGCTCCGGCGGCGGCGGCGGCGGAGGTCTGCGGAGCGCCGTCGGCGGCGCCGCATGGCGGGCGGTGGCGGCGGCTCGCAGCATCTGCGCGGAGCGCCTGCACTTTGGCAGCTCCTGGGCGCTGAACTGCGTGGTGGTCGCGACCGCGCCGCTGGTGCTGCTCATGCACACCACGATGCCCGCCATCGGCCGAGGTGGGTCCCGCCTGCAGCTTATCGTTCCACTGGGAGACAACATTCACCTGCAATCATGCTTTGCACTGCTGTTCAGGACGTCGCACACTGCATGCTTGCTGGCCCGCGCCAGTGCTGCACTGTGCTTGCTTGCACTGGCCTACGCACAGCATGGCACTGACTGCTGCATTCTGCGCCGCAGGCCACTGCTCGCAGCGGCACTGCATGGTACTGGCGGCGGCCGCTCCATTGTATCTGCTGCTCATCGGCGGCGCCCCGCGCCTGGGGCCGCCGCTGTTCGCCGTCCTGTGGGCCGCTTCGGCCGCGGGTCTGTACGCGCTCATGCACCTGGCGTTCCTCAAGGGCGCTGGCGGCGCGCCGACGCCAAAGTGAGCTCATTTTACTCTTGGAGTCCCTTGCCAAGCCTGTGGACAGACTGGTGGCGGCAGCTTGGCTCAGGCCCTGAAAGTTTGATTGTGCGCAGCTGACGCTGAGGTGGGCGATGTGACTGGGTTTTGCATCCTCTGTGCAGGGCAAATGCCGTGTTTGCGGCGCTGGCGTTTGTGCAGAGCGCAGCCTGGCTGGGCACCATTGCAGACGAGGTGCGTCTGCGGGCCTGTGTTCTGCTGTCCTCAAGAACCAACTACAAAGCAACACTTTTCAGCCGCTGTCCTTCGGCAATGTCATTTCGCGATCGTCATTGCATGGTCGCGCAGCGCCTTCATACCTGTGCCGTTCACTGTGGTCGTTCCACATTAGATGCGAGGCGCCCCAGTGACGTCTAAAATGCCCCTTCGGCTCCCCTGAACCGCCGCTGTTGCACACACGCATGTGGTGGAGGTTCTGCACGCACCAGTGCCCTGTGAAATTCTTTTGACGGCTGCCCTAGCCCATGCCCCTGTACATGCAGAGGTGGTGGCGGTGCTGAACGGCGGCGGCGTGATGCTGGGCATAGAGGAGGAGCTGCTGGGGGGCACGGTGCTGGCGCGGGGCGTTCACAAACCACCAATGAGCCGACAAATAGCTAGCATCCTGCCTGCGGATGCAGGTGGTGGCGGTGCTCAAAGGCGGCGGCACGTTGCTACTTGCAACCCTGAATCGAAGCAGAAAATGAAATGCTGCATGAGATGTGCAGGTGGTGGCGGTGCTGAACGGCGGCGGCGCGATGCTGGGCTTAGAGGAGGAGCTGCTGGGGGCCACGGTGCTGGCGTGGGGCGAGACGCTGCCCGACCTCGTCGCCATGCTCGCCGTCGCGCGCGCCGGTGCGTGTGCAGCTTGGAAGTTTGACTTTCCAGAAAGCAGCGGCACCTGAAACAGGCGCTGCTGACGTTTCAATCCCCCGTCGATCGGCGGCCGGCGTGCTGGTGGCGACGCACGGCTCATACACGCGGTCAACCCTTGACCGACCTCTGACATCTGGGCCAGCTCTGAACACGCGGAGGGCAGGGCACCATGGCGATCGCGCCCTTCGGCGGCCCCGTGCTCAACCTTCTGGTCGTCGGCACGGGGGCGCCCGATGTGCCAGAACACAACAGCCTCGTGACTTCGTTCCATGACCACAAATCTAGGTGTGGCATGCACCTGACACACGATCTACACACCGATTCGCGCAGGGCAGGGCACCATGGCGGTGGCGGCCTGCTTCGGCGGCCCGGTGCTGAATCTGCTGGTGGGCACGGGGGCGCCCGTCCTCGGCGCCAGCTTCAAGCACGGCATCCTGCCCTTTCGCCTGTCCGTTGGGATCACCTCCCTGTTCCTGGAGACGGTGAGAAGCTGTCCTGCTTCTTCTCATGCCTCAGTCCGCCAGCTTCGTCGCCTGCCGCAACTGCTGTAAGTAGTCTGCCGGTGTTACAGGCTACCAGCCTACACATGCTGCGATGATCCTGCCGCATATGCTGCTTCCGGTGTCGTTTGGTTTGACTGGGTGCGGTTCGTGTGGACGCAGATCGTGCTGTGCGGAGTGCTGCTGGCGGCGGTGCCGCTCGTCTGCGGCTGGGCGCTCGCGCGGCGTGCCGCCTGGCTGCTGCTGGGGGTGTATGTACTGTTCCAGTTCATGTTTCTGGCAGCCGAGCAGCACTGGCTGCTCTTCTGAGGCTGTTGAGGGGATTCTGCGTGCCGCCGAGGCGGCAAGGCATCAAAGCGGTCGACCGTTCAATCGATGCTTGCATCGTAAGAGGAACATTTCGGATGTGTGTTTGTGTTCGACGAGGTCAGACGTGTTTCAGTGGTGCGTGTTTTGGTTGGACCATATCATACGGATACCCACTCAAAAGGGGGAGTCAATTGCTTTGAAAAATCAATGTGCCTGACCAACTGAATCGATGCATCGTCACTGCTGTCTCATCTGCTGCATCTGTGACGGGGTGCATGAGCAGATGCGGCCTCCGCATCTCATCTGCACATGCAGCCACCGCAGCCGCGGAAACGCGCAGTGGCGCCACGCCGCTGCAGCATGTACCATCAGGGCATCAGGCGTCAGTCCTGATTGCTTTCAATAAATAGCAATCGGCAAAGTGCAGGGTTGCAGAGAATTTGCCTTCCCGCCTGGCAGCCATAGAGTCGGCAAAGGCGCCAGGCATTGCGTCCACTGCAGTTATCACTTATTGCATCTCCGCCCAATCGATGCAGGGCATCCATGCGCGCCTGGCAGTGATGTCGTCGCATTGGGGTGCAACACCGCCGGCCGCGGAAGTCGCACGACCTGCGAGTGGGCTCGTACGTCCTCGAAAATCTCGTCACGACCCAGACAGGTTGCATTCCGACACGGTGTCGGACAGTTGTCTGACACCGTGAAATGCTGCCCAGCAATAGCCCGCAGCGCCACAATCTGACAGTCTGTTGCATTGTCCGAACGGCTGCTGAACGTCCGCAAGCCGCATGCTCGATTGCTACTCCCGCTTGCAGAGCATTGGAACCCATCCCCAGAGCGATCATTCGACCCTGAAGCGTTTTAGTGCACGTAGTCCCCAGTTCGTGCTTGCAGATAGCCTCGCAAATCCATAGTGACCAGGCAGATGCAACCCACGGCCGCCCTGCTGGCCTCCCTGCTCGCAGCTGCTGGCGGCGATGCGGGCGGAGTCGGTGACCTCCATGCTCTCTGCTGACTGTCGTCGGCATTCGCCGCGTCTGCACAACACCAGATTGTGGTGGAGCTTAGCTGCTCCCCCACGTTTGGCCTACTGATGGCTGTTCGGCATTGACTTACCTCCACACGCATCGGCCGCAGGCCCCAACTACATCAGCGCCAGCGCTGTGGCCCTGGGCGCCTGTCTGGTGCTGGTCAATGCCGTGGTGTCGGTCTGCCTGTCGCTGGGCCTGGAGCTGCAGCTGCTCATCGCCACTGTCAGGTGTCGGAACTGTCCGCTGCAGCGGCTGCACACAATTGCTGCCTCGCACCTGCGCATGACCTGCAGCATGCATGTGCTCCTTGCCACACAGGTCAGCGCGCGTGTGGGCAGCTCAGCACTCCGTCTGCTGAGCGGTCATGCTCGTCAGCGCCCTGTGTGTTAATGCCTGTTGAGAGCTCTTCGAAAGGTACAGGAAACAGGACCTGTTTGGAAGCCCCTGCACTGCGCAGGTGCGTGGTGCAGCTGAGCGTGCTGGGCTACATACTGGTGCCCATCTTCGTGTCGCACCGCTGGTACGTCGTCGTGGCCTACGCCTTTGTCATGGCGCTCGTCGGCGCCTACGAGGCCTCCTCCCGCCCCGCCTACAAGTTCCGGGTGCGCCGCACAGCGCCTGCAGTCTGCTATCAGGGAAGCGCAGCAGCAGACGAAGCCGGATGCAGGAGGGTGCCATGACCACAACCACATCGAACCACGGTCGCCATGTGAGTTTGTGGTCCCTGTCCGAGGCAGGCGTGGATCTAGATCGCGCATGCCCATGGCCCAGCTGCGCACAGCCGATGTGTTGACATTGTGTGTTCACGTGCGGCAGGGCATGTTCCTGGAGGTGCTGGGCTGCACCATCTTCTCCAGCAGCATCTTCCTCATGTACGCGTTGCTCATCGTGGTAAGTTTCTCGGTCTCCTTTGATGATTTCTGCTGAATCCACCATGTGTTGGCATGGTGGAAGCCGTGGAGCTTCACCGCCATGCACAGATGGCCAGTCGCACTTGCATCATGCCTGAGCTCACGCAGCAACGGAAGCGAGGTGAGTGCAGGTGCGCACGAAGCCTTGGTGGGAGGCGCAGTACTTCATCCCCATGCTGGGCATGCTGCTAGGCAACTGCATCTCCGGCATCTCCGTCGGCCTGTCCGCGCTGCTGGAGGACTACACCACAGGTGAGCGGCCTTGCAACGACACGATCTGAGATTCTGATATCTGTCGTGCCAATGTGCTATATACCCGTCGGCCTGTCCGCGCATCGCTGGAGGACTACACCACAGGCAAGAGTGGATTCAGGCGGCAGCCCTGAAAGTAGACCAGCTTGAATAACTCGTGAAATGTACTGGCCGCAGCATGATCGAGCCGCTGCCGGCGCTGGGCATAACTTGATGCAGCCGCTTCAGGAACGGCCGTGCCAGACACAAGCCTCCGAGGTGTTGGACATCTCCGAAACCCGTTTGGGTCACACCGCAGGCCGCGACAAGATCGAGCTGCTTCTGGCGCTGGGCGCGACGCGGTGGGAGGCCAGCAGGGAGACCATTGCGCGGTGCGTGCGGCTGGCGCTCACCCCCATCCTCAACCAGATGAACGTGGTGGTAAGCTACTGCTGCCAGTCTGCTGATCGACAGTTTTCAGACCAAGACAGGTTTTGAAACCTGTCCGCCGACTCTATACCTGCGCAAATAATCAAGTGCTGCGTTGTAACCGGGCCATGCCCGCGGCCTGCCCTACAGGTCCCACGTTGCATGTTCAATAATTCATACGTCCGCAACAGCTGACAATGTGTCTCTGCTGCCTTCAAAGGGCATCGTGTCCATCCCCGGCATGATGACGGGCCAGATCCTGGGCGGCTCCGACCCCTCTCAGGCGCGGCGCTGCCCCCTGGTGCCCAAAACATGCGGCTCGCACTGCACGACTGCGCCGCAGACTTTGAACTTTTTTTGAGGTGCAAGATCGAGAGCAGCACAGCCTCCAGGATTGAGTGTGCAGACGCGTTTTGATGCAGTGGGCTCCACAGTGGCCAGCAATCATCAATGAATGGACATAACAGCAGCAAATTCAACAACTGCTTCGCGCGCATACAGGCGGCGCGGTACCAGATGGTGATCATGTTCCTCATCGCCGCGACAAGCGGTACGGGCATCGTGGTGTCTGTGACGCTGGCGTCGGCGATGATCTTGGACAGTGAGCACCGGCTGCGGCCCGAGCGACTCGTCAAGCAGGCTCATGGCGAGAAGATGGAGAAACGCATCCACGATGCCGTCCTATGGGTGATTCGCCACACTCAATTATGTCGACACATCTGTATCCGTCCTTTGTATAGATACAAAGCGACGCTGTTGCAGGGGAGCGTCAATCAACATCGTTGTCCGCAGCAAATCGCCTGTGGCGCATGATAGTTATGTGGTTTGAGCCCTGCTGTGGCACTGTCGCAGGTGGGGCAGCACATGAGCGGCGCATGGAAGAGGCTGCGTGGCCAAGCATCAGGCCAGAGCAGTGCAACTGACGTAACAGAGCCGCTGCTGCCTGCATGATGGCTGTTTCGTGACAGCTGTTGTCGACTAGATGAAGGCTGAATGGTGACACGACAGGCGGACAAACATGGATGAATGCCGGCAACAAGGGATTTTCTGCCTGCTGCCGCCGGCCCATCCTCCTTACTTTCAGCGCACAGCACAGTTGTCAACTACTCGTGTCTGTGACCGTACCGCTTCACTTGCATCACCGCCGTCGGCGAGACGGGCCGTCCTTGCTTCGCTCCCGCTGTCGTCAGCAGCGCAGCCGTCAGCAGCAAATGTCGCTGTCCACGATGAGGCCGTCAATCCTACTGCGCTGCCTAGCGTCACCCGAGCCAGCGGCAGGTGGCAAGCAGAGGCGTCCTGCCAGGGCGCATGGTACATTATGAGCGACACTCATTCTCGCCTCAGTTGTTGCCGCCACGGTGGGCAACGGCATGCTTGTTTGGGCGCAGCAGGAGGCAGACGTCACAGGTCAGTTAACATCGCACCATTTCAACATTGAGTGCCGCCGGTGCCGACAGCCGATTTATTCGGCAGGTGGACAGCGGGTGGGTGGGGGCAATCCAGCTTGCACGGTCTGGCAGGTTTGCATTCGTCTGAACATTCAGAAGAGGAGAACGTGCTGAGAAGGCAGTAGCGAGGAGAAGGTCGAAGAAAATGCAAGGCTCAGGCATGGTGGGCGGGATCGGGGCAGACGTGAGAAAAGGTTCGGCTTGATTACAATCAAATCAAGCCAGGACGGATCCACAGAAAATCGGCTGCCGAACCAGCAGTGGGGGTTTCGAAACTGAAAAGCCAGACAGCGGCGGGCGCAGAGGCGGTCGCAGCTGCAGAGGCGTCGCTAGGCATAGTCTAGTTGGCCGCCCGCTGAGCATCGCCACCCTTCTGCTGGGCCTTGCCCTCACCCTCCTGCTGCGTGTTGCCAGTGACCGAACCGATGATGTTCTTGGCGCCGCCGACCACGGTGTCAACTGCGCCCTGGACGTAGCCCTTGGTCTCAGCAGTGTCGTGCTTGGCCTGCAGTGTGGATGAAAGTGCATCAGTATGTCTGCGATTTATTCCCGACATATGGCAACCCAACAAAATCTGACATAGTGTGGTTAGACAAGGCAGTGGTCAATATGTTGATACGTATGTATTTCACATCACCTGGCCGCTGGCGTCGCGAGAGGCGCCCTTGGCCTGCTGCTCGTCGCTGCCGAACAGCTCGCCTGCCTTCTGCTGGACGCTGCCGGCGGCCGACTTGATGTTGCCAGCGGCCTGCAGTCGAAAAAGACAGCACTAGGCAGCTTAGCAGTTGGTCTGTGGTTGATGCTCAAGTGCAGTTGAAAGAATAACTGCTGTTGTGCTACCTAGGCTGTGTAGACAACTGCAATCTGCTTGCTATGTTCGCTGATGTGCCTGCCTAGATTGACAGCTGAATTTGCAGGCAACGTCGAGCTGATCCAACTGCTGTTCAATAGGAGGAAGCTGTGGCTGCAAGCTCGACCGCCGGCTGCCCTCGCGTGGATAGCTGCTGAATTTACGTGGGCGTGCTAAGGCATGGCAGGCGCGTAAGAGGCTGCCGCCGGACGCGCTGTAAAATCTGGGGAAGCTGCCGGCTGACGAGGACCAAGAGGAGGAAGAGGGTGTGGAAGCCGAAGAGAGGCGCGTACCTTGTCCTTCTGGACCTGCAGCAGCAGCAGATGAAAATATATTAGTGATCCATGATGAAAAACGTGAACAGGCGCAAGCAGGGCAGGCGGACGTGTCGAGGCAGTTGTGATCAACCAACGGTTCGCATATGCCGTTGCGCGCAGCGCACCTGGGTCTGGTCAACCATGGTTGCTGGTTTGCTGTTGGTATTGAAGGTGTTCAAATGACTTAAAGCGATTGAGCGTAGAGGAGAGTGTGAAATTCGCAGAATGAAGTTCTGCCGGGCGTGCTCTGAGGACGTGCCCTGGGACAGGAGCCGATGCGAAGCTGCTATCCAGCTTCCAGCTTGAACCCTCTAGAGTCTAGAGACTGTGCTGTTTTGCGGCGGGCTGTTAGGTCATGCCTGCTTTGGTGCGTGAGGGCCTCACTCAGACGGTTGCGTGGGGGTGTCCATGTCACGACAGCCGCTTCCCTTATGAAGCGCTTCAAAGTGCCCCTTGTTCAGGTGTGTCTGCACATATAGCTACGCGAGCGTGTACAAGCAACGCTAGTTAGGGTTTCTGGTGTACAGGGTTCACGGCTCGACACACTTCGAAGACTGACTACGCAGGGGCCCTTATGCATCCTGGCCGGCGGCGCGCGCAACAACTTCCCTCTCCCTAGAGTACTTGATCCTCCCCACATGCAGACCCGCCCCCGCTCATGGCTCCTCCGTCGCCCGCGTCGCATCGTAGTTTGCCAGGTCCAGCGGCTTGCCGGTGATGCGCTCGTACACGCTCAGCACGTCCGTCATCAGCGTCTCGAAGTGCGACGTTGGGTCGGCGCCTGCGGATAGGGTGCAGGCTCGATCAGCGCAAATGTGCGCGCTGCTAGAAAAACTGCTCGTTGTGCGGGCGTCATGCATGGCCAGGCAGGGTAAGGGCAAGGCAGGTGGTGAGTGTTCAAGGTCATGGAGGAGCCCCAGCCGTCAGAGCACCATATGCAGTGGGTTCAATTTGCAAACAGTGAATCAGCGGACGCACTGCGGGAGATGAAGGCCTTGTCCTCGGTGCCGTCGGAGATGGGCGCGTACACATCCGTCACCTCAATGAACTTCTCGTCTGTCGGCCCCAGCAGCGCCAGGCCTGCAGCGAGACAATGCGATGGTGATCAGATGCAATCTGGGCAGATCAGTTGTCGATGCACACTGTGGCAGTGCAGCAGCGTATCTCAACCGTGCGGGCGTAACAGGGCGGCATCAGCTGCGGCTGCTCTCTGCAAGGAGAGAGAGAGAGAGCCTGCAGCAGTGGCAGTAACGTGCATCTGTGCCAGCACATTTCTACCACAGTTGGACCGCTACGACTGAGCGCCCACCTGCCGCGAGCTCGGCCTCGGGGTTGGCGGTCTCCACCGTCGTGGATACGAAGGCGAGCCACTTGTCCCGCGCGCACACGTTGTGCGCGGAGGAGCAGCAGGAGACGTACATGTCGTTCTTACGCCCGATCTGCTTCTGCGGCAGGATGATCTGCGCCGACTGCGAGTTGTCGGTGCCCGGGATCGGGTGGCTGAGGATCGCAATCGCGCGCACCACCTTGCCCACCTTCATCACCCGGTCCTTGAAGTAGCCTGCAGACGCAGTAAGCAAGGCGTCCTGCTGATCCAAAGTCAATCATAAGGCGTTGCTGTGGCAGAGTGATTTTCCAGCTGCGTGTGTACTGGCATGCGCGCTCGTAGCACATCCGGCACAACTGCAGGTGGAACCTTGCGGCAGCTGAAAGAGTGGCTTCACCAGTTGGTGCCTCCCATCTGTCACCTAACTGCTGTCAGCCAGAAGCTTTTATCGATTGCAACAGCGTGCTCGCCGACCTCCGCTGCTAAAACACAGCGTCACTGGACGGCATGACGATGGAAAGTACCACCGCGGCAATGGCCGCTCACAAGGCCTGGAAACCTCCAACGCTCTCGGAGCCCTCATACGAGGCACGATACGAGAAACAACTCACTGGGGTCGCCCACCACGAACTTGGCCTTTGCTGTCTCGCCATCGGACTTGACGCCGGTGGTGACGCCCTCCGCGTCGTACACCACCTCCACGTCCGGCTTGGACAGCATGTAGGTGCCGCCGTACACCGCGCTGAGCCTTGCAAACGCCTGCAGGCGGCAGGCAGCGTGCATTCAGAATGTGTAGCTTGCCAACAATACCTTTTGACCGCATGTAGGTGCCGCCGTACACCGTGCTGAGCCTCGCAAACGTCTGCGGGCAGCAGGCAGGACGAAATCGCAGAAAAGTGCATAGCGCACCACGCACCCCTCAGCGGCAGATGGTGTTGCCATCAGACCTGCGCTGGGCCTAGCAGCTGTCGGGCATAAACCGTCTGCCGGAGTGTCAGCAACACCTCCAGCGAGCCTGGTCTCTCACGGCTGAAGGGGACAGCTGAGATGACTCAATGCTGTGGACTGTGTATCCTCTAGTGCCGTTGAAACACAATGCATGCTGTTGAAAGTTCCCAGGGAGGAGGCGCCACACACCTGCGGCAGCTCGCCGAGGCCGTACAGCGGGTAGATGTATGGTGACCGGATGCCCTGGTCGTAGAAGCGCATCAGCGACTCGTGGTACAGCTTGATCTTCTCCACAGTTGGCTGCACACAGCAGTATACAATAAATTCAGCCAGGTGCAAGAGGCACCAAGGGCTGCGGATGCTTGCGCACACGTGCTGGACCAGCTTCGAATGGACTGATGCGCATGTTTGTAGCATCAAGCTATTCTGAACTGGCGGTTGACTCTTGTCTCATGCGCGAGGCCTTCTCTGCAGTTGTGGCCAGGTGAGGCTCCAATGCACACTGGTCATTCCGCGCACTGAGGGACAGGCAGGCATGCAGAAAGCGCCCACCCGCGCCGGTAGCCTGAGGTACTCGTCGGTGCTGTGCAGCGCGAGCGAGTGGCCCACGAACTCGATGGTCATGTCGTCCAGGCCGAAGGCTTTGTACAGCTCCGCCATAGGCATGCGCGTCAGGTCCCGCCCGGCGTGCGTCGCCGGGTTTGCCGCGTCATAGTCCTGGCAGTAGCTGCGCGAATGCAATGGACTGGCTCAGTGAGTTGCTGAGCTTTTCAAAATGGCTTCCCAAGAGGCATATGCGCGCCAGGTCGCGCCACGCATGCGTCACCGGGTTGGCCGCCTCATAGTCCTGGCAGCAGCTGCAGGTAGGGAGAGGAAACGACTTCAGGAACTGTTGAGCTTTCAAATGTGACATATGCACGCAAGGTCCCGCCCTGCGTGCGTCGCCGGGTTGGCCGCGTCATAGTCCTGCCAGTAGCTGCGCACACGCAAGTGCATAAGGGCTGTCGCAAAATATGCTGCTGTAAAGCTGCGGAGATTGCTCCCGAAAATGCACGATGGGTGCACAGCACATCCTGCCGCCCCGCTTGATCCTGCCCCTGGTCGCCGCCTCCGGATCCGCAACAGAGCCGGTATCGCAAAAGAGCGAGGTCTGCCACCTGATGCCAATCGATTCGAGGAACACCATCGCGTGGGCATGCAGTACCTTAAGAACTTCGCGGCGCGCCGCTTCTCGAAAAAGCCCATCAGCGGCGACTTGAGCGCCTCGAAGGAGGTTGCGGGTACCTTCTCCACCTTCTCTTTATTCAGCACAAAGCTGCCGTCCACTGCCTTGAACTCCAGGTACTTCGTCACATCCGTCTTCACCAGCACCTGCGGCATGCCGACCATCCCGCTGAGAGACCTGTGGGCTGGTATCTTTGCTGTTAATCGCTGTGGCTCCTGCGCAGCCAGCTGCTCGCCGCCGCAAGGCAGTGCAGAACAGTAAAGCCTCTGCAGTCCCGCTGCATGCGAGCCTGCTCTTGCGTCGAGCCTGTTTCATACTGACTGGCGTGAGGGATGGTGCCGAGCGTGCCGAAACCGGCAGCCTCAACGTCCAGAAGGACAGCTTCGACATCCCAGAAGACAGCTGCAAAAGCCAGAAAGCAGGCAAGCACCTTGACCAGGTTGCCGTTGGCCATGATAAATTTGGGCACCATGTCCACGTTGAAGTCGCGGTTGGGTCCCAGCGACTCCGGCGGCGTCTGCCCCGGCCGGAAGCGCTCCCACAGCTGTGTGCATGCAGCGGCACGCAGTTGCGGCAACGCAGGTAGCGGTGATCAGGATGCGTCCATTAGGGCAATGCAGACGCTGTGCATGCAGCTTGCTGCGCGGCATTGAATCCTCATGTTCCGTGCACCAGTGTGAACAAGCACGCACGACGGTGCCGACCTGGTTGAGGTTCAGTGACGCCGATTCGCCGCCATAGTAGTTGTTGCGGTCCATGTGCAGCACCTGTGAGGTGTGCATTGAAGTTTGGTACATGCAATAAATCGAGCCTCTTCCTCAAATTGAAAGCGATATTGAGTGTTCGCTGGCAATCCGAATTACCAGCTGATGCAAGTGGGTCACTGCCAGTCGCGGCATGTTGCAGAATGCCATATGACGCCACAGTGAGCACTGCGTCCGTTTGGTAATGCAGATACAGATGTCGAGCGACTGCGCTGGCTTTGAACCAATCAGCGAGCAAAAAGATCAGTCGTGTCGGTTGGGGATGTGAGCAGAAGGGCACCTTGTATCCGTCCACCGACAGCAGCCCGCTGATGATGCATTCTGTCAGGCCCGTGCCCAGCACGATGGCATCGTACTGCTCATCCATCCTGGCACACCGGCCGCTGTAGAGGGCCTCTCAAGATTGGTCTGTCTCGTCAAGTGCAGAAAAATCTCAACCAGCTCGGCGTGACGCAGCGACCGTTGGCAGGGGTGTCTGTGTCAAAACTAACGTAGTGAAGCGTTGAAGCGGTCAGGGCTTGCACGTTTCTACAACTCTGCAAGCCTTCGAGCTGCTGATTTGACAGGAAGTAGTGAAATTTCCTACACAGCTTCCTTTGCTTCCGCAATTCTCACCACCCCTCTGCAATCCGCATCAGTTCACTTGCATAATGCGTTCTGGCACATTGTGATGAACAAACTTGCAGGGAAAGGCCATCCTGTCGTCCGCTTGTTTGCGTGTTGAGGGGGGCACTGTTTTTTTCTCACGTCACATTTGGCTTCGCATTGCATTGCGACAATTAGCTCACTCCCCCGGATCCTACCGCCAGCCCAGCAGATTAAGGGATCAAGCGTGATCTGGTTAACTAGAGCCACTCAGGATGCTGGCGAGCGGCCTGACCAATCCTCGCTGCACGGTTGATTGTCTGCAGCTGCACCAGGCGTGGCAACAGCCTCTGTCGCATGCAGCGCTGCTGAGGCATCGTGGAGTGACGCACAGGCCATTCGTACGTCATAGGCAAACAGAATGCAGATCAGGTGCGTTGGCACATTTTCAGACTTGTAAAATGCGTGCACCCAGCGCGGCAGCATGCCTTCTGACCATAGCTAGTTCCTACGTCATGTGCGACTTGATCTGCTGATGACCTGATCGACGTGCAGTTCCCAAAGAGGACGACGGATGGAAGCAGATATCCGAGGTGAGCAGCACGGTTCCGATGCAGCGGTCGCTGACGGACTCGTGGCTGGTCAAAGGCGCCGCAGCGGCCTTCCTGCTGGCTGTGGCACTCTCAATGCTCCGACGACTGGGGCGCAGGAGGTGAATACCGGACTGTGCTGCAAGTTTGATGGAGCACTTGTTGATGAAACATGTGTTGGGCACAATCCACAAGCCTGCAAAGTCGGATTTGAACCACGGGAGCCTGACAGCACAGGCCTGTGCTTGCAGCTCGGTGTCAGACCTGGAGGATCGGGGCTACCTGGACGAGTCGCGGGACAATGCCGACCCCTACCTTGAAGGTGGACGCTTTCTCTACAATCCTCATCATTGACGGGCACAACACGGCTGCGGCTGTGATCTTGCTGGACCACTGCCTGTCACATGTCAAAAGACAATCAGAAAGACTGATCCGGGGCACTCCTCGTTGCTGCAGACATCATGAAGAACGTCAACAAGGTTCAGTACGAGGAGCTTACCGATGAGCAGATCGCAGCCGCCCGCAAGCGCCGCGCGCGGTGAGGTGCTGTCCTGCTTGATCTCTCCTGCTGGGATTGGTTTGATCGGCACGGTGCGTGGCACTCTCTGACGCTGAACCCACATGCACAGGGGCATAGCTGACTACCGGAAGGCGGACGTTGACGTGCCTGCCAACCACCCCTTTGCCACGAAGAAGGAGGTGAGCATTGCGGCTCTTTGCCAAGCTTTCGCTGCAACCCCGGCATGTTCTGGGATTCTGCTTCCCATGGAAGCAAGTTCGACATGGAAGCTTGTTCGACACGCCTCGAGCTTGTGTGGTCCGTCAGCTACCGGACCCACCGTCCTGCATCCGCAGCTGACGCCGGAGGAGGAGGAGCTCTTGAAAAAGCGGCTCGACGTGAAGCGGGGCGCGCCGGTGCAGGACCTCAGCGGCAGGCGCGGCTACCCTGGGCAGCCGGGCTTTGAGCCGCAATAGTGTGCAGGCTGGCCGGCGGGAGAGTGTGGGGAGAAGCCATGCTTTTGTTGAGCAAGCTGCAGCGGTCTTGTGAGGCATACAGCTCACGATTCGCGAAGACTTGTTGAATAAGATTCGGTGAATAATGATGCCAATTTGGACTGGCGGCGGCGGCGCACGGACAGGCACCGCATTGTGAGCAACGGCGAGCTGCCTTTGCCGCAAGCGCACGTGCTTCCCTGAGCCTGTCCAGGCCACAAGCTATGTTGTGGACTGGCCGTGAGATTGTCTGCGATGGCTGTTGGAAGCTCCCAGAAAGGCGATGACGTAGTGGCTTCTTTCGACGTTCGTGATCTCGATGATCTCGATCACTCCAAAAGGCCACGACCCGCTGGCATATCATCGCTGCCCGCAAGTTCATTTGCATAAACTAACATACAACATACACTTGATTCCAGCGTCAAACATCCTACAACCAAATCGATCGCGACGTGCACCTCCTCCTGAGTCAGCACAGGTAGGCCAACATCCCTCCTGCCGGGCCCTCACTACAGTAGCCCATTGTCAAGTTTGGAACTTCGAAATGCTTCTAAGGTGTGCTGTTCGCTTTTGGACTGCGGGAAAGGCTGCATCGGCATTCTTGAATGGTGCCGTTTCAATAAAAAATGGCCAGCTCGAACTTCTGCAGCGATCCCTTGCGGGATTGACTACCGCCCGTAAGAATGTTAGCAGCACAAATTCTCCAGCGTCACGACCCTTCATGCGCTTGCAAGCCTCACGCCACGTCGCTTCTCTGGCCGCAGCCGCCAGCATGGCCCCGACAGCTCATGAGAAGAAGCTGCTGGACGCCAGCAAGGCCTTTGACGAGGCCATCAGCAAGAAGGACGCGTCGCAGCTGCCGCAGCTGCTGGCGAAGGACGTCGTTCTGCACCACGGTGAGGCGCAACAGCATGCCTCTGCTCAAGTGCGGCTGCAGTGCGCGGCCGCACCTACACATGCATGCAGCCTGCTCAAGCCTGGATCGACATGCGACTGATCTTTGATCTTAAGGTAAATCTGCCTACAGACGGCATCACCCTGGGTCAGGATATCACTGGTGCCGATGCGGTGCGCTCCCGTCAATGTTCCTGTGCAGCGGCATCTGCATTCAACGGCTCATTCATTGCGGCCAGGTGTTGTCGGTTCACGTTCAGCCACACAGTTTCGCAAGTTTCACAGCTTCAGTTTCATATGGGAATCATTGCCAAGGGGTTGGCAAAACAGCAGCTGATGGTGCTTCACAGAGATGTCGTCGCTGCCTCAGGTTGCCGAGTACATCCAGGACTACCCCACCAAGTACCACTATGCGTCGCACGAGGTCATTGCTGGGGCAGTCGACGAGAAAGACAATCTCGCCTTCTCCTTTTGGCTGGACACGGTACGCCGCCAAGCCTGAGCACATTGCGCACCACTCCACTCAGCTTGCTGTTGAAGCAGCTGAGTTCAACATGTGAACTGTGACCAATTTGCATGATGCGAACCCAGCGAAACGTACGAAGTGGAACTCATCGTGATGCTGACCAGGTTTTTTGCTCATGCTGTGCACAGAATGTGAAGCCGGTCGATGGCGCAGAGACTGCCAAGAGCACCGACACCGTTGGCATCTGGCACCATGTGTTCAACAGCGACAACAAGATCTCCCACATCTGGTTCCTGCGCCAGTTGTCCCACGACGAGCTGGAGAGCAAGGTGCGGCGCAGTTTCCCCTGCGCACAGCTGGCACGCATCAGTCAGATGAACTACGCAGCATGTCCCTGCACCGCTTCTGCACATCTTTCTAGGGTTTGCTGCCTGCAACGCCAACAGCGTTATCATATCAAAAGCTGCAAAGCTAACAAGTTGATGTTCGGCGGCTGTGCAGATGAAGGAGGCGCCGCTGCAGAAGACGCAGTTCGACCCGTCCAAGTACCGCGGCTCAGACGTCAAGCAGTCGGAGGAGCACTCGCCGGCGTACGAGAAGGCGGCGCGCGCCTTCAACAACATCTGGGCCACTGGCAACGCGTCGGCTGCCAAGGACATCATGGTGGATGACGTCAAAATTGTGAGTACACTGAAAACGTTGAAATACGTCGTGAAATCTGTAGTGAAAAACAAGTGGCCTGCTACGGCTGGCCTTGACTCACTGATTGCGATCTGCCTGCGCAGTCCTGTGGCTTAGGACACTCTGCACCAGTTTCGTGTCCAAAGCTGCTCAGTGTCATCGCATCGGGATTGATGGTCCTCAATCTGCCATTGTGGAAAACCGTTCAAGATAACCAACTCGATGCGTGCTCCATTCGTGTGAGTTGTTCTTGGCTCTGCAGTATGACCCGGTGATGGGCAGCGAGACTCACGGCCGCGAGAACTTCGATCTTATGATCGAGGGCTTCTCCAAGGTGTGGTTGCGGAGAGAATGCCTCAACGTCCTGTCGTGACCCTGCCTTCGCTTGATGGCTTCGCCCTGTCGAATTTTGCTGACGCAAGCACTGACGCAAGCATGCTGATGCTCTCCACATCTTCCTGTCGCATCATCTGCGCCCATCCCACGAACACCTACGGCAAGGCGGTGGTGTACTGACCTGGCACCTATACACGTCCTGCAGAGCTGGACGTGCAGGGAGAACAAAAGTCACGTCGCCGTCACCGCGGGTGACAAGGCCTTCATCTCCTGGCTCAACACCGGCGCCTCCGAGGATGGCCCCGAGGAGAGCCTGTATGGGTGCGGGTTTTCCCAAACACTATTCTGGCATCATGTTGTATGCCAGTTTCAATCCAATGTTACGGGTTCCTGGGCATTCATGTGAGCCAACTCCACAAACAGCACGCCATGTGGCAGCTGGACTTGTGTCAGGTGGGGGCACCATTTCGGTTTTTGTTTGAACGTCAGCAATGATGCATAACGTCGCTTGTGCTGGTGCAGGCTGAACATGCTGACCTTCAACAGTGACGGCAAGATCAGCGACGTCATCGGCTTCCGGCAGCTGTTGAAGAGCGAGACCGAGTCCAAGGTCAAGGACCCGGTGCAGAAGGCCTGATCATGAGCGGAGCGGGGATTTGAGTCCTGCTGATTGCGGGCTGCCGCAGCGCAGCCCGGCCATGTCGCATATCGCGCATTGCATTTTCATTTTTGCAATCTCGTCCTGTTGGAAGGGCTGTACGTGTACCCAAAAAACCCGCAACGTTTTGAAAGAAACACCATGAAATCTAATTTGTTCCCAACTCCTCCAGCACACTCGGTCAGCCCGACCTTAGTCTTCCTTCTGTGGCTGAGGCATGTGTTGTTCCTGAGCACCCTGACCAGACCTCGCCTGAGTGCGTTGCAACCTGTCTAGAGGTGGTATCCTCATTTGTCAGACTGCTAAAGTCTGAGTGCAAACACCCAGCAACTCAAATTTTTGACACACCTTTGCTTAAATCAAAATTTTACTCTTGGTCTGGTTGACATGCGACATGTGCCTTGCCGGTAATCCGTCCGCTTGTGAGTTGCAAACCAGGCATACTCTGAGTCTATGTTGCGCTGTGTGCTCGCAGGGCAATGCCGCGACACGACGGCAAAAGGGCCGCGGCGCAGGCCTGCATTTGTGCAGAGGGTGTGAAGAGGCACATGACGGGAGCGTAACCCAGCCACGACATGCACTATTTTGCTGCAGATGCCCTTAGTAACAACTCCCCGCTGATCAAATTGGAACGAAGTATCATGCAGTGCGGCGCGCTGCTCGATCGCGGGGCAGGGATCGCCCCGCGGCTTGTTTCGGATTGTCATGCCCAGCATCCGAGTGGCAAAGCGTCGAAACGCAGCCGAAAACATGCAGCACTCAGAGCTGCAGGAAGGAGTGGTTATCAACAAGCGCACACACTCGCCCGAGCTGCCGTCTTGTCAGCAGATAGGCAGACTGAAGCTGAGATGGCGGACACATGCAGCCGCTCCCACGAGGTTTGCCTACGTTTTTGGCTTGTTCAATTTAGATGGTGTTTAATCTAGATGGTGCATTGTGCACAATTTCGATCACGTCGATTCATCTCTTGACTCCCTGACCACACGCAGGACATACGGCACATGTCTAACACCGCAAGCCTGGCGGAGCTCATGAAGGAAGCCGCTCGGCTGCGGAATGAAGGCCATTCGATTGTGACGTTTTCGCCAAAGGTGAATGCGTTCAGATCCAAGGTCTTTCCGCCTGATCGTTTGCAGTTGTCAAAAGCCCGACTCTGCGGCACCGATTCGCTGTCATGGAGGCCCCTGCTTGCAGCGCCGCAAGCACATGATGCTGGACATATTGTGGACGGCCATATGCGCCATGCACAATCCGATGTGTGGCTCACAACGCTGCTTCTACCTGCTCAGGTGTTCCTGCCGCTGACGCGGCTGTGCCGCAATGAATGCGGGTACTGCACATTCGCGACGCCGCCTGCAGCCGGCCGCCGCGCCTACATGACGCTCGAGGAGATTCTGAGCATCGCGCGCGCGGGCGCGGCACAGGGCTGCACGGAGGCCCTGTTCACCCTAGGTGATGCACATGAAACACGCAATACTGCTGAAGTCAGCCAGCGGCAGACGCCACAGGTGTCGGCATGAATGCATGAAGTGCCTGTACAGTGCAGGGCGGAGTTTGCGCAGGGTGGTTGCTGTCTCACAGTGGGGCTACTACCCGTTGTCAGACGTGACATACAAGTCGTCATTCAAGTCGGATGCATTCAGCCCTCAATGTAGTGCACACATTCAACGCCAGGGTTTTGCATCCTTTGCCTCAGGCGACAAGCCGGAGGACATATACCCAAAGGCTGCGGAGGAGCTGGCGGCCCTGGGCCACGACAGCACTGTCTCATATGTGGCGGCGGCGGCGGGCGCGGTGTTCGCCGAGACCGGCCTGCTGCCGCATGTCAACGCCGGCATACTGGACCTTCGCCAGCTGACCGACCTGCGGCGCTGCTCCGCCAGCCAGGCAAGCTAATTCGAACTGCATAGAGCAGTGCAGAAGACACGCAGTAGAACCACGCCGCATTACGCACCAGGGCCTGCTGACGGACCTTCGCCGCTGCTCCCCCAGCCAGGTCAGCTGCTGTTGAATCGATTAGAGCAGTGCGGAAGATATGCAGTATTCTGCACGCCGCATTCTGCACCAGGGCCAGCTGACCGACCTGCGGCGCTGCTGCGCCGGCCAGGTGCCTGCCTCGCAAAGTGAAACTGTGCAGAGCAGCGAACAGAAATGTGCAGAGCTGTGTAGCACCCCCCGGCATGCTGGGCTCGTGGCAGCGGCAGCAACTCGTTCGGTAGCAGCGGCTTGCGCCGGCTGCGCCCAATATGCATGTTTGCGTTCCAAAAATGTGTCTTCTTAGCAGGAGGGGCAACTTTGAGGCACCGCCTTGGCTGTGCAACCACGGACCCACAGACAATTTGATTGTTTCGCTGCAGGGCCTGATGCTGGAGACCACTTCGGAGCGGCTGCTGCAGCCCGGCATGGCGCACCACAACTGCCCCGACAAGGTTTCTGCTTTCCTCAATTTGTTCACTCCAAGCACTTGCTTTCATCGCCACAGGGTCTTGTGCCGCAGTCGCAATAGCAGCATTAGCACAAACAATTTCGCGGGACTGGTGCAGCTTGGTCATATGCCACAGTGTGTCCAGGTGCGCCCAAATGCTGCATTCACACGAATGCGAGTCCGTGTTTCCACCCAGGTGCCTGCGGCGCGGCTGGCGACCATCGAGGCGGCCGGGCGGGCGCAGGTGCCGTTCACGACTGGCGTCCTCATCGGCATCGGCGAGACGCGGGAGGAGCGGCTGGACGCGCTGTTTGCAATCCGCGACCTGCACGCTCGCTACGGCCACATCCAGGTGATACTTGATCAAACACGAATTGTTTCTACTTGTCTGTGATTGTTTCTACTTGTCTGACCTTGCTGCTCCTCAATGCGGACAAGTGAGTCTCAGCCGGCAAGGGACAGCAGGATGGTGTATGCCTCGCTCTGCCAGAAGGATCACGGCCTGAGGAAAAGCCAAGCTGCCTGAGAAAGCGTCCGCCTGGCTTCAAACGCCTTCCGCTCCCGTGGCGCAGGAGGTGATTATCCAGAACTTCCGCGCAAAGAAGGGCACCGCGATGGCGGCCGCGCCGGAGCCCCTCCTGGAGGACCTGCTGTGGACAGTCGCCATGGCGCGCATCATCATGGGGCCTCGCGCCAATGTGCAGGTGCTTGGTTTTCGCTTTCTCTGTTGCTTCTCCCACTGGTTTCCTGGAGCAGTGTGGTCAGGATGCCGCTGCTGGCCAAGGACCTGCTGTGGACCGTCGCGCGCATCATCCTGGGGCCCAGCGCCAATGTGCAGGCGAGATGCACTCCTCCTTGAGTTGCTTCGTACCTTCATTGCACCTGCTGCTGTGGACACTCGCTGTGCTCCAAATCGGCCTGGGGCCTACAGCCGACATGCAGGCGAGTGGGCTGTTGCCATGTGCGCACAACAAGCTCACAATCGTGCGTGGCCCAAGGGAAACAAACACGAATCGTATCACAGGCCGCCCTTGCTGCCCCTGAGTGTTGATGGCCAACCTGTTGGCACCGCCCAACCTGGCGCCGATCGAGCAGGGCGCCGACGTCTCCTGGAAGCCAGCTGGGTGCCATTCTGGAAAGCTCATGGCTCAACTGAATTTAACTACCTGCACTCTGCTCCGAGCTGTGACTGCCACCATGCAGGCGCCGCCCAACCTGACGCCGATCGAGCAGGGCGCCGACGCCAGCGGCAGCCTGGAGGCCAGCTGGGCGGCGCTGCTGGCGGCGGGCATCAACGACTGGGGCGGCCTCAGCCCGCTGACGCGGGACTTTGTCAACCCGGAGAAGCCGTGGCCGCACATCGCGGGGCTCGCGGCTGTGACCGCCCGCGCCGGCTTCGCCCTGCTGCCCAGGTAGATGGATCATGATTGTGCACCACCTCCCAGATATCGAGCGCTTGGCAGTCTCTGGCCATGCGATCCGAGCATAAAGGGAAAGTCTGAGCACAAGGTTTGTGTTCCCGCGTTGCGAAGGTCCCAGGTGCCTGATCCTTACGTGTTCATGGCTCTTTGACAGCCCTGAAAGAAGACACAACTGCATAAAGCAACATCTCTTCTGCTGCACAGGCTGACGGTGTACCCGGAATACATGGTGGACTCGGCCGCCTGGCTGAGCGACGCTGGCGGTCGCGGCAGCGTGCTCGCGGGCGCGCTGCGGTCGGCAGACTCCGCCGGCCTCGCCCGCGGCAGCCCCTGGTGCCCCGGCTCCTCCGTCGGGGAACGCTACTTCGGCGGCGCTCTGACTGCCGGGGCCATTGGCGCCGGCACCGTCGGCGCCGCTGCTGCCGGCGACGCTGATGCGGGCGCGCCTGCTGCTGCTGACACCGGCAGTGAACCGGCAGACGAGGCCGCGCCGGCCGCGAGCGCCGGGGCGGCAGCAGATGGTCCCGGTGTGCCGCCGAGCGGGGCGGGCGGTGCCCAAGGCGGCAATGTCGGAGCAAAGTTTGCGGGCATCGCCGCGCTGGACGTTGCTGGCAGCGGCGCCAGCACAAGTGCCAATGCCGCTTCCACCGTCACGGGCAGCCCAGACGCCAGCAGCGGCGCCATTGGCGGATGCCGCGCCGGCGCGCCAGAGGTGCCGCCGGGTGCCGACGCAATACCGCCCGCCGGCGCAGCCATCCCCCAGGTCACAGACGTGGCCGCCGGGGAGGTGGAGGAGGCGACAGCTGGCGGCTCACCGCTAGACGCCGGGAAGGCGCTGGCGGCGCAGGCGGAAGTTGGGCGGGACACCACCGCAGATGCAGCAGAACCCCAGCGCGCAGTACACAGCGGCAGCAGCTCGTCAACGGGCGCAGATGCCAGCAGCTCGAATGCCAGCAGTGCAGCAGGCGGCGACGGCGCCGCGGGCGGGGGTGCTGTGCCGAAGTTTGCCGGCAACACTGCGCTGAACGGCGAAGGCAGCAGCTCCGGCGGCGGCGCGGCTTCCCCCGCCACTGAAAGCGCCAGAGGCGGCTCGTCCAGCCCAGAAGCCAGCAGCTCAGACGCCAGCAGCGGCGCCATCGGCGGCAGCCGCGCTGGCACGCAGGAGATGCCGCCTGGTGACGCCGCCACACCAGCTGCTGGCATGGCCGTGCCGCAGGTCACTGACGTGGCCGCCGGCGAGGTCGAGCAGGCAACGGCTGGCGACTCCCCGCTGGACGCCGGCAAGGCGCTGGCGGCACAGGCGGACGATGGGCGAGACGCCAGCGCCGGTGCAGAAGCGCCTCAGGATGCTGCAGCTTTAGACAGCGGCAGCTCAGCCGCCAGCAGCGGTGCCCCGGCTGGCGACGTCGGAGCAAAGTTTGCAGGCATCGCTGCGCTAGGCATTGGCGGCGATAACGGCTCCAATGCTGACGCCGGAGGCGGCTCGAATGCCTGCAGCGGTGCCATCGGCGGCAGCCGCGCCGGCACGTCAGAGGCGCCGCCGGGTGCCAACGCCACGCCAGCCGCCGGGGCCGCCATTCCCCAGGTCACAGACGTGGCTGCGGGCGAGGTGGAGGCGGCGACGGCTGGTGGCTCGCCGCTGGACGCCGGGAAGGCGCTGGCGGCACAGGCAGAAGATGAGCGAGACGCCAGCACAAACGCAGAAGCGCCCCAGGGCGCAGCAGCCGCTGGCAGCGGCAGCCGCAGCTCAGCCCGCCCAGACGCCAGCACCGGTGGACAGTGTGGCGATCCCGCAGTCAAGTTTGCCGGGGTCGCTGCGCTAGGCGGCGCTGGCGGCAGCAGCACCAGCGACAGCACCGCTCCCACTGCTGGAAACGGCACAGACGCCAGCAGCGGCACCATCGACGGCAGCCGTGCTGGCGCGCCAGAGGTGCCGCCTGGCGATGACGCCTCGCCGGCCGCCGGCGCGGCCAGTCCCCAGGTCACCGACGTGGCTGCAGGCGAGGTGGCGGCGGCCGGCGACTCGCCGCTTGACGCCGGCAAGGCGCTGCTGGCTCGGGCAGATGATTGTCGAGATGAGGGTCCAGACGAGGGCGGCAGCCAGACCAGCGCAGGCGCTAACAGCGGAGTCGGAGCGAAGTCTGCCGGCACCACTGCGCTAGGCAGCGATGGCGGCGGCAGTTCCGACACCGCCTCGGCTGCTGGCGACAGCTCGGAAGCCGCCAGCTCAGATGCCAGCAGCCACGCTATTGGCGGCACTCGCGCTGGCGCGCCGGAGGTGCAGCCTGATGACAACGCCGCGCCGGCCGCCGGCGCTGCCATCCCCCAGGTCACTGACGTGGCTGCCGGCGAAGTCGAGCAGGCAACGGCTGGCGGCTCCCCACTCGACGCTGGCAAGGCGCTGGCGGCGCAGGCAGACGATGGGCGTGACGCCAGCTCAGAGCCACAGGGTGCAGCTGCAGCACCGAGTAGCGGCAGCCAGACCGGCGGAGTTACAGCAAAGTTTGCCGGAATCGCTGCGCTGGGCGGCAACGGCGGCAGCAGCCTTGGTGCCGACACCACTTCCGCCGCCGCAGGCAGCTCGGACGCCAGCAGCCGCGCCATCGGCGGCAGCCGCGCTGGCGCGCCGGGGGTGCCGCCTGGCGATGATGCCACACCAGCTGTCGGCATGGCCGTGCCGCAGGTCACTGACGTGGCTGCCGGCGAGGTAGAGCAGGCAACGGCTGGCGGCTCGCCGCTGGACGCCGGCAAGGCGCTGGCGGGGAATGCCGCAGCAGAACGCGGGGACTCCAGCGGCGGCGCTGCCAACGACGCAAAGGGTCTAGCCGACGCTGCTTCCTCCAGCCATGCAGCGAACGCCGGCGGCGTAGGCCTTGCTGCTGACAGCACAGCGGCGTCGGCTGCAAGCGGCGGCAGCGCCGCAGCAAGCAGCAGGAGCCGAGCCGCGACGCCGCAGCCTCGGCTGGCGCCCCGACGCGCCTGGCAGGTGTGTAATGTGCAGCCAGGCAGCATGTGCTGGTTTGGTTTAGATTGTGTTGCATTGGCCAGCGCAATGCCAGCGGGCGTACTTTGTGTGGCTCTGCTTCATCTGCTACACCTTCCAGACCCTGTGCTAGCGCATGATCAGTTCATTGCACAGACGGCAAAGCTGGCGCCCCGGTGGCGCTTCCCATGTCTGAAAGCAATGAAAACGTCTGACACAGGTGGCGATCGGCGAGGACGGGCTGATGCGCGGGTGCGAGCGGCCAGCGGCGTCGCGCGAGGTGGCAGCCCTGGTGGCGCGCGTCCTCGACGACGGCGCGCCGCTGGACGAGGCGGAGATCACGCGCCTGTTCCGCACCCGCGGCGCCGATCTCGAGGTGCTCATTGCGTTTCTGGTTCTAGCTTTCTCCTCCCAGATAAGAGGACATACTTGTTGGATTAAATGGTTAAGGGATCACGCGCCTTTTCCGCACCCGCGGCGCCAATCTCCTTAGACCCTTTGATCCTGTTGGACGAATGAGAGACACTCTCGTGCAGTCTCCCGTCTGAATCGCCGCTGCCTGCGGCCCCGTCCTGGATGTGCTCTCAGGTGTTGCAGACGAGCCAATTCCTCCTACCCACAAAGTCATTTCTGGTGGTGCGGCTGCACCTGGCTTGATTGTGCAGCTGCGCTGCAGCCGCACCAGCATGGCCAAGGCCGCGGCGACCCTGCAGGAGGCCCGCACCTGTCCTTGCGTCAGCATCCTTGCCATACGGCAACCGCTGCGGTTACCCAGCTCTTCTAGCCAGCCAGCCACCGCCTATGGTGCTGCGGCCGCCCTAGAGAGCACTGGTGGGGGGTTGCCTTTGCTGTGCTGGATTCTGTGTCATCTTGGTAGCCGTCACTAGTAGGGCACAGGCTCGACTGGGGGACGGGGGTCGACTGCACTTGGCTGGACAAAACGGAGACGTGGCTGACGGCTCTCGGCCAGCTGGCCCTACTATGCTTAAAGGGAACGACAGATATTCTCGTACACATGATTAGAGGTGCGTTGTAGTTTTTGTCAGACTCATCAGCTGTCAGACTAATACGATCGTACTGATCAATGAAGAAATACTGCGTAGTACACGCCGATTCAGGGCTATACGAACGCCGATCCCGTGCTCTTGCGCTGAGCTGCTGCTGGCACAGCTCGCCGTGAAATCACTGGCTCGACACATGACGAGTAGCGTGGCCGGCAGTGCGACAGCTGCCCCCCGGGGGGCAGCTGGGCCCAGGGCCTGCATCCTACCCGCCAGGGTTTAGGCTCTGCCGTCTGACTAAGAACATCAGGCATCAGGCACTGCCAGCAAGGGGGATCAAGATCCCCCTTGCTTGATCCCCCTTGCTGCCAGGGCCGCAGGGACATACTGACAGCTGAGGGGAATGCTGCACCGCAGCGGACCGTCAACGTATCCTGGACATGATCCGCCGCTGTGATTGGTTCTGATGTTGTTTGCCTCGCCACAGGTAGTCTGCCGGGGAGCGGACAAGCTGCGCCGGCGTGTCAATGGTGACGCCGTGTCCTACACCGTCAACCGCAACATCAACTACACCAATATCTGCACGTGAGTGTGCTCCACACGTGGTATTGCTGCAGAGGGCGAAGCGGCAGCAAGAACGTCCCTGCATCCCTGCATCCAGCACTTTGCTGCCGCCACCGCTGCTGATGGCTGAAAATCCACCGTGCTTGCGACCTTGTTCGCCGACCTTCATTGCAGGTACAAGTGCCAGTTCTGCGCCTTCAGCAAGGGCAAGGTGAATTGCGTCTGCATCATTCTGCCATCTGCTCTCCCTGCCGCATGCCGCCGCCCGCCGGTGCCTGCACGTCCCACTGGCACAGCAGTCTCACGTACTCTGCCTGAACATGTCAGAATGATCGTGGTAATGCAAGCGAAAGGCGTCGAACATAAGGAATGAGCATTGCGCAGGGCAAACGAGAAATTGCGTGGGGAGCCGTACCTGCTGCGGCTGGAGGAGGTGGCGTGAAGTGTTCCTTCAGTGACTTGAACACCCTTCGTGAGACCCGATTTTGATTGCTGCAATTTCTTTTGAATCGGCGGCAGGCGAACGAGAATTTGCGTGGCGCGCCGTACCTGCTGGGGCTGGAGGAGGTGGCGCGGCGCACTGCGGAGGCGTGGGAGCGCGGCGCCACGGAGGTGTGCATGCAGGGCGGCATCCACCCCGACTTCACCGGCGAGACGTACCTCAGGTAAGATGGATACTCATAAACATTTTGAAGATGAATGCATATGAAGTGTTTGCGCCGTCACCAAGGACAGCTGCTGTTTAGCATGCCGCATGTGCCCGTTGACGCTTTGGGCCTGCGTTGACGCTTTCGAGCCCGCAGCAGCCCTGAAGCGAGCATCTTGGCAAGGCGCAGCCGCCTCTGTTCGGCCCAGACCGCCTGTGGCAGGCAGCTGCCAAAACCACGCCTCTGCGCGGTTCATGTGACGACGTGATCTGGTTGCCTGCCTGCAGGCTGCTGCAGACGGCACGGGAGGCGGCGCCGGGCATCCACGTGCACGCGTTTTCGCCGCTAGAGGTAGCGCAGGGCGCGGCGTCCAGCGGCTGGTCTCTCGATACGTGAGACTAGTTTCTATTTGTGAAGAGTTTCATTGCATACCCCGGCCCTGCCCGCACAGCAGCATCCAGCACCCCCAGCCTGCTGCCTGCTGGCCTGCCGCCTTGTGGCATCGGCGACTGTTCTTCCTGCTGTACGGCCCTTGACGAGCTTGGATCGTTCTTGGAAGGCCCTTTGTTGTTGGGGCGACATTGCAAACCTCGCTTGCCCCCATCGTTCAACATCCCAGCCCCCCTTTCTAACATGTGACAGGACCTGCGCCTTCTGAAGGCGGCGGGGCTGGGCAGCCTGCCCAGCACGGCGGCGGAGGTGCTGCCCTCACCATGTCGCCGGGCCCATGTTTATCTTCCTGCTTTATCTTCCTTTTCACCACGCGAAAGGTACCTGCGCAAGCTGAAGGCGGCGGGGCTGGGGAGCCTGCCGGGCACGGCAGCGGAGGTGCTGGACGATGGCGTGCGGGACACGCTGTGCCCCGACAAGCTGTCCACGGCGCAGTGGCTGGAGGTGCCTCTTGTCTGCTCCTCGCTTGCATACGTTTCTAGTGACCCAAGCTGTCGGCGCCACCTAGACGGTGTGCGTGCGGCGCTGTGCCCAGACATGCTGTCCACCGCACAGTGGCTGGAGGTGCCATTTCTTCCCTTCCCTCCTTCCCCCTCCCCACCAAGTTTTGTCGCATGTGACACAACTGTCACATGCGGAAATGCAAAAATGCACGGCTTCAGGACAGCAGCATGGCAGGGGAAGTGCAGGGGCAATCGGCTGTGCCCTCTTTCAGCGCCGGCCGTGGGCCCAGCGTTCTGGCAGCCTGCCTCATCGCACATTCCTACAATCGTCAGCCGCTCTGCACGCAGCAGGCTTGCAAGCATCGCGCGCCCAGGCCTGGGCATGCACAGACAGCTGCGGTGGGCGCCAACGTCTGACAGTTCACATTCAATGTTGTTGTCCTTGTGCATTCATCTAGGTGGTGGGCGCGGCGCGCTGAGCAATCATCCGCACCTCCTCCACCATCATGTCCAAGCCGTGTCAGAAGAAGCGTCTCAATTGCCACCCTTATGTTGCGTTCAGGTGGTGGGCGCCGCGCACCGCGCGGGCATCCGCACCTCCTCCACCATCATGTTTGGGCACGTGGACGGCGCGTGCGCCTGGGCGCGCCACCTGCTGGCGCTGCGGTCGCTGCAGGCCGCCACCGGCGGCATCACCGAGTTCGTGCCGCTGCCCTTCGTGCATATGCAGGCGCCCATCTACCTCAAAGGTGGGCAACTTGAAACAACCACTCAAAGCGAATGAAGGCTGACCTGCCAATACAATCTTCCGCTTGTATCCTGCCTCCTATATCCTCCCTTGACACTTTCCCTATCACCTTCGGATGGCTGGATTGCGCTTGCGACTGCTGTTGTGCGCGCTGCCCCGTTCCCGCCGAAGGGCTGGTGGCAGACAGGATACGCTGGCGGCCAAGCGCAGCACCGGGTCGTGCACCCGCCACAACAGCTTGCCGTGGCCCTGCTGCTGCTTCCTGTGCCTGGTACACTCTCTGTGAGCATCTCGAACATTTGAGATGCTCGCTGGTACCTTGCAGATGCTGTGTCTTGTGCCCCGTTTTGTTGCCTTTCTGAGTTGCTTTCTGTTGGGCTCGGAATATTCAGGCATCAGACAGCCGGGTTCAAACCAGATTGGTAGTTCGTATTGAGTTTTGCTGCCAGGTTGCATACTTGTTGGCCAACAGTGCAGCTGCATGGTATCGTACTCCCAGCCGCCAGAGATTGTACTATTGTACTGCTGGCGGAGGGCGAAAATAGCTACAACTGTATGGCGTTGCTAGGGCACAGGTATTCCCGGTTGATGAAGCTGCTTAGTACATGCTCAAGATGCGGGACCGACACTCCTCTGTAGCCATATCACAGCTCCCAGGCTGCACCCGAGTCGTGGCGGCAATGCAATTGCCTTGGCGGCAGGAGCGCGCCCTTCGTCATGTTGAAGCAGGCCAGACCAAACAGCTTATCCAAAGCCAGGGACACTGCTGCTGCGTTCTGCAGCGCCAGAGATTCCGCCACGCACCCCGACTGCTGGAAACCGGGATGTGCGCTTCGAGGAACGGAATTTCTGTCCATGCAGGGCGGGCGCGCCGCGCGCCGACGCTGATGGAGTTCGTGCTGACGCATGCGGTGCCTCATTGCATGCAGGAAACCAGAGTGTGCACTGCAAGAAACATGTTTTATCGGGTTTGTCAACTCCTTCAATGCAGGGCGGGCGCGCCGCGGGCCGACGCTGGCGGAGTGCGTACTGATGCATGCAGTAGCGCGGCTGGCGCTGCACCCGCTGCTGACCAACGTGCAGGCGTCCTGGGTGAAGATGGGCCCCGAGCAGGCGGCTCGGCTGCTGACCGTCGGCTGCAACGACATGGGCGGCAGCATCATGAACGAGTCCATCACCCGTGCTGCAGGCAAGTCGTCGCGCCAATTTCAATGTCCCAGCTTTCCTCGAGTCCCAGCTTTCCTCGATGTCTGACCCTCGAAGTGCAGGTTTGTCAGATGGCAGTTTTCCCGAGAAGCCCACCATGCCGCGTCGTGCTTAACTGCAGCTCCAGCGAGCTCGTGCGCCTGTGGCTTGTAAAATTCATGGGTGGGGTCCGCCCCGCTTCACCATGTGCATCCTGGTACTGGCAGGATGCACAGTTTCCGACTTTTGCCCCCAAACCCCTGCAGGCGCGGAGTACGGGCAGGAGCTGCCGCCGGAGCGTATGGATGCGTCAGCAACATAGAGACGTCATCCAGGAATGAAAAAGCCTTTGCTTACCTTGCCTACCTCACACCTGCAGGCGCGGAGCATGGGCAGGAGCTGCCGCCCGAGCGCATGGAGACGCTCATCCGGGATGCGGGGCGGGCCCCCTGGCAGCGCACCACGCTGTACGCGCCCGCGCACACGCGGCAGACGGCGCGCTCCTTTGGCGCCGCGCCGCTCGCGCAGCTGGCCATGCGGTGAGACGCCCAGAGGCATCGGATAAATCCGCGCCGTGGGCTGCGCCAGCTCGCGCGACAGGCTGTGCGCTGACTGCGTCGCAGCGCACCGCCAGAAGAAGCGTTGGCAGGTATCGAAGGATGGGTCGTCCATGCCGCGCCGTGGCGCGTGTCGGGAGGGCCTGACCCTCCTACTGCGCGACAGCCTATTTCAATCTGTGTCAATTCCCGCGAGAGCAGAGTTGCAGCTCCGCAAAATGCGACATTGATTTGCGTGTGGCTCCTGATTGAAGCTGCAGCCTCCCTTCAATGGGCAGCGGCATTCTTTCATTGCAGCAATTGCTACAGCCCGTTCGTGTGTTGCTGTGGCAACTGCCTGCTCTTGGATGTTCTAGACTGTTGGATTTAATATAAATCTGAGCGACATGTGTATGTAAATGCTTTTGGCAGTCACACTGTGCTTCATATTGCCATTTGAAGGCCGCCAGCAAGCCCAACTCGCCGGAGGCAGGAAGTACCGGTATGGTGACCGGGGACTGCAATGATTAGTGCAGGGACTCCAAGCTGATTCCAGGTCAAGCATCAAAACGTCGCCATTCTTACTGATACTGCACTCCGCACCGCGTAACGGATAACGCTCGCGCGCAGCCCGGCGACCTGCTCTCATCTGCTTGCACGCATCGCCCGCGCCTTTCTCAACCAGCGCCTGCGCATCCTACTCCGGTGAGCTGCGTTCTTTTCACCATCAGAACCAGTGTTAGAAATCTGCTGAGGCGCGTACGGTATGTTACAAGCTGCCGCGTTTGGGCAATGCCTCTGAGCAGAGCATTCCTGCGTTTCGGGGCAGCGGTGCTGTGCAGCAGCCGAGGTATTCGTGGCGTCGCGGCCCAATACCGAGGTCATGCTCCTGTCTGACGACTGACGCGCCGCTGGCGCCGCAGACCGGACGCCCCCCATGTCGCGAGGCAATTAAGCAACAAAGCTCTTGCGATCAGTTTGGCGCCGAACGCGCTGCCATCGGCCTGCCCGTAGGGTGCTGGCCCTACGACACCAATTTCCCCCATATGTCTCGTAACGTGTGCGTCCTGGCGCGTTGGTGACGCTTGCCTGTTGCCTGCAACAAGCCTGCAGCGCAGGACCAGGCTTCCCCTGGCCATAGAATTATGTATGCAGGTCCAAAACATGTATTGCTCCCATGTGTACGAAGCATCCCCTCCGTGCGTCGTTATCGTGGGAGGTTTGTCATCGCATGTGCAGCGGCATACGGTGCCGCTACTACCACGGACTAGCTTGCCATAGCTGCCTTCCTACATCACTGCAGCGCCGTGCGGGGCCGGGCCGATGAATGCGAGGTTGGGTCCCACAAATGATGCTGACAATTTCGGAAGCTGCCAGAGAGGCGCAAATGTGGTACTACAGCTGGCATCGGCAATAGGGCCGCTGTGCAGCCTCAGACTAGGGCTGCATGCTCTAAACCGAAAAGAAGAGCACAAACTTTCCGGCCGTAGCCGTTACAGTGATCCACGGTAGCTGACATCGGTCGTTACAGAGGCCAGGGTTTAGAGAGCGTCCGTTGTGGCGCTCGTCTGACATCAAAAGAACAAATTTGGAGCGGCGTAACACGCGTTCACTCCAGCCGCCCCTTCAACAAGCTCTGCCATTTCATTTGCTGTTCCGCTACCAAGCCCGTCCCTCCCGGAACGCGCAGCGCCCCAGGTGCGTAGTCCTCGCTGTCTCTTGGATAGCGGCCAAGACGCACCAGTCCGTCTCCGCTGTCTGAAGCATTGTGCGCGGGCAGCCCATCTGCGGGTGTGCAGCGCACGGCGGTGTCCGATCAATGCTTCTGAACACCCGTTGTTTGTGTGTCGCAGGTGACAATGGTGTTCCCGAGGGCCCTCGCGCTGTTGGCTGTCGCCACCCTCCTGTGCTCCTCGGCGGCGGTGGATGCGAAGAAGGATGCGAAGAAGGGCCTGAAATACAGCCGCCCGGACTTCCTGCCGCTTATGTCGCTGGCCAGGCTGCCCAACGACTGCGGATCCGTCTACCAAGTGCTGCCCGGCGACACCTGCGAAAGCATCGCGTGAGTAACTTCGCAGCTTTGCACCACCTTTAGCCTGCAGTGTTTCACGAGCTTCGCCTGCGCTCTGAAATGCAATCTTGGTGCACTCCTCGCCGCTGTCTCTGCAAGCCGGCGTGTGCCGTCGTCGCCTATGTCGTGCTGACGGCCATCCTCCGTTCTTGCCGCAGGAACTATGCGGGCATGAGCCTGAAGCAGTTCAAGAGCCTGAACCCCTTTGCGCTCTGCGGCATCCTGCCGCTCTTCCCCGGCGTCCCCGTCTGCTCCGGCGACAAGCTCTCCTTCTGCAGCAACCGGTTCGTCACCTCCGGTGACGACTCCTGCTCCTCGATCGCGGACACCGTCGGCAGCATCCTGGCGCTGCAGGCCGGCTCCAGCTGCAGCGACCTCGGCAGCGACGTCGACGTGTGCATCGCACCGGCGGAGAATGCGGTGAGGCCCCCCGGTTTGTCTGATGCTGTGCTACCTTCTCTGCACCTTCGATGTGAGATCCCTCTTTTGGAGTTTGCTGTGAGATGCATGGCCTTGCATGAATGGCCCTGCTCAATCAATAAGCATAATGTATGCATAGGATGGCCGCTGTGCGCATTCTCATATCACTATCCTTGCTGCCGCAGTGCGCCGTCAACACTCTCTGCGGCGAGCCCATCTCGCCAGCGATGCAGAACCTGTTTGCCACCGTGCCCGACTACTGCGCCATCGCCAAGTCCTGCGAGGTGTGTAGCAACCCATCGAATGCATCAAACAGCACGGATTCGTGTTTTCTGTCAAGAACGTACACAGCTGATGCGCGCATTCATGCAAACATCAAGCCCGCGGCATCTGCAGACTGCGCAATGAAGGGGCTTGGCAGTTCCCCAGTCATTCAGTGCCACTGCATGTACTCACCCTCGTGTGTATCTATGCAGGCCCCGCTTTCATCCGGCACCAACAAGGCAGGTCTGGAGACGCTGTCGATGACGCTCACTGATGCGACGGACAGCGTGCAGTCCGTCCTTGGCAACGACGGGCACCCGGAGCTGGCGGCATTCGCCAAATCCCTGGACGTCAACCCCGCGCGGATGGTGGTGTCCTTCACGCCCGGCGGCCTGGCCGACGGCTCCAACGTCATCTCCTTTGTCGGTTCAGGTGCGCGCTTGCCCCGATTCCTCCGCTCCTAACAAAACATTGGTGCCATTGAAACCGCTGCCTTACTGTCAGCAGGCACAGCACATATGGCTCATGCATCGTAGCAGATAACAAATGTATGGAAGATTTCATCTGCGCCTGACTCGTTGTTCCCCGCTCGCAGTCGCCGCATCGGGCAGCCGCAAGCTGCTTCAAAGCAGCTACCCGCCCACCGGCACCATGGGCACACCACGCTACACCTACTACGGCTGACCATCTTCATGCCGCAATAGCCGCCGCACTTCCTAGCTATTAGATGCGAACTGCATTGCGAATTCTCTTTCTCCGCACTTGGTGCTCTTCCTTCACGTAAAGTACTCTTCCATTTTCTTGCTTCACTGGTCGAAGTCGTCTGTGTCCAGTTTTTGCAAGCTGCCAGTGTTTACTGGAATGTCGCCTGCCACCTGAAGGTCTGAAGGTGGCAGGCGACATTCCAGTACACAGGCGCTAAAGAGTGGTTCCATGTTTAACCGATTGTGTGATCTGAATTCCTAAACCGAAAGTCAGACGGTGAACCAATGCGTTGTCCAATGTGTTGTAGATCTTCTGAAGATGTTGGCAATCTGGTTCCGACCCACCACCTGCCATCACCCACCACCGCATGCCGTTGCTTGTAAACCTCAGCTGCACTAAGTACTCCGCGGAAAAGATAGTAGAAGTCTACCTGCGGAGGTATCTCGAGAGACGCGAAGAGGCAGCCTGGCGACATCCCGTGGTGCCTCACTGTTCAGACCTCAGCCACGTCCAAACGCGCTCAACGCTGCCCCGCCGCACGCCAGCTGTGACGGCAGAGTCAAGGATTTCAACGTGTGCTAGTCTGCATTTACCCATCCGACACGAACACGAAACAGGAACAAAACTAAAACCATCAACGAATCGACGTCATCCCGCACACATCACGAAATGCCTGGACAAGCCGCTAGAGGACCTAGTGTCTTCTGACAAGTTGCAGAGTTCTGAGGGTCAGCCACCGCCTGCCAGCGTCCTGTGTTGTCGCGCCCGTGTTGCCGCCGAGAGGATTCAAGCGCCTGTAAACACCACATCTGGGTCGTCACCGGCTTCCATCCGGTCCAGCTGCTCTAGGACTGCGCTGGCTGCTGGCCTCTTGTCTGGATCCGTCTGGAGACAGGCGTCGATGATCTCCGACACCTCCTGCGAGCATTCCTCCGGCACCCTGTGCGCAGACCACACGCAGGAGCGTCACAGGGTTTTGTGGGCAGTAAGGATTGTGGGCAGTGAAGAATGTGTGCAGTGAAGTGCTGTGAGCCTGCAGATCTGGTGAATGCAGCCCGCTGTGAGCACTTTCTCGTTCGCCCCGCTGTGCGAGAGCTCAGGCGACGGCAAGCTCCAGCGGCTCGCAGGGTGCACGCATGACAATGTGAAGCATGGTTGTGCACAGCTGAGGCCCACTGCGAGTCCTGCCAGAGATGTTGCAGACGGGAAAACGATACATGCAAGGCGACAGCTACGCTCAGGCATGCATCTCAGGCGCAGCACGAACCTGACATCCCGCCGCCCGCCGCGGACGGGCTGCTCCCCGGTCACGATCTCCCACAGCACGATGCCGAAGCTGAAGATGTCTGCCTTCTCTGTGCACTTCTCGTTGGTCAGCACCTCCGGCGCCGCCCACGCAAAGGTTCCTGCAGCATGACGCACAGCCAGCTCAAGGACCGCTGCCACAGAGCCGAAGCACCAGCGCCCAGCACCAGACTTGGCCAGCACCTATTCAGCGCGAACCAAGCTCATGTCTCGTTGCGGAAGTCACCCACGGCCCGGAGAGTTCGGACGTGCTGGGTTCTCGCTCCTCTCCAGCGGCCGCCTATTTGATGCGTGCAGGCAGCAGGCTGAGAGCTGATGCATGTTGTTTCCGGCATGTTGTTTCCGGCATGTTGTTTCCGGCATGTTCCAGCAGACGTTCTGCAGGCAGTTTGGGGAATGTGACGCCATGCACTGGTGTCGAGAGGGGCACGCACCGATAACAGAGACCTGTGTGATGTAGTTGCGGTCGCGGATGACCTTGGCCAGGCCCACATCCGCGAGCTTGGCGACGCCGTGCCGTGTGAGCAGGATGTTGGGGCTCTTCAGGTCCATGTGCACAATGCGCTTGGAGTGCAGGAAGTGCAGCCCCCGCAGCACGTCGATCGCAATGCTCCGCCCCCTGTTGCAGGCAGAAGTGAGCAAATCAGGCAGAAGTAGGGTCTTGCCAGAGGTCAACAGGTGCAAATCTCTCTGAGACCCCTGCTCGTTTCAGACTGCGATAATCACATCGGAGTCAACGATCCACACGCAATACGACAGCTCAGAATCTGATGATAATAGCACACTGGCCCCAGAGTAGCTACTGCAAACAGCGCCAAGACGCGGCACGCACCGCAAGTTCCAAGAGACCTGCTTCCGCGCAAGGGCCTTGAACAGGTCGCCGCCTGCAGCAGGGAGGCACCACTTGTCAAGCACACATGTGCGACGGCTACTGGCCCAGCGCATGTCGGCGCGCTGTCATTTTGCGCCATCGCCACTCCATTGAGCAGTACGAGCGCAATGTGTCGCTTTGCAGAGAAAGCAGCAATGTGAGGCACAGGGACGCCTGCCAAAGCCCGCCTGCAGCAGGGCCCGAGTGCCAGGGCAGTCGACAGCGGCGCTCAGGCCCTGGGCGCTGACCGAGACACGAAGTGCCGGAGCACAAAAGCATGGCAAGCTCGCCTCACGCGCGCAATCAGGAGACTAGAAGATTTACGATTGGCATACACTTTTAAAGAGCGCACCGTCCATGTACTCCGTGATGAGCAGCATCTTGTCCTCCTCCACGCACGCGCCCTGCATGCCAAAAGATTCCGAGTCAGGGCAGCCAAAGAGAACATCAGAAAGGGCACCGTTCTTGATCACAGCAGGAGAGACGATGCCGCGAACAGGGTTTTAATCCTGGAGCAGCGGTGGTCCTGCAGCCGCACACGTCTGTGAGGATGCGCAATCACAGCGCGGGTAGAGTAGCTGCTGGCTTGATGGTTGTGCCAGGACCGACCAGGTCTGCCTGACTGCGGCAGCAGCGGGATGAGACAGGTGCGCTCTTTCAAAACAAAGGTGGCGCGCACCTGGAACTGCACGATGTTGCTGTTGTGCAGCGCCTTGAGGAGCGCCACCTCCTTGCTGAACTCGTCGCGCGAGGTGTAGCTCTGGTCCCGCAGCACCTTCACCGCCACCGGGTTGACCCCCTTCAGCATCGCCTTGTACACCTGTGCGTGCGCCGTGCGCCCATATCAGTTGCCAGACCCATGAAGACTGCGTACGCCATCCAAGCGGTCGGCGCCAGCGTTGCCGCCGCCCCTCCCCCTCGCCCTGCTTGCCTGCCTCCCTGCCCTGCCGCCGTGCTCTGGCACAAAAAGGGACTCTGCGCCGCAAATCCTGCAGCAGCGAGCTTCTTCAATACAGGCGATGCAGGCTGAAGGCAAAGCCCGCCAGCTTGAGCGCGCCAGGCCTGCGCCTGACAGGCGCTGGCTGCTTGCTCCAGCCCCTGCTCAGTCTTCAGACCGAGATCCCTCAAGGAGCCGAAGTTGTATCTCAGAAAAGGGCCGGAGCTCTCCAGCCATCCCCACTTTGCGCATGCTGGCCCAGGTCCTCAATCGGGTCCAGCAGAACTGTAGCATGGTGACGATGTCCTTCCTTCACCAGGAGCTCACCTCGCCAAAGGCGCCGCCGCCGAGCTTCCACTCGCGGCCGTCATCGCGGCGCGCCACCTGGATGTCGCGCGCGTCGATCTGCCACTCGCTCCAGGGCACGTTGGGGAATGTCATGTCCGTCCTGTCCGTCTTCTGCGTGCCGGAGCTGGCGCCTGTTCGAGGACAGACGGCAGGTGACCTTCGGCAGGGGTGTGCAATGACAGAAGGCGAAAAAGCCCTCTGAGTCTTTGCATTTCTCCAGCAGAATGCGCATCGCAAAATTTTGAGCGATCGCCAGAGTCGCGCACGCGTGCGCCTTGCCGCTGCGGAGCTGTATCTTTCAGGCCCCCGGTGAAGAGACACAACTTCGGTTCAGGCAATAGCTGAGCGCCAATCAACGAAAGCCACAGCTCGCTGGTCCTCCTGCAGCATGCTGGCATGCACAGCAGCGCGTTGGGTTCCGTCCAGGCAAAAGGACAACATCTCACAGGCAGAGACAGCAGGACTCCTACCTGAGTGCAGGTTAATCAGCGGAGCGGAAGACCGGCTGGTGTATGTGTCCGCTGTGTTGGCCGTCTTGTCTGCAGCAGCACCAGCAGCACACTGATCAGCAGCAGCAGCGCGAGTCACTTAGTGCAAGGTGCTGGTGCAGCCGCCGCAGCCGCCGTATGCATAAAGGAGGAGGCAGCAGCATGCTGCACGCTTGGCGGCGGTGGGCACAAGCGTGACGGCTGACAGCCTGAACAAAACTTGTGCTTGCAGGACAACCGGTGTGTCACAAACAGCGCCTGTGGCACAGAGCGATGTGTCTGGCAGTGCTACTTGAAGACAGCATGCAGAATATGCAGCTGCAGGACAGGTGCAATACTGAGCGCGCAACCAATCACCGCACCTGAGTTGAACTCGTGGGAGCTGAGCTCGTCCAGACGGTGACTGTGCATGTCGCTGATGCTGCCGGTGGGCGTCGAGCGCGGCTGGCTCCAGAAGCTGCCGTTGCCCTCCTCCGAGAACGCCGACGGCACTGCACACATGACGTCCAAAATCAACTTCATGAATCGAGTGACAATGGATCGCGACCTGCAGTAATATTTTTCAGTATCCTGCTGTTTTCTGGGCCACTCCCCAGCTGACGCTGCTGGCACACCGCAAAGTCAGGCAGCTCAAGTCACCGTTGAGCAGATCCCTCGCTGCACTTCCCCTTGCAGATCTCAGAGGTGCACGCACGCCTCGCGAGCTGCAGTACTGCAGCTCGACTCTATAAACTGTTGCCCGAATCACTATGCCTGCATAGCGCCGCTTGCAGTCGAAGTATGCAAAGGGAGTGCTGTGAACCAACGATGGGGCATTGAGACCATTCCTCACCCTTGCTGCGTTGCGCCACAGCAGCCGCCACAGGCACCTCCTTGCGGCCCTTGCCATGTGCCATCTCCATGTCGCCCCGGCGGCGCCGCCGGCGGCGCAGCAGGAACCAGATGAGCACGCCCAGCAGCAGCAGGCCGGCGAGGACGCCAATGACGATGCCTGCGATCGCGCCGCCAGAGAGGCCGCCGCCGCCGCCGCCACCACCGCTGGCAGGGACACCTGCGTTGCAAGCAGTTGGCTTCGGCCGCCTGACATGCCTGCAGCCAGCGCTTCAAAGACCACGACATCGATGTGTCACATCATTGTGGAAACCTACCCGAAGCGCAGGAGCAGGGCCCCTGTGCAGGACAGCAGATCATGCACAGTACCAGCGTTGCAGGAGGGCATCCGTAGCAGCAGCATTGCAGCAGGTCCCGCCCACCTGGGATGGTCGCGCCAGACGTGCTGACGGCTGGAGCATTGTTGACGGTTAGGGCAGCAGCAGTACCACTCGTCGACTGGCAGGTGTTGCAGCCGAGGTTGGCTGTTGAGGCCACACTCGCAGTGTTGCCAGCCTCCCGCACATTGGCTGTAGTAATCAGCGAGCCACCATCGCCATAGATTCCACCGCCCGCATTGGCCTGCACGACATACAGTGCTTCAGCGGTGCTGCCGGCACAAGCTCTGGCGCGATGCAAGGTCTCACGAGGTTGCAATTCTGCATGTCACAAACACCAAGGTCGAGAAGTGGTCAGCTGCTGAACCATGTACCGATGCGAGTTCTGCAGTAGAGTTGAGCAGCACCTTGTTGTTGGAGATAGCGCCAGAGGCAACATTGAGCGAGGCTGCAGGACTGCTGGTGAAAGCGATCCCACCGCCAAAGGTGCCAGCAGTGTTGTTCTGCAAACATAAAAGCGACACACCATCAGCAGCGCAGCAGCAGTCAGGGGTGAAAGCGCCCAGGCAGTGCAATGGGTGGCACTACGCGACGAACTCGTGAGCCAGCCACAAAGCTGCCGTGCAGGATGGGACACAGCAAAGGCAGGTGGAGGCATGCACACCGTGATGGTGGACCTGGAGACGTTGACTGGCAGGCTGCCAGTGATTGCGATGATGGACAGGCCGCCGCCCAGCCCTGCTGCAGCGTTGCTGGAAATCGTGTTGCTGTCCAGCCGCGCACTGACGGTGGCATTGTTCATTGAGATTCCGGCGCCGTCTGCAAGGCACAGCACTGCGGCTCGGCTCGGCAACCCCGATTGGACTGCCGCTCTGGCGCAGGACTGCATGGACTGGTCGCAAGCAACATGATCGTGACAGCATGGTTTAGATGCCACCAGGCACGTACTCTGGGCAGTGTTCAGGGTGAAACGCGAGCCCAACACAGTCTGCCGCAGGGTGTCTTCCAGACTCAGCCCGCCGCCGTCGCCAGGACCAGCACTGTTGGACGTGAAGTTGGAGTCTGTGATGGTCAAGCTCTCCAGCCTATCGACAACACAGCACAGGGAGTCAGTCGATTGCGCCTCTGGCAGCAGCAGCACCAAGTGCACGCCTGACTGCTGTGTATTGGGGTCTGGGCTTTGAAAATCAGTTAGTCTGCAGTCATCATGTTTGACGGTTGGTGAGCTGATGAGAATTAGCTCGTAATTTCTCACCCGCGTATGTGAGCGCCGCCGCCGGGACCGGCGCCAGCTTGGTTGTTGCTGAAATTAGAGGCGCTGATGCTGAGGTCCGAGGCGGTTGCTGCCCAGAGGGCGCCACCCACACCAGCTGCAGAGAAACAGTCCGCAGAGTTGCGAGCAAGGCCGACAGGAGTGCAGCAATAGCTCGCCAGTTGCGCGGTCTGCACAGACGCACCTGTGCCCCTTACGACAGTGGCCCCGTTGCCAGTGAAAGTACAAGCTGATATGCCGGCGCTGGCGAATTTGTTGAGAAGCACTGCGCCACCCAGCCCTGCAGGGAACTCACATCCATCACGAGGGAGCAGGGGCAGCATGTGGCATCACTGCCTCCAGCGTGCGCACGTGGGAGGCCGCATGCATTGCAGGTGGCGCACTGTCACCTGCTGTTGCGGTGTTGTTAGTGAAGGAGCTTTGTGTCAAGATCAGGCTGCCGAAATTGTCGGCGTGCAGTGCGGCACTCTCGTAGTTGGCTATGTTGCCCTCAAAGGTCATGGACCTCAGAACGAAGCTGCCCGAAGAGCTCTGCATGTCCACAAGCAAAGGCTCAGAGTCAACCAACTACCATGATTGAATAAATTGACAACTGAAAGGCACCATCGCAGCAACCTCCCTGAGCAGCCGCAAGACAAGGGCGCACCAGGTACATGCCACCGCCGCCGGCACCACCGAAGTTGTCTCGGAAAGAGCACGAGCTGAAATTTGACGCGGCAGTCCCGAAAGCGTAAATTCCGCCACCAGCACCAGGGTCTGCCAGTGCTCGATTCCCTTCGTATCTGCAGCGTGGTGCACCAAGTTTTGATACCTCAGGTGACCCCTCGCCTCACTGACAGAGGAGCACTTGGAGTTCTAGACAGCTCCTGATCAAGCTCTGCGTATCGGACAGCGCACAGTGAATCGACCTGATGGGTTTGTAAGAGAGCAGGCTGTCCACACTCACGTGCAGTTGATGACGTTGGTCTCAGTGTTGGGCAAGCCTACGAGCCAGATGCCGCCCCCTGCCTTGGCCGCAGTGTTGTTTTCGAAGACACTGTCACGGAGCGTGATGGCCAGCAGGTTGGCAAAAGCTAGAGCCCCGCCGCCACCGGTGGCGCCCAAAACCTGCCGCACCGGCACATCCAGAATTAGAGTGACGTATCCGAAGCAGTGGGAACTGCCTTCCCGGCAGTGCGATGATCATTTGCTCAAGGAGGCACTGATGAATGCGGCAGGACTCTACCACAAATGGCTGCGAAATGCAGCAAACCTACGAAATTGGAGGACAGACTGCGGCAATTACCTTGTTCCCGCGGAATATGTTTGCGCCCACAGACAATGTGTTCTGGGTCACGGCTTGGCCCGTGCCACTCAATGACAACCCTCCGCCTGTGTTGCCTGACAAGCACATGCACATGTGATGCTCATCCTTGTCTTTAGGCATGCGCAACTGACTAAGCTTCCACTGTCTAGAAATCAGATGCAGCACGCGGGCTGCTGCTGCACACAGCGGCCTCACCGGACTGGTTGTCCTCGAAGAGGTTGTTGATGACGACCAGCGCCTTTGGTGCGGAGGCGTACATGCCGCCGCCGTCACCATCAGGAACAGAGTTCGAGATGAAGGAGTTGCCATCCACACGGCAACCACTTGTGCAGCTGGCATAAAGCTGCATCCCTCCGCCAAACCCGCCATCCATAGGGTTTGCCAGACCTGCAGTCATGGTGCAGGTTGCTTGTTGTGTGGCTGCTTCTAGAGGCAGCAAGGCCTTTGTCAATACTGCCATGATTGTTGCACTTGGCTACGATGCACCGACTGGAAGACAAATGTCATTGACATGTGCATGGTGTGAAGGACGACCTTTGTTGGCACGAAAGACGCTGTTGGTGACATTGACGATGGAGCCGCCTTGGACGAAAAAACCGCCTGTGCTGGCGCCTGTGGGAGCGTGAAGACAGGACAAGACCGTTAGCATGGATGAATCTGGATGATGTGTAGCTGCCAAAAGCACGCGCAACTAGACTGTGCGTGACTGCTACACAGAAAGTTTTCGGGACGCTAACAGGCCGCGAGGGAGAGGTATTCCATACCTGTGTTGTTGACGAAGTTGCAAGCGTCCACTGTGACTGTGGTCGCCTCGGCAACCAATATGCCGCCTGTTCTGCCATTGTCTTGTACATTGTTGGTGATGTTGCTGTCACTGAGGCGGGCAGTGATACCGTTGAACAGAAAGGCAGCGCCACCGTCACCGTTCCCGCCGTTGCCATCAAGCCTGCACCAAGCCTCGAGGCGTTTGGCTCACTTGGATCATAGGACAGGCATTGTCGGACAGGTTGACAAGTGCGTTTGATGTTGACAGATGCTATGCAACACAGGCTTGAGAGGGAATAGCTCAAGCATATGGAACTGGGACAAACGCACGTTGTACTGTTCACTGTGATGATGCTGTAGGCCGCAGCAAAGAAGCCATTGCCAGCAACAACCGAAAATCTATATGCGTTGAAGCACACGCCACCAGCGTCCGCGCTGGCCTTGTATTCGGAGACGCTGTTGTTTCTGAAGAGACTGTCAGTGATGGTGATTGTGTCCACTGATTGGAAGGCAACGCCTCCTCCTTGGCAGACTGCGGAGGAACATTCAGGTTGAGGTGCTGCAATTGGCACAGGCGCAACCAACTGGGAGCTTACAGGCGTCTGTTCCAGGCGGGTGCAAGGACACGTAGGGGCTGCGAAATGTACACGTACCAGCAGTGTTGTCCATCACAGCCACGTTTCGCAGGACTGCAGTCGAACCAGTTTGGCTTGTAAAGCTGATTGCACCGCCATTGACTCCTGCTGCGTTGCCAGTAAACCTGCAAGAACAAACAATTGTGTCAATGATCTGTAGGCCCCATGCCATCGCTTAGCGACTTGCACAGAGACACTGTCAATGCAGCTCGACTGTCCTGCAGGGGCCGTCAGAGCAGCTGCATTGTGTCTTCTTGCAAGACTCTGTACAAGCTCTCACATTGAGTCTTCGACGGTGAGCGAGCCCGCGCCAACAGCGAGGCTGCCACCAAACTGCGCCACGTTGTTGCGGTGAAACGTGGACCCGCTGATCGTGGTGTCGCTACCATTGACCAAGAGAACCGAGGCTCCGATGTCTACCGTGTTGCCTGCAGAAGGTCGCACCAACCACAACCTCGTGTCCCTTGCGTGAGCGCGGTCAACTGAGACATGGTCGAGTGGCACTGAACGCATGGCTGACTGGCATCATTGACAGGGTTCGAGGACGCACGATATCAGCACTGCAGTCTCCGCAGCGGATCTTACCTGAGAATGTTGACCGCGTGACGTTGAACGTGGAGTTCAGGACCGCCAGCGCCGATAGTGAGCCCAGGTTCAGGTTTGTGAAAGAGGACTGGTCCACCGTGAGCTACGGCACACAATACCGTTCGTTACGCGAGGCAACTTAGCCCTCACGGCGAAGCGCATGACCGCAGGCTGCCGCGCACGTTCAGCTGGGACTCCGCACCCACCTGAGCGCCAGTGAAAGTCAGCAGCCCTGAGGCAGTCGCGGCCTCGGTGAATGTAGCGCCTGCATGCCACAAGTAATCGTTGAAGCCAGTCGCGAGACATGCACCAGGCTTGCTCCCCCGTCTAAGCTTGGCAGACCTTCCCAGCATCCACAGCCTGGATGAGGAAGGCTTACCTGTGAACGTGCCGACGCCTCGCAGCGCCACCGGTCCAGTGAACTGTACAGCTGCGCCAGTGCACTGCACCGACGCCGACCTGATCGCACTTGCCGTGGCCTGCGCAGTGGTCGGCTGTGTGCCCGTCCCAACAACGCGAATTCTGCACGTGGACTGGCCCACAGCGCCCGGCAGGTGCAGCACTGCAGCAAGAAGCGTCAGAAGGGCCAGCTGCAACGCCAGCGCCCTCCACATGGCCGCGCACAGCGCTCAGCCCTCGTGTGCGCTGGCGGAACGATTTTGACTGATGTACGCTGAGTGTCAGTACAGGGTGACGGGAGGACTGCACAACATGGCTCGCCGAGTCGTGATGGAACGCCACAAGCTGAAAAGATGTCGTGTGTGTGCGCAGGCGTTTGGGCCGGGGGTTTCAAGCCCCTACGGAAAGATTTCGGACACTCAAATTGGACCTCGGGATTCAAGCGGCCCGATTTCGCTGTCCTCTCCAGTCATGTACCGGCATGAGCAGTCTAACATGTAGCAAGCTGACGCACTGACATGTATGGCCACATCGATGGGGTTGCCGTACAGAATGCTTCCCAGGAGCGCCCTGCTGCGTTCTGTCCTTACTTTGTCAGCATCCGCCCCAGTGAGTACTTCGTCGCCGACCAGCGAGACGACTTGTGCGTCAACGTGGATATGACATTGATCGAACATCGGGCTCGATTGACCATGACGCTCAAATGTCCAGGGCAAGCAGGCGGATCGCGTCACGTGGCCCATCGTATGTCAGCGCAGCGGCGCAGCGAGCCGTTTGTCTGCAGCTTGCGGGAGCCCGCCGGTAGCCGTGAACAGGCGATAGTGAATCCACATGTGCAGATATACTCCAAGAGTGGCCATTGTTCATCATTGCGTAGGCATATAATCAAGCCAGGGGCCGCCGCCGCAGTGGCACCACATCGAACAGGTGTTGGGTTCATGACTAATTAGACGCTGGTGGACGCCGGCCGTGCGGGAGTGCAGCCCGAGCAAGTGTGCTTTTCGAACATGAGCACACATGGTCTGTTGATCGCGGGGCCTCAAAAAACGAGTAGCACGTCGTGAGGACACCAGGGCAAAAGCCTGCAGGGCTCACATAATCTGCTTGGCTGGCCAATCAGCATGGGACTGCAGAGAATGGCAACTATGTAGTGTCCCGTCTGAATAGAAACCCTACGACGCACCTAAACCCTTGCTGAACGCAGCTTCCGCTTTGACATAGAAGCTGCCGTTGCTGGCCGTTTGGGTGGCCATTGGCGGGTGCCACAAAAGTGTCGCCAGGTGGCGGGTGAAATGACGTGGCAAGCTCTCATTGGCTGGCGATCAGGGCCACGCGGTTCTGAAGGTCAAGCCGTACTCACTCTAGCTAGGAGGGCAAAACCGAGTGGCGGTGTTCTGCGATTTCAGCCCTGGCACATTCGATCTTCACAACAGCTGCACATCCGAGCCATCAATTGGCCTTCCAACTAGCCATTCGCCTTCGCAGTCCGATACCTGCGCAGAGCAGTTGCAGCGGCGACAATTGTCCGGCGCTAGTACCTACAGCTTCGACTAAAAGAACCCCGGTTCGCCGCCTGCGAGCACAACAACAGGTGGGCGCTGCAAGCACGATGTCCTCTGATGATCTCGACAACCTCTACAGACAGCGTCTAGGCGTCCTGAGCCAGGGCAGGTTGTGGGCGATGCACTGCACACGCTCTATCTGTTGCCTGCTCTATCTGCCCATTTAACCAGCAGCCCTCGCTAGCGGCCTCAGCGTGGAGACAACACTTCATTGCTTAGGGGGGCTGCTTCCACAGCAGCGCTCGACGCTGGCGAGGCTGCGATCATGACGCCTCGCCGGCCGTTAGACTAGTCGAGTACTCGCGTGTCTGACTGTTACAACACTGCGACGCCCCGCCTCCTGCCAGTCTATAGCGCCACTCTGACCGCGGGCGCTCCGCTTCCGCAGGGACACATGGCTTTCCTAAGAGTCCTGCTCATCTCGCTGGCGGTGGCAGCCGTTGCTGCAACCACGGACCTGCCGGCCCTGCCCGACTTCACCTCGCTGCCCTCTTCGTGCGGCTCGGTGGCGCAGGTGCAGGTCGGCGACACCTGCGAGTCCATGGCGTGAGTCGTCTCTTCTCAGCCACTGCCGAATCCAGCTGCGAATTTTTTGACCATCATGGTGCTGGACCTGGCTGCAGTGGCTGCACAACACGTTCCTGTGGTACGCTGTACCTGCTACCCTGCCCGGATCATTGCCGCAAGGCTCAGCTGACATGTTCGTGCACTCATTCAATGCAGGGCGTATGCGGGCATGGACCTGGAGAAGTTTCAGGCGCTCAACCCTCTGGTGCTCTGTGGCGTGCTGCCTCCGCAGCCGGGGTCCCCTGTGTGCACTGGCGACACGATCGCCTTCTGCAACAACGTGTACGTTGCCAGCCAGACGGACACGTGCAACACGATCGCCAACACCGTGGGCACCATCCTCAACATCGACGGTGAAGGCTGTGTTGCAATGCTCAGCTTGTCCGCGCGGACCGCCGCCGTTGCGCATGTCGCACGAGCGCTGCAGCGCACATTCACTGGTCAGGGAGTCTTGGCGCCTCTACGTGTCACGCGACCGATGATTGTGCTGTATATTGCGCACAGGGAACAACGCCACCACATGCAGCGACCTCGCCAGCAGCACCGGCGTCCCTGTCTGCGTGGCCCCCGCTGCCAGCCCGGTGAGCTGCGCTTGCGCTTCGTCTGCATTGCAGTCGCTGAAGATTTTTTTGGGCTGACATGAGCATCTGGCATGCACAACTGTCGAAAATTAAAGCTTTTCCACTGCTGCAGTGCGCCGTGGATACCCTGTGCGGCGTCGCCCTGTCGCAGCCGATGCAGCAGATGCTGACGGTGCTGACTGACTACTGCACCATTGCTGCCGAGTGCCAGGTGATCATTGATACATCGCTGCTGGCAGCCCGACTGAATTGCGTCTAGTCTGGTATTTGCCTTGTGCATGCATGCTGCAGTAACGGCACCACGATGATCGGGCTGATCACTTCTTCTCTCTGTCGGCAGAGTGGCTTGGCGCTCACGCAGACCGTAGGCAAGCCAGCCCTGTCGCTGGCCATCAGCGCCGCCACGCCCGCTGTGCAATCCACCCAGGGCAACTCCGGCCACCCGGAGCTGGCGCAGTTCGTAAAGAACCTTGCGGCCGGCACTAACACGCTGACCGTCACCTTCACGCCGGACTGGTTCACGGACGGCAGCGGCCTCACCTCGTCGGAGTTTGCATGTGAGTCGCCTGCTTTCTCTGCCACCATACCACAGGATGCCAATCGCAATGCGGTGTCATGCCGCCGCTCTGCAGTAGCATGTATGTCTGCAGGGCGCTGTGCTTCTGTCATGCATTTGCAGCTTCTCAGAACATCGCGCATCCGCCTCTCCCAGGTCCACACATGGTGCCTTTTGTTGATTGCAGTTGCGACCCGCCGGCTCAGCCGCAAGCTCCGCCAGAGCAGCTATGGCCCCACCGGGAAGATGGGAACTCCTCGTTACAGATACTACGGCCGCAAGTAGAAGCCGGCGATGCGACCCGCCTGCCGCAGCCAGAGTCGCTCTGGAAATGAGTTATGACCGGCAGCCGGGCGCTTTTTAAAGCGGCAACAACCACCCTCAATGGGAGGCGAAGGCGCTGCAGTGGGGACTGAGGAACGAAGTACTCACCCACATTGCGCACTTGACATCTCCTTTGGAGGACATTGATCCCTTCCTTTCCCTTCTCAAGTCAGCTTATATCTGATCCTTCAGGTATACGTAATCGTTTAGATTTCATTACTTCAGCATACTATCAAATAGGGCGTCGGCTGCATGACTGCTGTGGGTTCGTCCGGCAATACGATCGACGAAAGTGACCATCTAGTACGTCGGCGCTTGATATTGACAATTGTGCAACAGCTTCAGATGGGAACCTGTTTGGTGGTTTGATTCCAGTCATCTCACACAGCGCACACCTACCTCTCTCTCAGAGAGTCAAACCATAAGACATGGCATGCTTTACCTGCTCGCTCTCATTCCTCTCGTGACGTGCCAGCGGTTCTGAAGCTTTCATCATTACGTTATATATGTTCAGTATTTCTGCCGCATGCTGGAGCTTCATTATGGCCCTTCCCTGCCAGCAGGCGAGAGATCGCTATGTTTAACATATGACACAAAGAATGCTCTGGGAAAGTGCCATACCTACCTGGGTACTCTGGTCACCCCGCAGCAGCATTGCCGGCATCTGGTGTGCTCCGCGGACATGGGCACGCCTCGCTTTGAGCAAAGCACCCGGGGTCGAGCCGGTCTCCAAGTGCCAACCAATCCTCGCTTGCTCGTGCAACCAATCAGTGTTTTCTTGAGGTACAAGCAAGCAAAAGGTGCCACACTCCGTCCGGCGCAGCCCGCCGCGACGTCACACTTCGCGGCCATTGCAATGGCGACATGTGTGTACACTCCCTGGCAACGCATCGCATATATTTGTCAAGGACGCGCCCGAGGCAAGCAGTGCAGGCCGTCAAATGGCAGAATGTCACCATAAAGGACGCCTTGCATCAGGCGCGCTACATATCCTTACTAATTTCCATCTTGATCGAATGCTCCGAGCAGTCCTCAGGTGAGCCACTCTTTGCAACATCAATCTTCATTTGGTGTATCTCGATCGCCTTGATACTACTGTCACGCTGTCTGTAGTTTTGCGCTCAATTTGTTGATCTGGCTATTGGACTGGGATCATGGTGGTGCTTCGCAACATGCCTGGTCCTCTCGCTGCTGTTCACTACGGAGTCTGCAACGTCGCAAAACCTCTTCTAACAGCTAGCTGTCTAGGCCTACCGCACGCTGCATGCAACCAACTTGTGTCCCTGCGGGGTTTCACCACCGGCTCAGCCAGGTGCGACGGCCATGCCATCATGCCGTATACATGAAGCCGGAGGGCAGCATGCTGGCAATCATGCTTTCGTGCAGTCCAGAATAGTGGACTGTAGAACGCTGCACAGCCTTCATGCTCGATGCGATTTGGGCTTGATTGACACGATGCATTGCGCATGCAGTGTCGGTCTGCCGCTGCAGCAGCTGGATCGCGCCATCACCCCGGCGGTCGCTGCGCAGCTGGAACGCGATGGGTTCGCAGTCGTCGATTGCGTTTTTGGCACCGAACCTGCCTCCTCCTTGCGCCGCGAGATCACACATCTGCATCAGGCACGGCTGCGGCTAGGCATTCCAGGGGATTTCTACGATCTTGAAAATCGCATCGCTGCAACTGCGCGACACGCTGCATGGCGCATGACATGGCGCTTTGCCTTGGCGCTTTGCGCGAATTTCTACATATGAAATGCGCATCACTGCAACTGCCTAAACGCCTTGTCCCTCTTGACTGCTGGCTCATGCACAGCCTGTGACACGTAGGCCGCTCAGCACCTGTGTATGTGCGCCCTACAGGACGGCCACATGCACCTCAACAGCACGCACCTGGTCCGCGGCGCCGCCAAGGCGCTGCTGCGGAAACGCGGCATCCACGAGGCAGAGCTGTTATCACCGGCGGTGCAGGCCGTGGCGCCGCTTCTGGTGCGCACCGCTCCACTGCTGAGCGACTCCGGACAGCCAGTTGACGATGCCAGTGGCCGTCCTGTCAGCTCGATGATGGGGTTATGCGCCACCAAAGTTTTTCCTTCCTTTGCTGTGCTGTAGACAGGTGTCCTCCAGAGTGCAGGGCGAAGGCAGGAAGCTCTGCAGCGGCATGATTGTCGTCCGGACCACCCACAGAGGCCACATAGTTGTGTCGCACATACCTGTTTGCATCTGTGCATGTGCAGGCGCAGCTGCAAAATGACTCGACGCTGCGTACGCTGCTCAGCGTGTACCTGCCGCAGCACACGCTAGTGTCGCAGGCCATCAAGGCACAGTTCAACGAAGGTGATTCTCCCCTCTGCAGCCCCGATTGGGCCGCTTCAGATTGGGCCGCTTCATATCTGCCGCTGGCCCTTCCAGCCTTGATCCGCTCATGAATTCGAGCACACCTCCTGCTCAACTGCCAGCAGATGCCATCACATTCCTCACAATCACCATTGATGGCAACATGCGTCTGCAGGCGACGGCGCCTGCTTCCCGATGCACTTCGACTCCGACGAGGCCGTTGACGGCCGCCGCCTGAGCGCCATCTTCTACCTGAACTCTGATTGGCAGCCGGGCGATGGCGGCGCGCTGCGCCTCTTCCCTTTCGGCGCGCCGCCAGTCGACATTGCGCCTACTCACGACCGCCTGGTGCTATTTGCCTCGACGCGCATGCTGCACAGGTGCAAACACGCCTTGCACAGAGCCGCAAATGCACCAAACACCTCGCAAGCCCACGAAGAGCATCTGCAAGCCCGCCGATGTTGCTGTGACGCACAACCGCATGATGCGGGTCTGTGCCAGCTTCAAGCCCGAAGCTGGTGGCAAGCTGGCTGGCTGCATGACAGGTGTCGATGTTGGTGCTGTTATTGCCAGCTGTTGCTCACTCCATTACAGAGCTTGTTGATCTGTGCAGGGTCATGCCAGCGCAGGCGCAGCGCGCGTGCTTCACCATCTGGTTCACGGACGCTCGACAGCGGCGGCGGGCGCCGCCGCCGACCGAGCTGCTGCGGGAGGCGCTGCAGGAAGCGGAGCAGGGGCGGCCATTGGCGGCGGACGCAGCGAGGCGGCTGCTGCGGCAGCCGGGAATCCAGAAGCTCGTCGCGCAGCTGCATTACGCAGACGAATGGGCGGCATCCATCGAGGTGAGACGCCGATAGTGCTGGGCTCTTGCCGCCGGCTCACCCTCAGCTTGGAGGCGGCGCAGCGTGGGCATTGCCGGGCCAAAAGAGGTCAGGTGCATTTGCCAGTGATCCTGCTCTCTAGGCGGCATCATGCAAATGCAGCATGTGCAGCCCATTCTCAACTCTAAAGTTTGTTTAAACATATGTTGTTTGCTTGCGGTGACCAGCATATCCCGCTGCCTGCCGCAGGACAGCCACGACGACAGCAAGGGGCGCCGCACGGCGCTGCAGCAGTTCTGGGCGGACCTGGATGTCGTGCGCCGCGTGCTGCGGCCGCTGGCCGGGTCGCTTCAGGGCGTCTTCCCTAGCGGAGGCGGCGTGCAGCCGCGCCTGATTGCCTGAGTGATTGGCGCATGGTGGCCAGCTCTGGCGCCAGCTGCACCTGCCGCACGTCCGAGCTTGCGGACTCGCAGGTCTATTTGACTGAGAGGGGAATTGCAGTTGCGTCGGCATTATCAATGTCCGTTGCAGGGTCGCGCTTTGTTACTTGTGTACTGTAGCGCGACTCCGCTGTGTAGTTTTGACATGGCAAGTGCAGTGCTCTGGGCAAGTGGTTGCCTGGTGTGATACAGGCAACTCTTTGCTGCAGCTATTGTGCTACCTGCCGCCGCCCGCTGGCCGCCGCCTGGTTCAGCCTGCTGCCTACTGCTGCCTGCCGCTGGTGCTGAGCGATCGCACCTGTACCCTCGCTGCCTGAAGGTATTGCATTGTCTGCCATATAAAACTAGTATTAAGAGGCCGTTAGGTGCACAGCATCCTGCCTGATGATCGCTCAGCCACGTGGAACCTCCTTCCTAACGAATTTTCGCAGTCGTACCCATACTGCACACAGTCAGGTCAGCCCCTTCTTTTCTTTCCAGGTTGCCTGGGACAGTAACCGGCTCTATACCCTGACCAAGCCTGTTTAAGTGCATCACGTCCGGTATCTGGGCAAGCGATTGGCCTTCAGGGAATCTAGTCACGTCCCGGCGTTCGAGATTCTCTGACGAAAAATCCAGAAAACTTCTTTATTACGTAATATATTCGACCCACGTGACGCCTCAAATTTGAGGCGTCACGTGGGTCGAATATATTACACATTGTCGAAGTTGCAAACACATCGACGTTATTGTGGTCGATTGTGCGTCTTGCCGATTGGTCCATAGCTGCTGCCAAGGGGCCCGGAGCTTGCGGCCGAGCTGGCCTAATAATAGGCGGGACGCAACTGCGGTCAACAGAAAGGCACTATCATGAGACAGACCTCTGCGAGGCACTCAACAACTGCAGAAGGAGACGAGAGCACATACAGCACAGCGCCTTGCAGACATACATGTATCTACTGCCAGGATGGCAGCATGCCGTTGCCCGATTTGTTTGTGATGTTGTTGTGGCAGAGACGGCAGGCGACTCACATGAAAACTGCGACCAAGCGAGGCCGTTGCCGTTGGCGAACCAGTTCGGCGTAAAGGTGAGGGTCAGCGCGTAGGCGCCGGCCGCCCGGTTCTTCACAAACTGCACCAGCTCGGGGTGGCCGGAATTGCCCTGGGCGGCTTGCACGGCAGGCGTGGCGGCGCTGATGGCGAGTGATAGCGCTGGCTGGCCCGCGGTCTGGGTGAGCGCCAGGCCGTTCTGCACATAATGGACGAAGCACATTGTGAGTAGATGAAAGTCAGTCAAATGTTCTGCAGCCCGCAGCATAGGGCGGCATGAGGCGCATGGCGCTATGATGGGCATGGGATGCAAGCCCGCGGAGCTGCAGAAGGCCGAGCTGCGATGGTCACCTGGCACTCGGCGGCGATGGTGCAGTAGTCAGTCAGCACCGTCAGCATCTGCTGCATCGGCTGCGACAGGGCGACGCCGCACAGGGTGTCCACGGAGCACTGCACATAAATGCATCACCAATCAAGCATCCCCCGATGCAGTCGAATTGTAACCTCAGCTCACCGCGCTGGGGCGGGTGCCACACAGACGGGGACGCCGGAGCTGCTGGCGAGGTCGCTGCAGGTGATGGCGCTGTTCCAACCGAAGGAGTGCAAATCAGTGAGCGGATGTCAGTGGAGGCGCAGCCACGCCAGAAAAGTTCATGTATGCTGCGGCGCTCAGTAGGCATGTGCAAGCGAAGACGGTGGTCCGCGCGGACCAGCGCATGAGTCCTCACCGCCGATGTTAACGATGGTGCCCACATCGTCGGAAATGGTGGAGCAGGGCCCGCCTGGCTTGGAATGTAAACGTTGTTGCAGAAGGAGATGGTGTCGCCAGTGCAAACGGGGGAGCCTCGCTGCGGAGGCAGTACACCACAGAGCACCACCTGAAGTCTCGCCCCTGGCGCCCGCATACGCACTGCATTGGAGGAGCGCATGCCAAAAATCAGCCGCGCCTGGATAAACGACGAGAAGTCGGGTGGAATCATTGCACCCGGCCGATGGTGTGAGATAGGTACAAGGCAAAGCTAGTACTCCAGACATCCAGCACCAGGCCGGCGCGATCGTACGCAGCAACACAAATGATCCAAATCTCCAGGATTTAAAATGGAGGCAACTCACTGAGTTGCCTCCATTTTGTGAGTCACGCGATCGAATTGCAGGTGTCGCCCGCCTGCACCTGCGTCACCAATCCGCACGAAGCGGCAGCGTCATGAACCGTACCGCACAGCGGCATTGCCGCATCTGCTGGCTTTCGCCGTGCTTCTCGGCGGTCACACCCCCATTATCTGGCGATAGAGAACGAGAAATATCGGATGATCTTGGCAATAATTTTCCTCATCGGCTTGCACTTGAGGTATCAGAATTGCAATTTTCGTTTGTGGCCCGATTCGCCCAGCGCATCAGCCATTCGGCGGCGGCGACCTGAATGAGTGCTGCTGAAAAGTGTCACCAGAATGATCGGATGTGAATTCTTATGTGCAAACTGCACACAGAGATTCTTATGTTTATGATTGTGGTGGCTGCTGTGCTCGTCGCCGTTCGGTTTTACAAATTCGACCTGCAAGCAATGCACCAGGAAAAGAAGCCCGGTTGCCACATCTTCCCAAACAACACCGCCGATTGCCTGCTGCAAAAAGCAAATTCCATCCCTTGCGCTGTCGTTGGAACAAAGTACACCCAACTCACAACAGATCTGAAACCCTCCAAACGAAGCAGCTCAACACGATTCCGTGCGAAGCGTTAACTGACGCTCCTGCAGATGTTGCCGTTAAGGCAACCAGAGTGACGCGTGCCGGCTAAACACTCGGCGACGTGACTTGTTCAAATCTCTACGCCGTCTTGCAAAGCAGCATGAAATCTGGCAGCCACGCTGCCAACAGCTGCGGTGCTGTGTGATGCTGCGTTTCGCAGAGGCTGCTCGGCGCCCACCGCTGCATGTTCTACATGCTACAATCAAGCAGTTCGCCAACAAACACCCACGCCCAATCTACATTTCTGACATCGCTGCCATCACTGCCGCCGCTGCTGGCTGCTCCAGCTTCTGATGGGGCTGCAGCCAGCTGTTTACATGTTTCACTCGCGCCGCTGTGGCACCCGCTGTCCTGCCGCCAGCCCGATTCCTGGCAGTCTCCTGCCCTCGCAGCCGTAAGGAGGCACGGCACCGGCCCGCCGAGTTCCAGATCCGACGCTGAGTGGCTGCGCAAGCGGCGCCGCCTTGCCACCGGGATTCGGCAAGGGCAGCCCCACTAGGACTCTCTGGCCGCCCCTCTGCCGCCACCCCGTTGCCCGCTGACCTGCGTGCTCCCGCCGCCGCCGCCGCCTGTTGCGGCCACCGCCGCCGCCGCCGCCGGCCGCCACCAGCGCCACAACAAGTTCACACCAGCAGCTTGCAGTCGAAGTTGGTGAGCGCAATGCCAAAGGCCTGCAGCCCTGTCAGCACGGTGGGGTTGTAATCCAGGATGTAGGAGTCTGCCTCCACCTGCGCGGCAGCAATGCAAATCTTCGTTGGCACATGCCGTAATTTGGCATGCATTGTCACCCTTTGCAGAACTTTGGTCCAGCATGAGCCTTGAGATCGGTGATCCAGTTATGATGCCGCTGGTGGACGCTGGCGCCACTGTGTCCAGATGACATCGACACAATCTGCTGTGCATTGCTGTGCGTTGTGGTGATCGAATATGTCCAGATGCTTGCGTGCCGGACCCCGCAACGCGGGGCTGGGCAGTGACGACACGCACATGGCACGGCTGCAAACGCAGTGGCACGTTGTGGTGGTGTGGCGTCTCACATCTTTCCTCTGCTGCGCCTGCAGGGGCAGCTTACCTTGCCGAACTGCATGGCGACGGCGCGCGCGGCCCGCGAGGGCGTCGGCCGGCTGGCCCCCGGCGCCGGCTCCGCCGCCGCAGACAGCGCCGCCGCCAGCGCTGCGTCCGTGCACACCTGCACAGCGCACGAGAACGGCTGTTTTGACTAACGCTAGTTGTTTAATGACCGAGACATACCCAGACAGCGCCGCCGACAGCGCTGCGCATCCGAGCACACCTGCACCACAAGCCGACGACAGTTGTCAGGTGCTTCAGAGGCGGAAACTGCAGTCACAGGCGCCTTGCGGGGGCTGCGACGACTCCGATGTGCGAAACACCATTGTCAGGTGTCCGGATCGGGGAGTGGGATTGTTCAAGATCGGAATTGCAGATATGTCTTGGGGGTTTTGTTTCCAGCTGGAAGCGCACCAGCTGGAAGTTCTTGACGGAAGCCTCCTTCACGCGGCCATGGAAGTTGAGGCAGTGGCACCGCAGGTCTGCATTGGAATAACGGCAGTTCAATATACGCGGCATAGGTAAAGTTGCTGTTCTGACGGCGCGCTGCAAGCGCTTCAGGCGCACATGCCAGAAGCAGGAGCAGAAGACGCCAGGGTGACACGGACAGCTCCTGCCGGCTGCGCGCTGGCTGCAGGTCACAGGATTGACAGCAATGCTGAGAAGTGCGCTCACTGTCGTTCCAGTGGGGCTGCTTGTTGCGCAGGCCCAGGGGCAGCCAGTCCGTGTTACTGGGCAGTGATGCCGCCGGCGCCAGGCCCGCCGCCTGCAACATCGCATAAATCACACTTTTTCATACACAGGACTTCATTTGAAGCTCGAACAGGAGGTGGCTCTGTGTATTGGAAGTGCGTCACCCCAGCGCTGCATCACGTGTCAACCAAGAGGATGCATCAAGGTGAGACTTGAAGGTACCTAGCCGCCCAGAAGCGCAGATGGTGCTTCGGCAGTCCAACATGCCCGGCAGCAGAACACCAGTCCGATAAAAGGCAACATGTTCGCACCTCCAAGGCCGCGTCTGCCGCCGCATCAATGGCGGAGGCAGGCGCGCTGTTGGCGGCGGCCATGACGACGCCGCTGCTCCGCAGCCGATGCAGCAGCGAGCTGCCGAGCGCCGACACCGGCCCTGCAGAAGACGCCAGCGTTGCTCAGTTTTTACGATTTGCTGTGGGTACCGCTGCTAGGCGCTGCCGCTGGAGACAGCCTGTGTCACTGTACCGCACCCGCGGCAACAGCAAGGGGCGGTGCAGGCTGTACTGGTGCTTGATGCAAGTATTGTATGCATGAGCCTGAACATCAGGAAGAGGCAACCCCGTCTCGGCGTCAGAATGCAGGCGCACCGCTGGCGGAGCGCTTGAAGGGGTTGCCGCTCCAAGCGCCGGTGTCGGGCTCCGGCAGGGGGCAGGTGCCGCACACGGAGGCGAGGCGCTCCGTCGCCGACGGCTCGTCCATGTCGAAGCACGCCAGCTCCAGCGGGTGCGGCAGCGTCACCCGCATCCTGTGAGTGCCGCAGAGGATCAGCGCGTGAGCCACCCTGAGTCGCAACCAGCTGCTTCCTTTGCGCACCTAGACCCCTCTGGCACACACAGCAAGACATGCCGGTGCAGAACGCTTCCATGCCTTGATTTCTAGTTGAACTCAGTGCAGTGTGGCGTCGCCAGCTGCAGCTCCTTTACGGCCGCCCCTGAAGTCAGCAGGTGTGAAGTGACAAGGTCAAGTGGAGTGACGCACTTGCGGGGGCGCATGAAGCCCTTGAGGCGCATGGCGTACTGCACCTCCGCCAGCACCGGCGGCAGCCTCGCCAGCTGCACCGGTGCATCATCTGCAGTTGTAGAGATGGAGCGGCTTGGGACAGCTGAGGAAAAACAAATGGAGATGCACTTCATGATGACAGAGATCGCGGACTGCCGCTTCCAGGCTGTTCGTGGCTGGACTGGCCCACTGCAACAACATCTGAAGACATGGCGGGCAGGGGGCCCTGACGTGCAGCCGGCGCACCGGGCAGGGAGGCGCGGGAGCCGAGGCGCTCCAGCAGCAGGGCGCTGAGGCTGGGGCGGCGGGCGAGGCTATCGGGCCGCGTCAGCGTGTCCACGAAGGGCAGCGCGCAGCCGGGCGTGACCGTGATGCGGTAGTGCATCTGCAGCAGCGAGCAGGTGAGGCGCGCGATGGGGCGCCCCTCGCACGCGCGATCCAGGTACACCAGGATCTCCCGCCTGCGCATTTTCAGAGGCTGAGGGTCTAGCGGCGCCGTCATCAGGGCGTACAGGGTAGGCAGATAACAAAAACCACACATCAGGCTCTCCAGGCGCTCTCAGCTCGACACAGCCATCACGGATGGCGTCTGGCTGTGCAGAGGCCGCAGGGTTTGCCTGTTTGCCGGCCATTCCTCGGCACTACTACATAATCTCAGCGGAACGCAGCCGCAGTTGATTGAAACTGAAAAGGCATCTGGAAGCTGCCGCGGCACCTGGAGGTCTGCAGCGCGGCAAGCAGGAACTTCGGGGGCGCTGCCCCCGGCGTGTGCGCAGCTCCCAGGTACAGGCAGTAGCGCGCGGCGCCGAGGCCGTGCCGCGGCGTCTCCTCCCGCCGCACGAAGCACCGCAGCAGGTTGCCCGTGACCGCCCGCCCGCTCTGCGCGCACGCACGATTGGCTTTGCTGACTATACGCTTTGGCTGCATGTGGACCTCCATGGCTTCATGCTGGCGTCATGGTGATGTCAAGGAACACTTGCGCTGCTGTGACAGATCGCGCAGCCGGTGTAGCCGGTGCAGAGTTTGCCGAAGGCCGCACGGCTGCAAAGGCGTCAGCCAGGCCATCCCTGTCTGGCAATGCCCAATGCCATACGGTCTGCAGGCCCACTGCAAGGCAGTACATATAGCAGTCCCGCACCAGGCTGAGCAGCTGCAGCGGGTGCACTATCTCGCTGGCGCTCGCCCAGGGGCTCAGGAAGAACTGCTGGAAGCCGGTGCTGCGCCACGCCTTGCACACGCCCACTGCCGCAAACATGTCCTGCACGGGCGTCAGGAAATACAGCCTTTGACATATCTTGAGCACGCTTTTTTGTGTTCATCTAGGGTACCAGCGGCCCTTTGGCGCCGGCGCTCTGCTGGCCCGCCTGACTTGTCAGACAGCAAGGTGTTACACCGGCGAAGGCTCAGGTCGACTGCAAAACACTGAATGCAGTTCAAAGAGTGCTGATACATCAGTCGCAGGTGAAACAGGCATTCACAACATGGTTCCATGAGCAAACATGATCGCAACTCTAAACGTTTCGCAGTCAGGCCTGACTCGGCTCACGCAACATGCAGCATTGCTACAGGAGCGGTGCGTGAGCAGATATGCAGAGGTGACGAGTAGGCGCCAGCGCGAACGTTTGCTCACCCGCCTGGCTGCTGGACTGGCCTTGCCATCCTCCAACAGGATATCGAAGATGTCCTCCAGAAGATGCGTGGGCAAGCTTGTCCATTTCGTTTGCTCCGTCTTTATTCCTCCCAGCGAGGCGGAGCCTGACCGGCCGCTGTTCAGAGGCACGACGCGTCCCAGCAACCGACTGAGCAGCCCGGAAGAGCTCCGGTTCGCCTTGCTGGAAGCAGCCTGTATCCCAGCGTCTTCAACATTCGATGCATAGTTATCGAACGGCGAGCGCGTCTGCTGCGCCATGGCTGCGCGCGGCGCTGTCAGATCGCGCCCGAAAACGCGGAGAGATATTCCGCTGCTGTGGAGCGTTTGCGCCAGCGTTTGCGCCAGGTGGGTTGCGGCGTATGCGATGTCAAAGTCTGCCGCAAGCAAAGCTCAGAGGTTCAGCTGGATCTGAAAGATCGCGCCAAAACTCCCTGGTGCACTCTAGGGCAGCAGTTGACAGCGCGAAAGCGCGAAAAGGCGCAACGCCTGCAAAGCTGCGCCGTACTCGGCACGCAGATCGGCAGAAAGGCAAACACTCCTTTGACCACCGTGGCTGCGAGGGCTCGGATTGCGCAAGTGCCTCATTTCTGTCTCTGCTTTGCACTTGGCCAACTCGCACAGATCCAGGTTTATGTCATTCATGACAGAGGCCAAATCCTGAAATGCAGCAGCAATGCGACAGTGGACGATCAACAGCCATCCTACTGTGTAATTGGCACTCGATTGGCCGGATCTGCTTGTGGTGGCTCCCATCGTTACGGAAGTTTTGACTTGGACATCCCGAGGTTGCAACCTATCAGCCGCACTCCCATGAAACTGAGCTGCCGCACGATCGCACATCGCTGCATCAGCGCCTCTGTGTTCCAGTTGCCGGTGCAGACTGCGCTGCAGTTTTGGAGCCCATTCACTTCACCGCACCGGCGTCAGCGGCAGCGGCGCCCGACGCCGCTGGATGCGACAGCGGGGTGCGACAGGAGGCTGCGTTCCGACTCCGTCGACCCAGCCGCAGCAGCTGCGACCCCGTGGCTCAGCGGCGGAACGCGGCCAGCCGGCGGCGGCGGTTTGCGCCGCTCAGTGTGTGCCGCTGCGGCAGCCCGCGACAAGCTCCTCAAAGGTGCACATGGCTGACATCGCGCACAGCGTCTGCGCCGTGCAAGGTTGCCTCCGAAGCAATGCCTGGACATGCCACTGCGGAGACTCCATCCGCAGACCCTCCGCTAGAAGGAGGGATGGAAGGAAACACCGCCGCAGTGGTGAGAGCATCGGGCAAACTCCTGCGCCGTGATGCCCCATGCAGGCGTGGAGCCGGAGTTTCGGGATGACGTGGCGCGCGTGGTGGAGGCCGCGGAGCGCGCCGCCGACTCCTGGCAGACCAGTGTGACGGACTTCCAGCCGCCGCCGGTGGTCGCCTTTGCCGCCGCCGCGGTGCGGCAGCTGGCCGGCGTCGGCTGCATCGCCTGGGGCGGCTACCCTCAGGCAGGAGACTTCCTCCAGGGTTTTCCTGCAGATCTGATGGCCCCAAGTTCGGCTCATGTTGCTGCGGCTGGACGGCACTGCGCTCGGTAGTACCGATGCCAACCTCAGCAGATCGATGTAACCGCTGCTCCATGTCTCCTCTGGCTGAGCGGGAGTGCCGTGTGCTGAACGTGACAAGCTGCATCTGCGCCCGACAGGCGGAGCGGTGCCGCATGCTGGTGGGGCCAGCGGACGCGCTTCCGGACGCACCGGACCCAGACGACGCGGATTTCGAGGCGCCGGATGCGCTCACCGACGCCGTCGCAGCGCTGGACGTCACTGGAAACTTCATGTTTGACGCCGCCACGCACCGCGATTTCCTCGGCGCGTGCCTGGGCACAGGCATTGATCGCAGCAAGGTCTGTTGCATGCTGCAGCTCCTAGTTGGCGCGACCCAGCATTGCCGGACTGGCAACCTTGTGTTGATGCCTGCACTGACTGCGGCAGATTTGCTGCCGTCCTGCAGGAGAGGGCGCTTCCACTGTGTCTTCCTTGCCGATGCCGGCCGCTGTTCTGCTCACAGGTCGGGGACATCCTGGTGGTGGCCGACCGCGGCGCGCAGCTGCTGGTGGCCCCCCAGCTGGCTGACTTCCTGTGCGAGGCCCTCACCCAGGTTGGAACTATACAGAAGCATGCTGATTTGTTGTTGCCGGCCCCCCAGCTGGCTGACTTCCTGTGCGAGGCCCTCACCCAGGTTGGAACTATACAGAAGCATGCTGATTTGTTGTTGCCTATCACGGTGCAGATGCAAATCGATTGTTTTGTGGATTCTGCTGCGCTGCTGGGCGGAGGGATGAAGTCATGAGGCTCATGGAGGCGTGCCTTCTGCGCGCTCAAAATGTGCCATTCGGAGAGCATCTCCTCCAACATTTGTGGGGAGCACCGCTCATGTTGCGCAAGCACCAATCATGCCCATGCCTCTCCTAGTCGCCCGTGCAAGTGCACTCGGTGCGGGTGAAGACGCGGCGGATGCCGCTGGCCGCCTGGCAGCCAGCAGATCTTGTGCATCACTCGGAGAGCATGCCGACACCCCTGTGGAAACAATGCCCAAGACAATCTGCCTGTGCAGGTGCGCTCGGTGCCGGTGGAGACGCGGCGGGTACCGCTGGCCGAGCTGCGGGTGCCGACGCCGCGGATGGAGAGGCGCACCAGCGTGGAGGCCTCGATGCGGCTGGACGCGCTCGCCAGCGCCGGCTTCCGGGTGTCGCGCTCCAAGCTGACGGACATGATCAAGAAGGGCGATGTCAGGTGACCATTAAAACAGAGTCTGCTTGCTCGTTCTGCGTGCGCATGTGATGCTGGCCAGCGCCGGCTTCCGGGTGTCGCGCTCCAAGCTCACCAACATGATCAAGAAGGGCGATGTCAGGTGGGCGACCGCTTGACCATGTTGAGGTCACTTGCCTATGGTACAACTATCTGCAACTTCGGCCCGTGGCACAGGCGGATGCAGCCAGGTGAATTGTCGCTGGCATTGTAGTCGGCGACATGTAACTTGTGCGCGCTCTGTGCAGGGTGAACTGGCAGCCAGCCAAGGCCAGCGCTACGCTGAAGACCGGCGACGTGATCAGCTGCGCCGGCAAGGGGCGCCTCTTGATCGGGGAGGTCTCTGAGACGAAGAAGGCAAAGTTCGCAGTCGAGCTGGAAGTGAGGAAGTGAACTATTCTTACTGTTGTACCCAAGGGTACTTGGTACATTCTTTCGTGCGAGATTGGAGTGAGTGAGCTGTGCCGCCAGCATTACAGAGAAAACGTTTCTGGATGTGAGCCAGTGTAAAGGCAGCATCTACCAACCAGCTGTTGGTTTCGTTCATATCCGGAGAAAGCAGCAATTAAAAGTCGCACAAAGAACGAAGGGCAACCAAGCGAATTCACAGATTATCAATACCCGTCTTGACATCTGAGTTGACGGTCTAACGTCCTCAAACCACAAGTCAAGAATTCGGCGTTGCCCCGCACAATGCAATGCCAGACCTCTCGGTATGTGACTCACAAACACTCATTGTATGGGTGTGTCGCTGCGGTGCCTTGTGAGCATCAGCCCCGTGGGCTCGGCGGCGGCGTGGTGGAGACCGCCCCGTTGCTGTCGCCGCTGCTGCCACCCGCGTCTCCACCGCCGCCGCCGCCGCCGCGGTCCCCAGTGCTCCGCCAGCGATGCCCTCAGATTCGCTGCCACCGCCGCCGGGCTGGTGGAGGGCTGGCTGCATGCGCGGCTGCAGGAAGTCGTCGGCCGGCGCCGCCCGCACCCGCCGCGCCTCCTGCAGCGCCGTCCGCCCCCAGCGGTTCTGGAACTTTGTCGGTGCCGCCCTCGTCGGCAAGCAGCTTCACCTGTGTGACGCGGTCACAAAGCCCCACTCAGGGCTGGTTCTAAATGCATCCTCCCGGTCATGTGCCAGGCTGGTCATTCGTCATTTGCAGGTGAGCTGGACATAGGGCTGGAGATAACGTAAAGTAGATGAGAAGTTGCCCAGAGGATTGCAGATAGGTGGGAATTCGAACCGTGGGGAGGTTGCCTTCGGCGGCGGCGACGTTGAGCACTGTGCATTTGTTGTAGTTGCTCTTGTCCGGCGGCGCGCCCGCCCGCAGCAGCCGCCGCAGCAGCGGCAGGTCCCCCTCGAACACTGCAGTGCACAGCTGCGACGCAATGCGCACGCCGCGCCCCCCCAGCCTGTGCGTTGTGCATTTTGCGGGTGCTGCAGGGCGCAGAGGAATGCATGTGAATGCAGGAGATTGCCGAAATGTTTGGATACCACAGCACAATGGATCGAGCCGCATGGCTCACGACAGTTTTGGTCTGTGAGCCAATCTGGGCTGCCGTTTCAGTTGACATGGCTTTAGACTCAGCTACAGGCTGACACGCCTGCCATCATCAAATTCAATAACATGGGATTATGATGGAAAGAAGGGCTTGGGAAGAGTCGAACAATGCGCACTTGGCGCTGCGTCGGGTGAGCAAATCGATGAGGTCGTCGTGGCCGCTGCAGCAGGCCTCGTCCAGCGCGGTCTTGCCGCCCAGGTCCACTGCATTGAGGTCCGCGTTCGCCGAAAGCAGCAGCCGCGCGACGCCGGCGTGCCCCTTGGCTGCCGCCAGCATGTGCCATGCGGCCGTCGCAGTCGGCCTGCTGGCAGTCGATGCCCTGCTGCAGCATCTGCAGGGCGAGGACGACAAGTTGCGGGTGCTGGAGATTCGTAGGGTGTTTGAGTCGCCCTGCAGGCTGCCCTAGATGTATGGGATGCCGCCTGCATCAAGCGCCCAGCCAGCAATGCTGCCACATGAAGCGTCTTTGTGGCGTTTATGTGTGAGCAGTATGTGAAGAGCTCCAGCGCGGCTGTCCTGGCTGTCCTACATCTCGCTTATTCGTCGTCATGCTTCCTCATTCATCACACAAGTTGCCATGCAAAACAAACCAAGCGCCACGCGAAGCAAGCGGCTGTCGTAATTTCATGACATGCATTCAAAAAAAAGGATATCAACTATAAGTTCGCCACATGGCCGAGCGACAATGCTGAACGTTTCAAAATTTCAACATACATCTTGATATCTCAATGCACTGCAGTGATCTCAGGAAGCAGGTTCAGGGGTTCAGCACATGCAAACCAAGCAAAGTGATGGAATGGACCTGCGCGATGCATTGCCACTGCAGCTGGTCCTGCAATTCTCATGCAAAGATTTCCGGACTCCTCAAAGAGATGTTAAATGCACCAGGTGCATTGCAAACATCAGCCCTGCGGGCTGGGCGGCGGCGGCGTCTGGGGCGCATCGCCGCTGCCCTGTTTCGAGGTCTCGCCGCTGTCGTCACCGCCCCCGCCCTTGCCGCCGTCCGAGTCGCTGCCGCCGCCGCCGCCGCCGCCATCGTATGACGCCTCGCCAGCAGCATCCCCGTGTTCGATGCTGCCGCCGTCGCCTGAGGCTCTGCCCTTGTCCCCGCCACCGCCGCCGCCAGCCCCGACTCCACCCTTGTCCCCTCCCTTGTCGCCGCCGTTGCCGCCGCCGTCGCTGCCGCCGTCGCTGCCGCCGCCGCTGCCGGAGGAGGAGCCGCGGGACTGGCGGGGGTGCGCCGGCGTGCGCGGCTGCAGGAAGTCGACGACCGGCGCTGCCCGCACCCGCCGCGCCTCCTGCAGCGCCGTGCGCCCCCAGCGGTCTTGGAACTTTGTGTTGGCGCGGCCCTCGTTGACCAGCAGCTTCACCTGCAAGAGCGCCAATGCAAGGCTCAGGTGCAGGGGCCCATGCTTCTGCAGAGGATGGTAAACTGCGACATCGCTCAGGATTGTATGTGTATCCAGGCAACTGGCGGCAGTCGTTTCACCACCACTTAGTTTGACCCAGCAGCACGCAGCAGGGCTACAGAAACTGCTGATGGGCGCAGCTCTGCGGCCATGGGGCGGGCGCAGTTCCCATCGCAAGCTTTCAGCAACATGAGCAGCGTGCCAGCTCTACGAGAAGGCTCACCGCGAGGAGGTTGCCCTCGGCGGCGGCGATGTGCAGCGCGGTGCGCTTGTCGTAATCGCATTCATCTGGCAGCGCGCCCGCCCGCAGCAGCCGCCGCAGCAGCGGCAGGTCTCCTTCGAACACCGCTGTGCACAGTTGCGACGCGATGCGCACCCCCTTCCCGCCCAGCCTGAAGGTTTCAGCAGGACTTCATTAATATCCACAGCTATTGTTCAGGATTTTTCCAGGGTTTTGCAGCAGTTGAGATCAGATGCCAGCCTCGGTGCAGCAACAGCTAGCAGTTGGGTTTGTCATGAGATGTGTCGGCAGCAGTCTGTGCCGCCTTCTGCGGCAGGCCTGTGCAGGAAGGCTCCCCAAACAGGGGTCACACAGCGCCGAATCACTTGGCGCCCTTGCGGTTGAGCAGGGCGATGAGGTCGTCGTTTGCATGGGAGCAGGCCTCGTCCAGTGCGGTGCCGCCGCTCAGGTCGGACGCGTTGACGTCCACGTTGGCGGAAATCAGCAGCCGCGCGACGCCGGTGTGGCCCTTGGCCGCCGCCAGCATCAGTGCGTTGCGCCCATCGTAGTCCGCCTTCTGGCAGTCGAAGCCCTGCTGCAGCATCTGCATTGCAAGGACAGGCGGTTTCTTCAGGGTTCCAGGTTCATCTGGTGAGTTCCTGCGATTCCTGCTTTGTTGCCGCAGTCGGTATTATGGCCATTCCAGGTAGTCCCTCAGGTTAGGAAACCTGAGGGTTCTGTAGGAAACCCTCAGGTTTTCTACAATCATTTCCTCTCGGATGCGCGACTATCTCAGGCAGCAGGATGTCACATCGGCCTTTCTCGACTTCCTGGTCTGACAGTGCCTTGGGGACCGTCTCTATATGAGCCATGTCAGCGCTCTGCACCAGTGTCAACACGTGCACCAACAGCCTGGCGCTGCATCCGATGGAGTGCCTCTTATATCCCTGCCCTGCAGGCTGCGCGTCAATTCTTACAACTGACACCGCACCTGGAGCACGGTGTCGGTGTCGCCGTGGGAGGCGGCAGACAGGAACTGGTTGGTGCGCTGCTCGTCGGACTTGGCCACCGCCGAACTCACTAGCGCCCGCACCCGCATCGCCCCAGCGATTACCTGTGTCGACAAGGGTTGGCACCCTCGAATCACGACTTCCTCTGAAGCGCAGATAATACATCACACGCTCCAGCATGCTGCTGGCCAGCCCTTGGATGCCTCTGAGACTTGCGAGCTGCAGGCGAAAGGGTTGTCACGAAAGGAAACACGGCATGACGACAGTAGGCGCCAGGGAGCGGGGCAAGGCAGGTTCATTGGGAGCTGGCAGCTGATGTTCTTGAGGGGCTGGCGCTAAAGTGTATTTTGAGGGCAGTTGCAGCGCCGCACTGCAGCCCGCGTTCACAATGTCTTCTCTTCGGAGATCACCTGCTCCTGCTTTGGCGTGAGGCCTCGGGAGCTGCCGTGTCCGCGCTGCGGCCCCCGCGGCGGCCGACCCGAGCCGGAGCCGCCCCTGCCGCCGCCCCTGCCGCCATCGCCGCCGCGCCGCCGGCTGCCACCGTCGTTGGTGCCGCCGGTGTCCCCCTCAGCGCTGCTCACTGGGTTGCCGCAGTCCCCATTGCCTTGGTTCGGGATCTGCCTGTCGTCATGCCCCTGCACACAAACTGCATGTATGTGTTGTTCCACGATGGCCGACCGTGTGCCGCAGGCCTGGACAGGCTGAAGAGACCAACAGGCGCCGTCCACAGTTTCTCGAGACTCGATTGGTGATCATGGCGCTGCCGGCCGCAGCGGGAGGCTGACTCGCAGGGATTGCGCAGCAAAAAATTCTGCAACAAAATATACACGATTCGCACACCTCGCTGTCGGGCATGAGCTCCGGCGACGCCCAGGCAAAGCTGAGGGCCGCCAGGTCGTCTGTGGACGCCGTGACGCCGAGGCTGCCCTGCGAGCTGAGCGCCTGGCTGCCACGCTCCGACAGCAGGGACTCGCTGCCCATGCGCGCCATCTCGGTGTACAGCCGCCACTGCTGCTGCGTGCCCCGGAAGTTCTCGTCCACCATCTGTGGCAGAAGGTATGGAAGTATTGAAATCCTATCGCGGCACTGGTGTGACTTGACTTTTGACTTGTTTGACCTCTCTGCCAGCCGCTGCCGGAATCTGGCGCCGTGCCTCGCACATCCCCCGGCAAGTTGCAATGCGACCCAGGCAGTGTCAGCTCAGCTTAGGCAGGCCTGACATCCTGTGTGGCACAGAGCGCAGGCTAGCATCATCAGGAGGCACATCCACACCAATTACCAGAAACGTTTTCCAGCTCGTTAGTGCCGGTTGCCAGATCCCAGGCACTAACCCTGAATTGCCGCACCTGCTGCGCCCTGACCCGCAGGTTCTCCAGCAGCGAGCGGGCGCCCAGTGGGAAGGCCGCGGCGGTGCCGTTGTACGCGTTGCGCGGCACCGACAGGACGCGCGCCACGCTGCAGGCGCGCACGCCCTCCAGTTGCGGCACCTCCGTGAAGAAGGCGATCTCGCCAAAAATTTCCCCCTCGTTCACGCACCGCTGGTGCCTGCAACATGAAACGGGATTCACAACACAGGATCAAGGGTGCTGTGTGAAGAACGAGTTCTTGCCAAATATCTCGCCCTCGTTCACACACCGCTGGTGCCTGCAGAAGCGGCGTCAACACACAGCTGTTTGGACGCGAACGCGGTGGGTGCATACCCGCTGCATGCCCGCTGTGGTGGGGCAGACACATGCGCACTCCCAACTGCGGATCCTCGTGCAGTGATTGTGCATGTGCACAGGGCAGCGCGAGGTGCTGGTTGCTGTGTGAATGCATCCGGGCGGAGATGGCGCACTGGTGACCGTCATGGACGGAGGTTGTGCCGTCATTCGCCAGGGGGACATCCTCGGGGTGGTGGACGCTGACGCGGCTGACCACCTCGCACGACCCGTTCACCTGCGTACAGGCAGTCGAAAGAAAGAAGATGAGTCATCACGTAACAGAAAACACGGCTTTGCAGCGTGTGGCCTGGTCATAGAAGTGGGATTGCTGCGGCAGGACAGCAAGCCATGTAGGATCTGCCCAGGCATGGGTGCGCATCCCCAAACACATTTGAGTGTTCAGCTGGTGTCGTCTTCCAATACGCACCACCATGAACAGCTCATTCACATAGTCGCCCTCCAGCAGGATGTCCTCGTTGGGCATGTAGCAGTCGATGCGCGACACCGCAAGTAGTGCGTCCACGAACTTCTGCTTGCAGCCCTGCAGCAGGTATGTGCGCCGCAGCTGCCCCGAATACAGGTGACGCAGGATGCGCCGCCTGCACAGGAGAGGAGGCCGCATATTTGCTGCTGATCGAATTGTGGCTTGCGGACATCAGGAGAAAGGAGTCGGGTTGGCTGTGTAGCGTGCCGGCATCTAAGAGTGCAGAATGCGCCGCTGGGAAGGTCATTTTGCTGCGCTGCGGCGATGCAAAGATGAGAGCGCTCATGGCGCTCGCTACGGGGGGAGGACCTGTGGGATATCAGGAAGGCCTGCCAGCTTCTGTGAGCCATGTACACTGCAGAACACTGCAAGAAGCCAAGCGCACCTGATGGTGGCGGGGTAGGCCGCCAGCACCGCTTCATCGGATGCCTCCTCCGTCTCGAAGTGCAGCCGCAGGTGACTCTGCATGCTGTCCCGCAACTCCTGTGTTCATCACGCCACGGCCTGCTGTCAGGGGCGCGGTCCAGCCCAACAAAAAACAAGTTTCGATGTGTGAGCTGACGAGTTATTACGCCTGAGGCTGGGACCCTGTCATCGACAATGCGCCTCCTGAGAGTCAAATACTCTTGACAGCGTAACACCGCAGATTAATTAGAACCATGATTGGTGTCGCGCACGCGCCTTGGGAATGCGGTTCTGGGCGCTGTACTCGCGCAGGTTGCTGCACTTGCCGCGGTAGATGCCCACACGCTCGTCACCGCGGATGACGATGAGCGTGAAGGATCCCAGTATGTACGCCGACAGCCCCAGGTTGTAGAACATGTAGACCGTCGCCCACACCTGCGCGGCAAGCCAGCATCAAGGGGCTAACATCACGGGGCTGACAATTCCTCTTAGAAAATCTTCAGCAGGCTGTACTTCTTGTTCCTGTGAGCACAGCAGGTGGTTCGGAGGAGCATGCCGTCCCATAATGTTGCTGATAGAACTTTCGGTTCGATATGTTTATGCTGCGTGCCACCGCTCACCGTTTCCGGGACGTTTTCGGCGGTGAAGTCGCCGTAACCGACTGTCGCCAGCGTGGTGATGCTCCAGTACAGAGAGTAGATGTACCTGCAGACGACAAGTGCAAGCGCTGATGTCGAGGTCGGCTCCCGCTGTGAGCGTCACGAGGTGCAGGGATTTGCTGTGTCTGCGCAGCCATCGTCCTGAGCATGCGCACCGCTCAAATTCTGTTGAATTCTTCAACAGGGACGTGTGGTGGCCGATCCAGGTGTCCTTCCCGAGCCCGTACTGCCGTGCAATATAGTAGAAGGTGCAAGCGCTCCAGTGCACGCTGAAGTATGTGAACTGCAGTAGGAGAACAAAAGCACACGTCACCCGGAGATCGGTAAGGCTTCATACCAGGGTTCAGGCAGCTGGACATGCTCGACATGCTAAGATTCCAGATGGTAATGGCAGCAGGAGGCGCCGTGAAAGTGTCAGTTTGATCCGATGCAGCTGTGCACGTGATGCGCCTCCGCTCATCCCTCGCATTGCTACGCCGTTGCTGTCCACAGGAAGGCAGGCAGCCTGCCAGCGCCACGCACCACAAAGTTGCGGACGAGAGTGACCGCCAGCAGGCTCACGGAGAGTTTGTATTCCAGATGGAGGAAGAACTGCGGCACTCGATACATCCGCAGCTGCGCCGCAGAAGAGGGTTCGTCATGACATCTCCAGCCTCCGGCTGGCCAGCAGCCGCAGGCAGCATCACGAATGCGCTACACGATTTTCAAGCATTGCTGCTGTAGTTGATGGCGATTGCGGCGGGGACGCCTCGGGATCGCTCACCAGGCGGAGCATGCGGAACATCTGGAAATATTCGAGCGCCCAGGCAGACACATCGCCCTCAGAATAAACGGTGGCGCACATCACGACGAAGTCCAGCGGCAGCAACGCAATCAGATCGATCCAAAACATTGTGCTGCATGGCATGGCGAGGTCAGCCGACTGATTGCACAATCGATTCAAGGTGTCAGCGCAGGGCATGCGACATGCGGGTCAAGCCGGCAATGCTGTGGCAACCAGGCATGCCGTTCAGTTTGGCGAGCAGAGGCTTCAGCCTGTAAGCCCGAGGGGGTGGCGCTCTCGCACCTAAGGTAGCGCGTTCGGATGATGCTGGGATCGCCAATGAGCTGCTCGTTCTTGCGGTACGCCAGCCGGAACTTGAGAATCATGTCCGCCAGGAATATGGCGCTTAAAACATACTCGTTAATGGCCGGCATGTCGTCAAAGGGGCTGCGCACACAACGACAGCCGCTTGGGGTTTATGCTTGAGCATCGGACAGACAATTCGTCACTGTCTGGCACTGCGCAAGCAGCCATACTTGAGCAACAGGCAACACACACTCTGCGGCGGATGCGAGACCTGCCACTGCCAACTTGTCAACTCCTGTGCTTTGCAGCACGCACATCACATGCACATGCGCATTTTGTGCTTGGTCAGAAGGTGGCGGCAAAAACTCACTGCTTGCTGGGTGGGGGCTCGAAGGCGATGGTGTATGCCTTGATGACGCCCGTCCAGGCTGCCGCGGCAATGGTGATATACCAGAAGGCCAGGTACCGCGGATTGTCTGGGCAGATGATCCCTGGCGGCAGGATGGTGCGGGGCTTCGCACCGCCCTCCTGTTGGCGCTGCTCTGCCGCCTCCTGTGAACCCAAACAGTCCTGGTCAGACCCCGTACGGTCATCTGACGCACTAGTGATGCAGCTGCAAAGCGGGCGGCGCCGCACAAATAAACGCGTGCGGATAAAACGGCAAGGAAAAGTTGTCGTGCAGTTGCCTGTGCACTGGCTCACAGCTGCAGGCCATCCTGCGGTGAGCAGCTGCCATTTCAATCCAGAGGATGACGTTCGAGCAGCCCCCTCCTTGTGTGCAACAAGCGCACAGGCGCCTGATTTCGCACCACATCATCAGCATCGTTGTCCATCCGAGAGTAGCCATGCTGGTGCTCGTCGGTGCGTCGCCCTGAATCATAACCAATCGTAATGCCCAGCAGCTTCTTCTTTACGCGGTGGAAGTGGTGCGTTAACACCGCCACGCTGCCGCCGGCGGACCCGGCCATGGCCGCCGACGAGGCCATGGCAGCGGCGCCGGCGCCGGGCGGCGCGAGGTTCTTGCAAGCTGCTGCCTCCAGCCCTGCGACACACGGGATTGGATGGTGTTTGGGAAGCTGCGCAGCCCGATTCCTGTGCTTGCCGTGCTTAGTGCGCTGAGCGGCAATCACTAAGGTTAGAGGAATGCAGCTGAGCTGGATACATGAAGGAGCAGCTGGTGCGGATGTGACAATTGGATATCTAGGCTGTATCGTATGCAGATATCGTCTCCTGGCGTTCACCTGCTCGTAACGATCAGGCTGCGAGCTAGGCCGGGCACAACATGTTCGTCCGCCGTGCTGCTAATACTGGAAACCACTTTCGCAAAACATCTACTTCGTGATTCCACGCAGGTCTGCAGGTGTTTCGACGAAAACGATGCTGGATAACCTAAGGCTGATCCAGGGAGATCTGGCGGCTGCCAACCGGCGAGAAAGCGCAATGGTGACAGTGTAGCTCCGGGCGTGGCGTTGCAGCACTTGTGGTGCCCGGATCGCCTGTGCGTACTGCTGCTCGCACACACGTGAATGGCGTGACTCAACCCCTGCACTAAAATTTGGGGAAAGCGGGGCAAATATCAACACGTGCCGGAACCTGCACCGCAGTTGGAAAGAGTCATCCAATTATTACGGTGCGACAATTTTGGCAATTTGTACGCCATCACCTGTCAGTTCCTTGCTTTACAACTCGTCAAATTACCCGCATAAAACACAACATGCCTGAGATGGAGTACCGTCGGCTGGGGTCCACAGGGCTCAAGGTGCAATGTCAACGTCATGAATTCTGCATGCAGCGATGACACCCGCATGATCAGTGCAAATCGGGTGCAGTGTATTGTAGAACACGTTTCACTAGTCACTTCTGTGCACCTACGCCCAGCACGCACACGATGGCTGCTTGAGCGCTGAACTACACGTCTGGCGCGCGCACATGATGGCTGATTGAATACTGCGTGCTGCCTCATAGGTTTCGACTCTGAGTTACGGGTCATGGGTGACATTCCACAGCCAGCTGGATGTTGCCAAGGTGAGTAAATGCATCCTTGCTGGCGCGGCACCCCAGCCTTTACCGCTGACTCCTCTGATGCCACCGCCCACCGCCATCTTGACCGATCATGGCCCGCGTTTCTGCAGGCTAAGGGACTGATGGGCCAGTGCTTCGACGCCGGTGTAAACTTCTTCGACAATGTGCGTGAGCAGACTCGGACCATGCGTGCACGTCAAGAAGCTTCTGACACTGTGCTTGAATGATGAAAGTGCCTCCGACGATCATCATTGCAGAGACTGATATTACGACTGACCAAGCCCTTCTTGAAATTTGCTTCCATCGCAAGCTGCGCTTTGCCTGCTGTTCCCAGGCGGAGGCGTACGCGCAAGGCAAGAGCGAGATTGTGATGGGGGAGGCCATCAAGGAGCTGGGCTGGAAACGCAGTGACGTCGTGCTGTCCACGAAGATCTTCTGGTGAGTTAGACCGAACGTATGATCATGCCTGCAGGCCTGGCCGTGGCCGCATCTGCTGAGATACAGCCAGGATATGACATGGCTGTGGACGCATCTTCTGAAGATGCAGCCGGTACTGACGCCAATACCTCCCGCGCGCAGGGGCGGGAGCGGCCCAAACGACAAGGGCCTGTCGCGCAAACACATCATCGAGGGCACGAAGGTGCTGATCACAGCCGAGCGATGCTGCACCATTCTGCAGAATCTGCACAATGCAGTGCAGCTTTCGGGCACCACATGCTGTGGGCAGCCCTTTAAATCGTCCAGGCTCACGGTCAGCGCGGATGGCGTCGCCTGCACACTCAATGGGGCAACACGCTGCACGCAGGCAGCGCTGAAGCGGATGGACCAGGAGTATGTCGACCTGGTGTTTGCGCACCGCCCCGACCACGAAACGCCCATTGAGGAGACGGTGGGCCTCTTTTCTTGCTGTTTACCTGAAGGGTCTCTGTAGGGAGTGCTGGCTCTTCAGATGTGGTCATGTCGCGGTGCAGGTGCGGGCGTTTAACTGGCTGATCGACCAGGGGCTGGCATTCTACTGGGGCACTAGCGAGTGGACCAGTCAACAGCTCCAAGAGGTGCGCGCCTGCGCCCGTCACGCCATGCATTTCATCACAACGGCGCACACGGGCGTGCACGCTGGACTGCATCAACTGCCTCGAATGCTTCAACTCAGCAAACGGTTTCAAGCAAGCGCTGACACGAGTCGCCACTTTTTGCCGTGTTGGGTTTCAGGCATGGGCTGTCGCCGACCAGCTGGACCTGATCGGGCCATCCATGGAGCAGCCCGAGTACAACCTGTTTGAGCGGAAGAAGGTGCATCACTGGATCATGTCTGACTGTGAGCAGACCAAAGTTTTACACTTCAGCTGCACGACACTATGGAAACATGTGCCGTGTGCATCAGAAACTATGAAATCGAAAGGACTTGTAGCCCCGCGCAGGTCGAATCCGAGTTTGTGCCCCTCTACCAGCGCGGGCTCGGCACAACTACATGGTCTCCTTTGGCATTCGGCCTGCTGTCAGGTAGGTCTGCGAGCCTCTCGCACGCTACCGAAAGCTGGACAGCCTTTTGTCGTCATTGCCAGCAGTAATTGTGGCTTTCAGGTCACAAGGAGCTTTTCTGCTTCTAACACTACTGTTCCTTGTTTGTAGGCAAGTATTGCAAGGGCAACATCCCAGAGGGCAGCCGCTTCAAGATGGAGCAACACAAGGTGAGTTTTACTCGCTTGACAGATGTGCATTCCAGAGGGAGACTCGAGGCTGCGACCCCTTCTCACTGTATCGATGACCTTCACATGGATTTTGGGCTGAGCACCTGCTGCTTCTGGCGCAGAAACTGGCGGAGTCCTCGCTGGTCGATGACAAACTGGCAAAGGTGAGGACGCTTCGACACTGCTGCAGCCCGGCATATCTTTGATGGCCTCTTCTTCTGGCTGATGCCTCCGTCACAGCGGCGCCTGGTGGAGTGATGACCCTGGCATAATTATCACGGCTTCCGGACCACAGGTGGACGCGCTAAAGCCGGTGGCAGAGGAGCTGGGCTGCTCGCTGGCGCAGCTCAGCCTCGCCTGGGCCGCCTCCAACCCCAACGTCAGCACCGTGATCACGGGCGCCACCTCATCTCAGCAGGTCGATAACAACAACAAAACGCTCTACAGTTTGCTGTTTGACGGGCAGTATTGCCGCCCGCTTCGTGCTCCGGCCTGCGATGATGTCTATGGGGCAGGCATGTATTCAAGGTCGTGAATGCTGGTGAAGAGATGTGGACGACGGACTGGCCTGTGCAGGTGACCGACAACATGGGCTCGCTGGCATTCGTCTCCAAGATCGACAGCGTGAGGGAAAAGATCGAGGCCATCATGCAGGTGATGTTGCAGGGACTCCCGTGCTCATTGTATACATCTGCCACTGCCGCTGGTGAATGTGTGCGCTTGAGAATGCAAGCATTATGTTTGGCAGCGATGCTGACAAGGAATCATGGGCGTGCAGAACAAGCCAGAGACAGTGAAGACGTACAAGTAGTGGCGCAGCGCGTGGTCGTGCACGCCTCGAGCTGGGTGGCCGCAAAGCATGCCGCAGACAGCGACTTGGGTACATAGCTTCCTGTATGTCAGCGTCACCACCCCATGTCGCCGCCGCTGCTGGGAAAGCTGGCGGCGCCATGCAGCAGCTGACATGTACTGCTCCAGGTCCTGTAGCAGCACTGTTATACACACTACGCACATTGCGACAAATTCCTGTGGAATCAGAACACAGTACAAGGCCAGCCTGGCAATGGGCCAAGCTGGCGCCTTGATGATGATTCTTCAAGGCCTGAATAGTTTGTCAGTGTCAGTGATCCTTCTACAATGCAATTGCAAAGTGGCTGCATCGCAGCTATGTCTCCTTTGTTCCTTTCTCTGTTCTGAGCCTCGACGTACCACTCCACGCTTCCAATCGAAGCCGTGCACCTGCTGGTTTTCCGTCCGGCCTGTCCATGCAATCCCTATCACAGACAGGACGACCGGTGTTCGGGGTCGGAGCTGGGTGGAGCCCACTCCTCAGTGGGCGTGCTGTCTCTCCGAGGGGCGAGACCGAGGTGCTGTTGCTGCTGCAGTCCTGATGATGCCCGAAGTATGAATCAGCAGGTGCCCAGGCTAAGATTGCACTTAGCAGATCCCAGCAATGCTTTGCAGATTCGCACATCGTCCAGCCTGTTTGACGTTCTGAAAAGGGTTGGCGGTGGTGCCGGCCATCAGGGCGAGCTTCGTTGTCGAGGCGGTGGCGAGCACCGATGGCAGTGGCCAGAAGTACCTGGGGGTGCTCCCCAGGCACTCCAACTTCAAGACAATTCTTTCGATCGACGGGGGCGGACTTCGCGGCTTCATCCCTGGTGAAAATCCTGGTCTCAAGCGGCACCTTACCTTTCAGGTCCTGGCTTCTAGCACTTTCCCGGAGAACGCACCGGCCACTCGCGCGCCAGCTGCTGGTTGAGCGCGGCGGATACAGTCCTAGGGTATTGACCCCAGATGCACTCCCATCGTCCCAATCGGTCACTTCAAAAGAGTGCACCGGCCAGTCGCGCGCCAGCTGCTGGTTGAGCGCGGCAGACAGCTCACCGGCGCCGTTGCCGAGGATGTCGATCAGCGGCCCTGCAACGAATGGCTTACTCAATGGCCTACTCGAATCTCTGCCTCCGCAGAACACCATGTGCTCAGCTGCTGTTGTGTGCCCTTGCATATGATCCACTCGTTCCTTGCGCTGCAAGCACAAGCGCTGACAACAACGACACCTATAATATCCTCACCGTGTCGCCTCTCCTGTGAGTCGCCGCCTTTGATGGCGGCCCCCTGCCGCTCTTCGACATGCTCAGATGCATGAGCAGATGGCTGAATTTGAACACGTGAAGGAGCGTCCCAGGACTTGGGTCAGCTCTTTCGTGCTGGACGTCCCTGAGGCTGTTGCCGCCACCAACAGAGCCCGCGCGGCGACAGGCGCGGCCGTGACGGCATGAAAACCGGCTGGAGGGAAGAGTGTGCGCCGTGACAGTGGACGACATGGGGAACACATGAGCGCTCAGCGGCGCTGCTGCGCAGATAGTGCCGTCTCTGAACACTGACAACCTGCAGCGCAACTGCGCGGGCGGGTGGGCAATCGCTCAAGCCACCAAGGTGTCAATGTTTTGCGAGCGCCGGTGGTCAGCATGGCCATCCTTCCGACAGTGGCACACCGCTCAGACGGGCATAGCTGCGCCCACCCGCCGTTTCGAGCGTGCATGCACGGCGGCGGCGGCTCCCAACTCCGTTCATCTGCGGCCTGTGACTGGTCTATAGTACTGAAGATCATGGTATTCTTAAGACTGAGAGTGAGATCGAGCATCTCTGATCTGGCTGGCAGGCTGCTACGCCACCGCTGGAGGGTGCACAGCGGCAGCGTGGCGGCAGCGGCAGTTTTGCATTTGGGCTGAGCCACCTGACGAATAATAGGGCATCTCTGAGCCAGTGCTCTGCCAACACAGCACGTCACGCAACATCTCGTACTCAGGCCCCTGCATCAGGTGATGCAGAAATCTGACAGACTAGTCACATGCATGATCTCGTCATGCCAGGCTGTTGTCCGAAATGGCTAGACTGTCAGGAGTGCTCAATTGCCAGAGTGGTCTCATCCTTTGCATTAAAACCCAGCTAGCAGCAGCACAGAGGGCCACGTCTCAATCTGGAGTGCTGCACCTCAAGTCTGCAGTGCCGAAGCATGCAAATTGTCTCTCGCGTGTATCTCACGGCGTCACCTACCGCCTTGCGAAGCACATCTGCCTGCCGCTGGTCGCTTGCAGCGGTGCGTTAGCTCTTTGCCCGGGCGTGGACGCGATCCGGAACTGCAAGATAACGACAGGATATGATGCAGCATTCCGCCGTTCAGCATCATAACTAGCTGTACGCCACGCCCAGATGATAGGCTAATGGCATGATGAGGTGCGTTGTCGGTACGACTGGTGCTGCACGTCGCAGGGCACCAAGCGCCGCGTGGCCATCATGGCGACATCGGCGGGTGAGCAGCCACGGCACCTGGGCGTGCTCCGATTTCCCAGGAAGGACAGTGACTTCAAGACGATCCTGTCAATCGACGGTGGAGGGCTTCGCGGACTTATTCCAGGTGATGAAAATTCTGAAACGGTCAACCTGATTAGAACCGATAGTACCCAATTGACATTAGCTGGCATTGGACCCAGCAAACTTCCGGTGGCCCCAATGGGTCGTTGTCACATGCATCATTTCAACAGGAATGCACACTTGTGCAGCCTTTGCTCTTGTACGACACCACCGCACTGCCAAATCTGCATCGTTTCACCGCAACACGCGAATCGGTTTCCGCTGCGCATGAGCGCTCTCGAAAACTGGAAAGGTTCTCTTTGAGTTATATGCCAATGGTGGTAAATGCTGCCATCATTGCAAAGCCCCAACTCTTCTCGTTCCCTCCGCGCACAGCCGGGCTGCTTGGAGGGCGTCAAGGATACCATCACGGCGGCAGTCTCGGGGACTGAATGGAGGTCTGTTCATGTCCATGCTGGTTCATGAACACACTACCGTGACACTGACACGTGTATCCACTGCGCAAACAGCCGCACTGCTGGAAGGCGTTGAGGACGCCATCAAGACGGTGGCGCGGTCCCGGGGACTTTCGGGCCTCAATGAGCGCAACGAGTGGGTGGCTCCGGCGGAGGGGGAGGACTTTGCCGTCGTGCTGAGCGACTACTTCGACGTGTGCGCTGGTGAGCGAGAACGCTCCTTTTGCTTGTGGAAGAGTCGCCGCATGATGCATCGCCGACCATGCACGTAGTCTGACGGTTGCAACGTATCGTGGTCTGCAGGCACCTCAACTGGGTCCATAGTCGCATCCTATGGTGCGCAACAGACGGCAGCAATGGCTGTCCAGATGCGCGCGCCTTCACAGAGCAAGTCAGACTTGCATTTGTATTCTCAGGCAGTGGCAGATGCCGCACCCACATCATGCAAGGGATGTCCTTTGTGTGGTTGCAGTGGCGTCCAGGGGCAGCCAGGCAGGGCAGCTGGAAGTACTGCCCTCCAACCGGTCAGGTGACACACAAGCCGATTCCCCGTCTTGTCGTTTGACAGCACCGGGCCTATTTCCTCAAAAGCATCCACACCGGATGCGTCAACCCTCACCAGCGCATCGCTGCAGGTGCTGCATCGGCCGCCGCGGTCAAGGCGGCGGTGGGAGCCGGCGTGGACTCTCCCGTCCCCGACTTTCCCGAGCTGGAAAAGGCCGCGATTGAGGACAACTATCCTCTGCCAGCATCAGGTTTGCAACGAAGAGTGTGCTTTGATTTTTCTGCCGGGACCGACGCGGTGCATTTCGATGGGTCCAGCGCCTGCAATGATTTGGCGCAGGACCCCTCGGCTGTGGCACTTCACGAACTGTGACCTTTTCAATTCTGTGCCGGTCCGCTGCTGCTGACGACTGCTTTGTGCGCTGCAGGCTCGGCTGTCGCGGCGCAGGCGCTGTTCCTGTCGCAGGCCCTGTCCATTTTCCCGAGGCGGCACAAGTCCTTCATCCTCGGCGAGGCGTTCGACAAAGCCCACGACTTCTTCAAGTGCGCAACAGGCAGCGCAACTTTCTTTCCATTGCGAGCTTGCTGCTTGCCGCACATTGCTGCACGGCCATTTGCAGGATTGCGGTGTCTTCCCACTGCTGAAGCTGAATTTTTCGAGTTCTTAGGGCCAAATACGATGCCAAGTATACGGTAAACCGCCGCACCCCTGGTTTGAAAGTTTGTGGGCAGCGCCTCCCGATTTTGTAATGGCGGTGATGCTGATGGGTTACGTGCAAGGACGCAAATGTCATCTGCACATACCATTTTGGAGGCTTATTCCTGCATCATGAACATCGTCTGGGATGATATCGACACCCCTGACTCTGGCAGGATGTCAACTCTGGCAAGACCAAGGGCATAGAAATTGTCCTGCAAAACGCGTTTGGCGAGGAGCAGTGCATGACAGATGAGGGCGTGCTGCATAGCTCGCTGGTGGTGACGGCGTATCAGGTGCGGCAAAACCAATGGTTACTGAGGTGTTAGGATGATGGTAGGATATCAGTCGGGATTCGCAGTCTCTGCCGACTGTTCAGCAACATGCGCACGCATGTAGATGGTGCTGCATGGCGGTTGCCGCATCGGCTATGAACGTGGTCGATGCGGCATGGTGTCTCTGCTACGCCGCCCCTAGCAGCCAAGGCCGACACATGACTCCGCCTTGGATCGTGCCTTGCATTGCAGATCGACTACGACAGGCCGTTCGTGTTCTTGTTCTCTGCAAAGGGTGCGTCACTCTCTGACAGCATGCATGCTTGCTTGTCACCCTGAGCATGATTGACGACCATCACGATTCGCCCGCCAGCATCTACACACTACTCTGTCGCGCAGCATGTGCCCAGCGCGTTGATCATGCGGTGCTGCTGCATGGCTTGGCAGCCATGCCGGCACACACGTCATGCTTACGAACCTTTCGATGATTTGGACGCTCCAGATGAGGAGTACGGGTACAAGAAGTCGCACTCTGGCTATGCCGCACTGCGGCGCTCCATGACAAAGGAGGAGGTCAAGCTGGCGGGCGACAAGATGCTGGAGGACAAGGGCCTCAGCGACATTGTCATGGTGAGCTCGCTAGGAAATGTTCACAACAGGAAGTTTGCATGTATCTCTGCCATGTGATGTTGCTGATGAGCGGTGTAACGGGCCATGTTGCATGTGCTGTGACGCCTCAAGCACTCTTTACCACAGTATCAACCCGTGTCTCGAGGGCTGGTCTTGCTGCTGCAATCAGGTACCCGACCGCGAGTTCTATTTGTGGCAGGCGGTAAGCACATTGATGCTGCCGCTGCAGTTGGTGGTGTCATCGACCATTGTTTGTGTCCGCGGCCCATGCAAATTTGAAACGCTTTTCCACATCAATGGTCTCAGCGCTGCCGTTGTGGCGCAGATCCGGGCATCGACTTCCGCGCCGACTTTCTTCCCAGGTTTTGCGCTGTTGTGATGATATGTCTGCCTTTGCCAACAGTGCTGGCAGCGCGTATGCATTCGATGTGGCGGCCACGCAAGCGTCTTGTCTTGCTGCGTGCAGTCGCGGAGGTCGAGAACCTCAGCAACACCTCGGGCAACAAGGCCGACATGTATCGCATGACGGACGGTGCGCAGCCTTTAGGCTTTGTTTGAATGGACATAACAATTATAAGCGATGTCTTGCTGTCTAACCCTCGTCTCCCATGTCAGCATTGCGCACGCCCTGTGCATGGGGCATTGTGCTGCGGCTGAGTGCTCTGCTTGTAGCAGCCTCACATCCTGCTTATCTGCGTCTCCATTGATCAAGTTGCATTTTTTCTTGCTATGTTGCAGGCGGCGTCGTGGCCAACAACCCGGTGAAAATTGTGCAATGAGTTGCTCAGATGACACTCACCGCACGAGCAGCGCGTCAAAGCTCCCCCTGGTCAGCTGCAGCAGCCGCTTCACTACAGTGATGTGGTTCGACACTCGATCTGCAGCTTGCTAATTGACCATGTTGTGCCTTGTCAGGCCATGGCCGCGGTCGCCTTCGCGTCCGAGCGGTACGGCACCAAATTCGTCGGCGAGGCCGGCAAGCCCTCCCTGGCGGTCCTGTCCATCGGCTGCGGTACCAGCTCCCAGCTCAGGTGTGATGCGACTGATAGAGGCTGCCATGATCTTCAGTCGTCCGCACGCCGCTAGTACGATGCCAACCTGCATCTATCTGTGTTATTTGTCTGTTCTGCTCACATGCTCGCGCTTTGCGCAGCTCCGTGGACTTTGGCGACGGGCAGCTGGGTTGGGTGTCGGGTGAGCTTCGTTCGATGCATGGCGCCAAAGGAGCGCTCGTCGGCACATGCACAAGGATATGTTTGTAGAGGCATATCGCTCCATTCCAACAGTGTTGAATGCTGATGACAAAGCTGTCCGCTGACCTTGCCACGTGGCTGTCCCGTATGCAGGTCCCATATTCAACATCCTGCAGGGCGGCGCAGGTGTGACACGCTGGCTCCAGCTGAAACTCTCTGCAGCGTGCAGAAGCGGTGTCTTCACCTCGACAGCGTTCCAGACATGTTGGCTCCTCCTGTCCGCAATAGAATCCGCCTCGCACACTGCTTCACGCAGCCTGTAGGTAAGGCTGACCGCTGCGCGCACGCAGCCGTTGAGTTGAAACCTAAACCCTGCTGCCGCAGGCGAGCTCACCGCTGCGCTGAATCAGCACCTGGCGAGCGACTGGCCGGTGAGCTTTTGGCAGAAAACCCAAAGTCGAATCAGCTTGTAACAGCCCGAGGCGTTTACTGCTTGCTTGCACCCCCGGCGTAGGCCATGCACTGACAGGAACTTTGCGTGACACTGCGCACTTGCTAGTCAAGACCCCTGCAATTCACTAGCTGGTGCACATTGACGCTCAAACCTGAGTGACGCTCAAACCTGAGACCGATGTGTGATGCAGGGCCAAGCGCACTGCCAGTGCTTCAGGGTGCAGGCAATGGCGGGCGAGGACAGCCTGGAGACAGATGTCGCACAGTGGCTGTACCTGACACGAGTCTTTGTGGGTCTGTGGTGCAGGGTCAGGCGCACACCTAATTCCACTGGCTGCAGGTGACGGCCGGCAAGGACAGCCTGGAGGCGGACATTGACATGGGATGGACCTGACCTCTAACGCAAGACGGGTCTGTGTGTGTGGTGCAGGGCCAGGCGCACTGCCAGTTCTTCAGGCTGCAGGTGACGGCGGGCAAGGACAGTTTGGATGAGGACGCCAGCGAGACGCTGGCCTACAGCGGCGAGGAGATCGTGCTGACGGGCGACAGCCGCAAGGACGCCCAGTGAGTGTGATGCTATAGCTCCCACTGACTATTTGATTCATGAAAGCACGTCAGAGGCGCGGAGGTCGCGCTGACGACCATCCGTGGCTGTTTTCTGTTCTCCCAATGAATTAGCGGGATGTAGTTGCTTGGCGGTGAATCGAGAGTGCTGCAAGCACCACTGGTCACCGCTCCCCGCATGCTGCTGCTGCATATTGCAGTATGTGTGGGTGGGAGGGGAGAGGCGAGCAGGGGTGCGAAGTTGGGCATTGGCACGGCCTTTGCACAGCCCTGGCCAGCCATGCTGGACGATGGTGCTCCACGCTTGGGCGTGTAGGTGTGCACTGCTGCCTGGTTGGTGCCGCGTTCTGACGGTCATGTGGTGTCGCCGCAGCAACAAGCCGTTTTGGCGGGCGCTGCAGCTGGCCGGTGAAACTTCGAAGCCGGACCGCGACGGGTACCTTTCGGCCAACAAGATTCTGAGCAACATGGACATCGTGCGCCGCCTGCAGCTGCCTTCTTTCTTCGCCTTCACGTTGAATCTGCAACATATGGGGCACGAGTGCTTGACTGCGGCGGCGCATTAGTCAGACAGGACGCTTAATATGCCATTGCCCGAGTAACCAGGTACACGATGCACCAGCTCCTCTCAAGCAAGAAGACGGCACCAGGAACATGACTACTGTCATTGTGCTGTGTGTAGGTCGACGACAAGTACGCCCTGCTCGGCATCGGGTGAGGCGGACCTCCAGCTACAACTCCTGCAGTGATGAAAGATTGCGAGGGCCAAACGAGGGCCTAGATCAGACCCCTGGCGCCATCGAAGTGTCGCCACATGTCCACACTGTGTTCATGGTGTTTTAACGCCAGAATCTCCAATTTAATTCTGCTGTCAGTTCCTCCTCAGTTCCTTCTGCTGTCGTAACGCAATACACACTATGCTTGGACCCTTGCGCCGCAGGCACGCCATGGCGCAGGACACCGACATCCAGGAGAAGCTGCGCTACTGGGTGGGCGCCTTCATCCTGTCCAACTCCAACAAGCCGCTGAGGGGCTAAACAAGCTCGGGGCAGGGTCGTTCTGGGCGCTGCGGCAGTCAGCAGTCGTCAAGCAAGCAGAGGGCATGGTGCGCCGCCTGGTGTCCAGGTGGCGAAGACACCGGCAGTGCCGGCAGCCATAACGTCGGCAACAGTAGCATCGTGTGGGAGGCTCGAGTGAGCGGTGCCCTGTGTGCTGCTTATTGTGCGACGATAGCGCAAAGTGATCTTCATCACCTTCTTATTGCCTAATTTTCCTGTGTGCCTGCAAAGTGATAGCGCTGGCGCTGAAATTCGTTTCAGCGTGCTTCCCTTGCTCAGATTCCGTCGCTGTGGACTGATCTCAGTGTGCAGCCGGTCGCAAACATTGTGTGCAGCCGGTCGCAAACATTTGCACTTGTGTTCGCACTTGTGTGCAGCCGGTCGCAAACATTTGACCAGCTGGATTTTGTGAGTTGCACTGTCGTGAACATTGTCGACAGCTTTCTGTTGACAAGATATCAATCCTCTCGATCGTGACGATCCCTGAGCGCTTGGACGCATCACACCCTCTCACGTTCTGCCTGATGTTGGCACGCCACACGATATCTGCACACCAGAGATGAGACTGCAGGTGCCCAGACTCATCCAGTGAAGGTCAGCTCTCGCTGTCGTCACTGCCGTAGTCGCCCAGCAGCCCCGTCAGGCCGCCGCCGCCGCCCGAGCTCGACGGGCTGCCGTCCAACCCGGACGCCAGGGCCGGCTTCTTGGCCGCCGGCTCCGTGCTGCCGCGCCCTGAGTCTTCAGCCAGCCGCTTGGCCGGCTGCGCCGCTGAGGCGCCGCCGGCCGCCGCGCCACCGCCTGTTGCTGCGCCGCCGCCGCTGCCGTTCTGCTGCGCTGCACCGCCCGCCGCCGCCGGCGCCGCCTGCTTCGGTTTCACCGCGAACTTCGGCCGTATCGCCACTCGCGCCGCAACCGGCGGCTTTCTGTCGGCGGGCTTTTTCGGCGCCGCCGCCTCTGCCGTCGCCGCCGCGCCCGCGCCGCCGTCCCAGGCCTCGTTCCGGGTGAGGGACGCGGCGCCCGGCGCCGCTGCTGCGTCTGCCAGCGCGGCCGTGGCCGCCGACTCGTCCACCCGCTGCACCTGTTGAAGCGCGTATTGGCATGTGAGTGGCATCAAACATGTGCGCATCCTAGCGAGGCGTGCGGAGGCTCGAGCTCGAGACCTCGTGGCGATCAGGCAGTGGTCGTCATGGGCACCTCGTGTGTCAGTCAAGCATCCAAGCGCTGCTCAGTGCAAAGAACGGAGCGGGTGGCGATGCCAGGTGTGCGCACCTGCGTGGCGCGCTGCTGGAAGATCTTGCGGATCATCTCCGCGTCGGCGGCCTCCATCGCCTCCTCATCCGTCTGCGCCGACCGCTGCAGCGCTGCGAGCGCCGCCTCCGTGTTGACGCTGCCGTGCCGCGAGTTCAGCGCCTGCGGTACAGGCAGGAGACAGGAGCGTGAGAAGCTGACAGGTCAATTGTTCAACAGGTGTGTCTCTGCTGATGGCAGCATCATGTTGCAGCATGTGCGAAGCAGAAAGCAGTCAAAGACAGCTCTGGCATTCAGACGTGGAACCGCGCCGACGGCAGCGCCAGGACCGCACAGCGCCGGTCCAGGTACACATTCGGATTGCTCAGCTGTGAAAGCCTCGATAATTCACACACAGCCATATCACAGCTCGGAGGTATGGGTTCTCTTTTGTGGCGCAAGTTGATTCCAAGGGCTTTGCGCACGAAATCTTCCTCGGCACACCTTAGAATATGAACCCGACCCCTAGATGCTTGAGCCTATTTCCGCACCTGCAACTCCTCCAGCGCGTCCATGATGTTCGTCTCTGATTAGACAAGGGCAGGCTGCACCCCCAGGCCTGGCATCCTAAATGCTAAACCCTTGAAGCAAAAATCCCGCACCTGCAGCTCCTCCAGCGTGTCCATCCACCTTGGAACGCACAGGCTCCACCCCAAATGCCTTAGATTTCTGAAATGCCTGGAGATTCCGCAGCAATTTGAAACATCCGCACCTGCAGCTCCTCCAGCGCGTCCATGATGTCCATCTCCACCTTGGAGTCGTTGGTGCGGTTCTCCAGCGCCTTCATCGCATTGCCCCGCTCCTCCTCCTCCCGGTTGGACACCGCTTCCGCCACCGTCTGCAGGCAAAAAAAAATGTTGCAGGAGGCCGTCAGCCTTCGACTGCACCGCTGTCCTGCGCCGCCATGTGAGCATGTGACTCGAAGACACGCACGCAGTGCACTTCAGGCGTGCAGCTTGGCTGGCATCACAGCACGCATGGCGTCGCAAGAGGATGCGACTGACTCCAAAAGGACACCTGGGCTTCCGATGGGTTACCTGCAAGCACACCCCATCCGTACCTTGTCCTTGTCGCGCCAGGGCTCGTAGTTGCGCGTCGCGCCTTGCTCCATGGCATAGTCGCTGTTCTTGGGGTCCGTTTTCATGCTGATCTCCGCAGCGCAATTTTTGCAGTGGAAGTAGAAGCGAAAGATCTTGATGCCCAGGTAGTCCTCCCCAACCACGTCCTACAGGGTGGGACACTACGGCAACGTCAGGACGTGTGCCGCAGGGGCCGGTTCAGGTAATAAGCGTTTGGCAGCTCGTGCAGGTGCATCCCGCGGAGCAGCGACAAAATGTCAGTGGCGGCGTACACTCACAGCAAAAGTCATGCGGTGTGAGTGGTACGCCAAGCCATACAGGCGTGCGTGAGCAGCGGCAGACCCACCTCCATGCGCATGGTGAACTTGGTACCCTTGTACATGTAGTTGCCGCAGGTGTTGCAGCGCACGCTCATGGCGAGCATCATGCGCACCTGTGACGGATCATGGCGGAGACAGAGAATGCTCAGCGACTGCACAGAGATGTCGAGTCCTCCTCTCGAAGGAGGCAGACAGAGTTGGTGCAGACAGTGTACACAAGCATGCACAACCATGCACATGGGGCTTGGTTGACAGTGCAAGAGCAGCTGCTGCACTCAAGTGACAGTTGTGCAAATGGCAAGGCAGTGCGGCTCACCTTCATCTGCGCATCTTTGTTGCCGCGCTGCCCGCGGGGCAGCTTTGCCGGATCGAAATCCGGCGGGTAGTACTGCACGGGAGAAACAGAGAGACAGTCAGCGGACTTCACCACCACTTCTGCGCCGCTCGGTGTAAGCGAAGACAGTCAAGCACACATGTATTCAAGGCCATGCTGTGTGACGTAAGGTTTTGCAGACTCACCTTGTTGAGTACTTTGCGCTCTCCCATGGCTGCTGGCTGTTTGTAAGCCTGGCCAGAGGCCCTTCAACCGCTCCTGGCAACCTGATGTGCAACTGCTCAGCACCCCCGCATGCAGCGGCTGTGTGCCTTCAGGCGTGTGCTTCTAGGACAAATTTGACATACAGGAGCACCGAGCTGTCGAGCCTGTCGAGCGGAGTGTAGTCCGGCCTGACAGAGTAGGTGGTACAGATTGTGGTAGTTGATTCTGTCAGGACGGTGCAGCGACTCGAAGCAGATCGCGAGATGCAGGACAAGCGTGAATGCTTCACCAGGAGAGAAAGACAGTAGGTTTGCTGCAACAATCTGCGCGAGCCGAACATGAAACCGCGACCCCGTTATGCAGGTTGTGCAACCCTGTTGCTGGCTCTAGCGTAGACACTGCACTCCCACACAGCATTGGTGAGTATGTAGAGGTGCTTCACCTCGTGCTGTTGCTGTAGGCGATCAGTTTGCAGCGAACCGAAGTTCTCGGCCAATCCCGAATTCGAATCAATTTATATCAGAGAGAGCAAAAGCACTTCACCCAGCGCGTCAAGAGGTCGAAGGAAATAGCTTTGAAATTGGACGCAGTGCGTGAAGGTGCTGGTGAAGATCACTCCCTCTTGATAAAGCAGACCCGTCATGGCAGCGTTGTCAAAGGCGGAGGCAGCGGTTTACGACCGACAGATCCGCGTTTGGGGCGTTGACACGCAGCAGAGGTGCATACCTGATCCCCTCACGCCTCACAACCCGTGCTGTGGCAACTGCAACGCGCGCGCCGTCGTGCGCATGCTGCTGTGCTGCACGCGCTTCGTGGTCTTGCCTTAATAACGGACATGCGTGCTCTCCACAAGGCTCAATGCGGCCAAGATCCTGATTGCCGGCGGCGGCGGCCTCGTCGCCGAGGTACGCTGTTGTACTGTTCTCATGTTGCAGACTGCCGCATAGTTCTGCCAAAAACCGGCAAACGCCGCTTCCGGACCGCTTCCAGACGGTGCGTTCGCGAGCGAAGGAGTCTCACGTCGAATTTGGATCGCATCTGCTCAGGTTGCGAAGAATGTGGTGCTGGCGGGCGCCGGCTTGGTGGCGTTGATGGACGACACGCCATGTTCCTCCGCGCCGGGCACCAGCTTCCTACTGCCCGCCGACGCGCCCGCCGATCAAACGTAATGTGGCCCCCTGCTGCAAAGCGCATTGCGCTGTCGTGCGTGTGCTCGTTTGCCGCTGCGCCCGGCACCGCCGTCCTGGCCCCTGCCGTCGCGCCCGCCGATGAAACGTGCTGCAGATCAACTGCTGCAGATCAACCGAAATTGCGCCTGCGCTGCATTAATGCCATTCGCTGTTTGCTCGCCTGTTCTCATGCCCGCAAAAGGGGGCGGGATGAAGTCGCACCCGCGTGGTGCACGTGCAGTCTGTCTGGCGCCTGCGGGGTCGTCTTGCTCACTTCGACGTCGTCATGCGGCTAAGTATGCCGATGCCCGGTGCCCGCAGGGTCGCACAGGTCAGCGTGGCCACCCTGCAGGAGATGAACCCGCTCGTGAAGGTCTCTGTGGCGCCAGGTGTGCTATCCTTCTGGCTGGCGCCACAGCCTCGGGCATGAACCTCCAAGACTCCAAGAGGGCATGGCAGACTGGTGTGCCTGATGTTCATTTCACACCATAATTCGAGTTGCATGCTGTCATCAGCATCGTCCTGCCCTTGAGCCCCATTCAATACACACTCGAAAACGTACTGCAGGCTCGGCTTGCGGCGGCAGAGGACCTGTGCCAGGGCTACGGCATCACCTTGGATGCACGTTGTCCAACAATCGATACCGACCTGCATTCTGATCAAACTCAGCACGCGCAACTGCAGGCTCTGCGGCGGCGGCGGACGACCTGGCTTTCCTGTCGGGCTACGATGTGTTGCTGCTGGTCAGCCCCTCGCTGGCGCTGCTGCGGCGGTACGACGAGGCGTGCAGGGGGCACGGCGTGGCGTTCTTCGGCGCCGCCAGTCGCGGCGCGGCCAGCTTCCTGTTTGCAAACTTGCACACGCACACCTTTGCGTCCACGGTGGGACTTGCCGCTTTTGCTTTTCTGGCATTGCGGTGTTGCCAGCATCCAGCTTCTTCAATGTGCTTCAAGGGTGCAGCATGCCAGCTATTGCAAAGGCTTGTGGACGGTGGGGCACTGCAGGTCCTCTTTCAAATGTGATCCCCGTTGATAAACAATTGAAACACGCAATTCTGCAGGAGAAGCAGGACGGCGTGGCAAAGGCAGGGCACCTCACGGCGCAATTCTGCAGCCTGGCGGAGGCGCTGCAGCAGCCCTGGAGCAGCCTGCGCCCCAAGCGCACGCACCAGCTGTACTACGGCCTCAGAGGTGCTTTACCACACCCTATGGACCTGCAATCCGATGGCCCCAATGTGATCCCATGTGATTTTTTTGAGCTGTCTTTGAGCACACAGCCGCCAGCTTGTGAGGCGGGTGCAGTCACTTGTCACAGCGGCTCAGCTGCATCCACAGCATGGTGGACTGACGCCATTCCTGGGCGTGGCGCTGTGGTGCAGTGCTCGCGCAGTGGGAGGCTGCGCACCAGCGGCAGCCGCGGCCGGGCGATGCGGCGGCGCTCGAGCAGCTGGCGCAGGAGACGGCGGCGGCGGCGGGCACAGACGCGACGGCGATTGCGGCGGCGGTGGCGTCATATGCGTTTGGCGCCGCTGAGCTGCCGCCAGTGAACGCCGTGGTGGGCGGCGTGGCGGCGAACGAGGTGCTGAAGGCCATCTCGCATAAGGGAGAGCCCGTCAACAACTTCTTCTTCTACAGCCTGTCAAATGGCGTGGGGCAGATAGAGACGATTCGGCCGCCACCGGCCGCTTGAGGACTGTGGTGTGCAACTGAGAACTGTGACGTGCAACAGCTTGTAAAAGAGAGACTTATCACCGAAGCCCAACGCAGCCGGCCTCCACCTGCGTGGCCCGGCACTTACCAGAATCCAGTCTCCGCCGTTTCCGCCAATTGTTCGGGTTTCCGCGCCAGCTAACTGCATTATGTAGCTAATTTGGCCAGGCGACCTAGAGCACACTCGCGCACTCGGCTAGCGCACAATCTGAACTTTGCAACGAGTGTGTCGAGTGCTGGCCTCCGCTGGACTGGCGACGCCCGTGCGGTGGTGGCGCGAGGCTAGAAGGTGAGTTCGCGGGTGATTGCTGAGCAAACTCTCACGCTTGCTGCGAGAGGATCCAGACAACGCTGCCAGCATCTGCAGCTCCTTGCAACCTTCCTCGGAGGAGATAGGAGCTTGCATCGACTGCCGCTTTCCACTGCAGGTAGCAGCGACACCAGCCCTGAGGAACCATGGGCAAGGTGCCTGTGCGCCTCAAGGAGGTGGTGTACACTGTGTCACCCTTCGAGGTTACCATCCTCAACGGCCTGTTGAAGGACTTCCCGAAGAAGGTCCACAAGAACCTGAGCGAGGTGAGGTGGTGCCGACCTGCAAACAACGATGTGCCAGCGCGCACATGCCGCATCTGCCCGGCTTAGCAACAGCTGCTGACACAGTCATTCTTCGTGAGCGCAGAAAGGCTGGGACATCTCGCTCTTCTGCCTCCTGCCGACGGCGGCCACTGTCTGGTGCGGTCCTGCACGCGACCCTGCGGCAGTGTTGTTGTGCTGCTCTGCCAATTGCTGCAGCGGAATGCAACAGAACCCTGCTGACGCTCTGCCTGATCTGCAGGTACGCGGAGAGCTTCAAGGACAAGGAGAAGCTCGACCACCGGTATTAGAGTTTGAACGTTTTATGCACCGGCGTGATGTTGGGGGCACTGGCGAACACGCCTCCAGCCCAAGGCCTGCTGGGGCGGCGTGCAAGGTGGACGGGAGAAATGCTTCACATCCTTGTCGCTCACGATGTCAAGATCTGATCCATGACGGCACTGCTGCGGAGTTTGCAGCGCCATGTGGTGACTGAGCTTGTATGAACAGCGAATGCCACATGTCTGCGGCGTCGGCTGCTGCACCATCGCAATGCGTCCGGAGAAACGTAACTTTGGAGGATACCCATATGTAACGCAGACGTCGTGGTCGTCCATCCTACCTGGCAACAGCTGCTGCATGCCCGCTGTAGCTCCTGACTAGGCCGTAGGTAATGCGTGTCCAGTCCAACGCCTGCCGGAAGACTCGTCACGTTGATCTGTAGAGCAACAACAGGTGTGCAGACGGCCGCAGCGGAGATCATCGCTTGTGAAGGATGCGACTCGATGATGGCGTGGTGACAACTGGCGCATTTTACATTGCGACAAGTTGCATCCTGACGCCAACTAACTCGGTCGAGCAGCAGCCAATAGGTAGCCAGTGAACCGATTCAGCAACGTTTCCTCCCGTCAGCGCCTGCGCTTCGGGTCTCGCCGGCCCGGGCTGCGCGACCGGCTGCGCTTGCTGTCTTTGTGCTTGTTGCTGCTGCGGCTGCTGCGCCCGTCGCGCGATCGCGACCGGCTGCGGCGCGATCGCGACGGGCTGTTCCTCCCCCTGCTCTTTGACCTGTGGACAACACATGTATATGTCAATCACGATTGTCAGTCTCAACGGATCTTTGCCGAGGTGGGTGGCAAAAGTCCACACAAGCACGGAGCTGTAGGGACGGCAAGCCACACGCAAACCAGAACACGGACATTGAATGAGGAGGGGCTGTATGCGATCCCCTCCCCATCTTTTGTCTCAACGCCGCCAGTGTCAGCACTGCCAGCAGACAGCAGCAGACAGAGAAACGCTCACCTGCTCCTGCCTCGGGAGGAGCGGCTGCGGCCGCGCTCAGCGTCGCGCTCGCGCCCTCGCGACCTGTCGCGGTCACGCCCTGCGGCGCCGTCCGCGTCTCGCTCGCGGCCGCCGCGGGATGAGCGCTCCCGTTCCTGCTCCCTGCTGCTGCCGCGCCTGCGAAAGGAACGAGACACAAGCTCAATGCACTGCCGACAAGGCGTTGCCAAGGACGGGAGGGCGGACCGGCCTGCATCCTCAGCACAGCCTCGGGCGCCAGCCGCCGCTGCCGCGCAGCCTCGGCCCGCGACATCCAGCAGGCGCACACAGGCCCCCAGAGCGACGCGACCCCAGCGTGGTGAAGACCCCCAAGACAATCGCGCAGACAATATGAGGTGTCATCCACCAAGACGATCCCACAAATGGAGTTTTATCTCCCACCTGGTGGAGGAAGGCCTGGCGTCGTCCGGCGCCGGCTTTGAAGAAGACGCCTTTTCGGCCTCAGCCGCCTTTTCTGCTTCGCGCTCCGCCTCGACGGTGAGCTGTGCGCGCTTGACGCGCACACGGTCCTCGATTTGCGCCTTGGACAAGCCGCCCTTATCTTCCAGCTCCTCTCGAAACTCCATGACCGCCAACTCCACCTGCCGCACACACATTCTTTTGAGAAACCACTTTCCTAGGGAACAGAGGGAATCAAAAGAGGGACTTGGCCGCCCTTGTCCTCTAGCTCCACCTGCAGGGTACATGTGCACTGAGCTTGAAACTGGGCTTTAAAGAGGATGCAGTCTCCCAGCATAAGGTGTGAAGAGCGGTCCACCGATCGCCCTTATCTTCCAGCTGCTCCCGAAACTCTGTGACAGCCAGCTTCACGTGCGCAGTATGATTGGTGGACATTCGTCTCGAGTTGAAGATGCACACGACAGGGTTCTCGAAGCAGAGGGAGACAGTCGCTGCTGGTGCAAGGCATTTCGGAAAGCCTTGCTTTACCCCACCTTGCGGGCGCGGGCGCGGCGCTCTTCCTCCTCTTTGTCGGAGCGCTGCACGCCGGCGCGGCTGTCGGGCGGCCGCGCGCCCGCCGCCGGTGCCGCCTCTGGCAGCGGCGGCTCCGCCGACGGCGACCGCTCCAGGCCTGCGCGTGAGGAATTATTTGTCGTCAATTTATCGTCGTCTATCGTCAGTTTGTCGTCAGGTCTGTTGTCAGCCATGTCAGGTCGGTCCTTCCAGGCAAGCTGCGTGCCAAGCGAATGCAGAGCCGGAAAGTGATTGACGCTATTGAGTCACTGCAGGCTTGCAAGCATATCTGCAGGCCTGCAAAGCAAGCAGCCTAGAGGCTCTGGTGGTGATACAGAGCAAACGGGTTCAAGGCGTAGAGCGAAGCATTTGGGCGAGCGGCGTACCTGGGATGGGATGCGCGGCCGGGGTCGCCTCCGCGGACGGCGCCGGCGGCGCGGCCGGCGTTGCGGGGCCAGGGGAGCCGTCGCTGAAGATGTCGTCCGAGTGCTGAGGACTGTCGGCACCGGCGCCGGCAGCGCCGTCATCATCGTCGATGGTCGTCCACCTGTGAGCCGCAGCAGACAGCACTCAGGCACTCACCGCACGCCATGGGGATACCCATCAAGCGGCATCGTCCGCTACATGTGGAGCTGCAGCATGTTTACCGTGCCTGAGCAGTACCAACACGTGACTACGCGTGCACATGCGCCCCTCACCTGGACACGGGCTCGTCTGGCCGCGGCTTTTCAAGCGGCTTTGCCGCCGCCGGCTGCTGCTGCTCCTTTACCACCTGGTCCGCAAACACGCCCAGCACCGGGCCGGCGGCACCGCCGCCGCCACCGCCGTTGGCAGACGCCCACGTGGGGCTGCCATCCGCGGTAGCCGTGCCCAGCTGCGCCGCGCCTGCGGCGTCCGGCGCCGCCGCCGCCTCCGTCGTGGGCGCCGCCTGCCGCGGCGCCGGCTGGAGGTCACCACTGAGGTAGGCGTGCAATGCCAGCAGCCTCGACACCTGGCAAAAAACAACAATAACGGGTGATTGATGGCTCATGCTGTCGGTTTTAGGGTCCCACCGAATCGTTTTCCCTGCCCACCGCGGGGCATCGTCATGTTGCACCTGAGCAGCACCCTAGGCGTTCAACATCTGTGAGTGACTGGTCGGCGGCGGCGTCGCGGCGCGACACCCCGTTGCGGCGGCACCGCGTCTGGTACGTGATTTTAGAAGCAGATGCTTTTTGAAAATCTGCTGCTGAAACAGCTACGTGGGGGATAACCTGGTCGGCGGCGCCGCCGCGGCGGGACACGCCGTTGCGGCGGCATCGCGTCTCCAGCGCCTCGGGCGCCAGGCCCTCCAGCTCCGCCCGCAGCTTCGGGTTGTCGGGCACGTCCCCCGCCAGCCCGCCGCGCAGGAACGTCGCCTGTAGCGTCGGGATTGGGTATAGGGGTCGATGGGCTTTCATTACGCGGCGGCTCAGCACAGACCTGAACGAGACACGCTCACACCATGCTGCATCACCGCCATCGGTTGACGGCCGGACATGTAGTGTGGCAGCTGCCCACACTCAGCGTGCCCATGGGGCAGTTGGCAGTCAGCAGACATGTTTTTAGCTGTCATCAGGCAATCAGCGCACCACCGGCAACGCTTCATGGCGTGCACCTGGAGGCCATTCAGGATGTCATCGCTGAAGATGAACCAGTCGCGCCACACGCGCAGCACCCGCAGCACGTGCCGCCGCAGCCCCTCCTGCGTTGAACAAGCACATATCTGCTGTCAGATTTTGAAATTGCAGAGGATATGTTGAAGTTCCCCATGATTTGCAGAGTGTCCTCGAGATATCCATGTGCCAGACGTCAAACGTGTGAAGATCAGGTGACATAGCGGACGCTGCGTCGTCACCGCTTATCATGCGCACCTGCGCGGTGCGGCTGGGCGCGTTGCGGTAGGTCTGCTGCCAACCCGAATGAAATGCACTACCCAAAGTCCAGTCCAAATCGCACCTGCGCCACGCGGCTGGGCGCGTTACGGTAGGTCTGCTGCAGCGACTCGAAAATGGGCGGCAGCGCGTCCTCCAGCCGCGCCCGGTAGCGCGACGCGTTGCGCACCGGCGCCGTGCTGTTGTGCAGTATGTCCGACGCCAGGAACAGCCGCGCCACCTGCAAAGGGTCAGTTTATTGCGGCTGTTGCAGCCAGGAAGATGACCTCAACGCCAAGATGTCACATGCCCCAAGGAACACAACGCCACATTTGAGGGGAGCTCACCCTGGGCGTCTCGTCCAGGGTGAGCTTTTTACTTGCAGGACACAGGCATGCGCCTCGGACCCCTACATCCTCCCATCTCGAGCTTTCTCGCACCTTGGTGGGGATTGGCGTCTCATCCAGGGTGAGCGCCTCCTGCAGGATATCCACCACCTCGGCAGCGCAGTCCGCATGGTCCAGCGCAAACACCATGGCGTCGCGCACCTACGGTGGGACTGAAGACAGTTGAGATATGCTGAAGATCGCCGTGTAGGACTGAAACGAAATGCACTGCGGCGTGCGGGGGCGCACGGCCAGAGCGCTGCAGCACCGATTCCTCATCAACTTGCTGTCCCACACGCAACATGGGGAGGGCCAGATGGCGTCGCGATTTCAAAAAGCGCACCGCGGCGCGCTCCGCCGTCAGCGCCCGCAGCAGGTCCTCAAACTTGTCGCGCTGCAGGTCGCTCAACGGCGTGTCCTTGTCCTGCGACGTGCAATCCGGTCAATCATGATTTTTCGATGATTCACACCTTGGAGAAAAAACGAAGCTCTGGGATTCAGCGCCGTAGGCAGCAACAGCCGCCGATGCTCGTCCCCCAGAGCTGGCAGCTGTCCGTGCAAGCTTGAGGTACACGCCCAGCGGCCACCTTGACCCCCTGTCATAGCTGTGATTGCTGGGCAAGACCCGGCTTCGAAATTCCCCACCTTCAGCTCGCCACCGCGCTGCGCGGCCGTCTGGTGGGATCCAGTGGTGAGCGTCATCGGCGGCGGCAGCCACCGCTGCCCGCCCTCCAGCATCACAAACGGCTCCACCCGCCACGCCCGCTGCGTGTCCCCTGCACGCGCATGTCACCAGCGTTTGATACTGTCTTTATCAACCCGTCCTGTCGAGCCACAGATCCACGCACAACAATGGGCAAACCAACAAAGCTCTCCGAGCCTCTGCGCAGACGGTGGCAGTGGAAGATTGGAGGCGTGTGTGGGCGGGATCATTGTCGCATTCAGTGAATGAAACGGCAGGGGCTGTGGCCGGCTCATCAGTACACACAACAAACAAATGCTTGCGCGCACCCTGCGCGAGGGAGTAGAGGCGCCAGCGGAAGTACATGTGCTCCGGCGACTGCAAGTTGAACATGAATGCAAACTCTGGGTTGGCGCTCTCCCGTTCCATGAGGACCTGCGTGGGGATAAAGAAAAGAATTATATATTTACACCCAGCGTCACAAAACAGGTTCAGAGCACGACG
>JAABUM010000139.1_pt1 | contig 145216 bp, 121 predicted proteins | sample 5559161 | NCBI WGS metagenome assembly JAABUM01 (sample SAMN10711868, study PRJNA513369) | rock metagenome | isolation source: Antarctica rocks | place: Antarctica: Victoria Land, Siegfried Peak nord
CAGGCTCCACGGCGAGATTGGGCTCGTCCCACCCGTCGAGTACGAGACCACCCACCACAGCACCACCCTCCCCGAGCAACCTGCTCAGCGGGAGTTCGAACCCTCCATCAAACCCGGTACTTGACACCCATCTGGGCCGCTACCTCGACGACTACCTGGCCGCCGCCACAGCCGCCACCGGCGTGGACCACGGGCCGCCGTTGGTGGCCAACCCCGCCGACGAGATCCGCACTGTCGCCCTGGAGTTCCTGTCCAGCCTGCACTCCCGTGTCGGTGAGACCGGGGCCGCCCGCGGGAACAGGTTCTCCCGCAAGACGATCTACCACTCGCAGGTGGCGCTGAGCACCTTCTACGAGTTCGCGTTCGACAACCGCCGCGAGCTCGCGCAGGTGCTGCACGAGCCACGGTGGCTTCAGGTGACGGAGTCACACACCCGGATCTTCCGCCCCGCCGACACCCCCAACGTGCACCACCGCCGAACCTCGGTTTCTTCCGCCCCGGGCCGCGGAGCCATCGCCGACGAGGACCTGTCCCGGATGCTGGAGTACCTGGACACTCTGGGGCTGCCCGCCGATCAGACCCGTGAGGTCGTTATCGACGGGCAGGCTCGGACGGTGGCCGGGATCAACGACCCCAGCGCCATGCGGACCTGGCTGCTCCAGGCGCTGACTGGTCGACGTGCCAACGAGATCCTGCGGTGCGCGTTTCATCCCCTCGAGCCGGTCCAGGCGCTGAGCCGACCCACCAGCGCTGACGCGGAGCGTGACGAGCCGGAATTCCTGGCCCGCTCCTTCTACCGGCAAACCAAGATCGACGGCGCCCCGGAGAGCATCCTGGTCGGCGACGACGTCGTGTCCGTCATCGAGAACCAGCAACGCTGGGTCCGCGCAACCCTCGGTCTACGAGAGGACGAACCCGACCCTCCTTTCCTCTTCCCGGCGCTGCGGCGCAACCTGCGCGGACTGCGCCCCCGTCCCTCCAGTGGCTACCACTCAGCCCTGAAGGACCTCACGGCGAGCCTTCAGCTGCACGACCGGCACGGCAACCTGCTGGAGTTCAGCCGAAGCCACCGGCTGTGGCACACCAAGGCCACCACGCTGCTCAACCTCGGCGCCCCCATCCACGTCGTGATGCGCTATATGGGCCATCGCAGCCCCGAGATGACCCTGCTCTACGCGGCGACTCTCGCCGAGACCGCGGAGCGCGAGTACCTGCGCGCCAGGGCGATCGGGCGCGATGGCCGTGAACTCGACCTGACCGGCGGCGACATCGCCGACATGCTCGCCCTGACCAGCCGCACCGACCGGGTGCTGCCCTCCGGAGTCTGCCTACTGCCACCGACCAAACACTGCGACCGAGGCAACGCCTGCTACTCCTGCCACTACTTCACCACCGACCAACGCCACCTTGACGACCATCGCGAGCTGCTCGCCGAGACACTGCACCTCATCGACAGTCGCAAGGCCCTGCACCTGGAGCGCACCGGAAAACCGATGAGCGACGACAACGTATGGCCGGAACAACAGCTCGCCACCGTCAGGTCACTGCAGCTGATCATCACCCGGCTGGAGTCACAGCACCCCACCGTCGGTGCGGCCTGCGTCGCCACCGGCGCCGGCGTGCGGGGGCGGCCCGGTTACCAACCAACCGGACCGATGGCCATCACCATCCAGCCTCGGCGACCAGGAGGCCAGCCGCGCCACCGCCCTAAAGAAAGCAGCCGCCGCTAAGCAAGAACGAGCAGTCAGCAACGCCGATAAGGCGATCCGGCATCTCAGCGTCAACGGGCAGGACGTCACCTTCCGCGCCGTCGCCCGCGCAGGGAACGTCTCGGTCAACTTCCTGTACAACAATCCCGAGCTGCGGCATCGGATCGAACGGCTCCGTGCGAACACCCCTGGCGTGGGCCGTACTCAGCCCAATCGCCAAGCAGACATCGACTCCAGCAGTAACCCGGTCCTCAGGGCGCTGACCGCGCAACTGGCCGCCGAGAAGAAGGACCGCCACGCGGAGGTCACCTTGCTGCGGGCCCAGCTCGCTGCCGCCCACGGCGAACTTCTCAACCTGCGTCGCACCGCCGCCGCGGCTGGCGCTCTCATGTCTGCCGACCTCGGCGCCAGCCACCGTCCTCCAGCGCTCAACGTTGCTCAACAACCTGAGACCCCATGATCGTGCGAACAGAAGGCACTACGGATTCCGTCTCCGGTCCCGCATCGCCGCTGGGGTGAGGATGACAGGCTGATCTGGCCCCACTGTGACGGCTTGGCCCACCCCCGTGGGCGACGCGCCGTTGCGACGGCTTGTCACCCACCTGCCGGCTCGTAGCTCAACTGGACGGGACGTGGCGCGTCCTGCCTCGCCGTCAATGAGCACTCATCACCGGCTAAACCTCAGCCATGCGCCGTTACTCACCACTGACCCGCACGACGGGCAGCACGAACTTGGTGCGGTCTGCCCACTCGCCACGACACGCGCCTGCCTGTGCCATGCCGGTACGGTCACGCCGCCTCGAAGGGAGGCCGGGGCGGCGTAACCGGTGGTGCGGAGCCGGTCAGCCCGTGATGGTGGGCAGGAGAGCGGTCATCGTGGCGATCTCCTTGTTCTGGGCGTCGATGATCTGTTGCGCGAGCTGCTTGGCGTCAGCACTCTGACCGCTGGCGAGCTCGGTGTGCGCCATCGTCACGGCGCCTTGGTGGTGCTTGATCATCATCTGCAGCCACATCCGGTCGAACTGCGCGCCGGCGGCGGCCGACAGCTGCTGCATCTCCTGCTCGCTCATCATCCCGCCCATCCCGCTCATGTCCGTACCGGCGCCCATCTTGGACATGTCGTGACCACCGGTGGCGGCGGGTACCGGTTGACCCCACCCGGTCAGCCACCCGCTCATGGTGGCGATCTCCGGGGCTTGGGCGGTTTTGATCGCGGCCGCCAGGGACTTCACGTCGGGGTTGGTGGCCTGGCTGGCGGCCATCTCGGCCATGGTGATGGCCTGCCCGTGGTGCGGGATCATCCCGGTGGCGAAGGCGACGTCGGCGGAGTTGTGCTGGCCGCCCGCCGGGTTGGCGCTGCTGCTCGGTGACGTTGTCGCGCTCGAGCTGCTCGAGCTGCTCGACATCCCCGTCATGCCGGGCATGCCGGGCATGTTCTGGTCGGGCTGCCTGAGCTGCCGTTACTGCCGCAGGCGGCGAGGGTGACGGCGGTGGTGATGCTGGCCGCGGCGATAGCGGCATGACGGATCGTTCGGTTCATGGCTGTGGTCCTGTCCTGGGGTCGAAGCTGAAAGTGGTGTATGTACCCGCGTGGATGGTCTGTTGGAAGCGGGGTTCCCGGATGCTCGGAAGCCCCGAAAGACCGCTCACGTTCGCGAGATGCACAACCTCGCCAAGGAAACCGCCGCACCCGCGGCCGGCCTGTCGCGCACACCACCGATGCTCGAGCGCAGCATGTGACTCGTGTTTCGGAGGAACGGCCCCCAGCTTTTGCCCGCCCGGCGAAGCACCAGCCCCAGCAGCGGCAGCACCGCCAGGCACATCACCATCAGCCCGTGACTGCCCGTCACGGTGCCCCCCATCACGGCGGCCACCATCACGATGCCCTCCACGGCCGCGCCAGCCACCTTGCTGACCGAGTGGACCGTGCCGGCTGGGTGGCCGTGCTGACCACCCAGCTCGCAGGTCGCACACTCGGTCACCGACGTGCGCTCCGTCGCCATCAACGGGTCTGACGACATCACCTGCGAGACCCGATTTCCCGCCACCGGTGCGACCGGCTGCGCGCCCGGTGCAGGGGCCGGCGACGAGGGGGCCATCGAGACCATCGAGGCCATCGAGGCCATCGAGGCCATCGCAAGGCTGGCGGCGGTCGTCTGCGAGGTGGTTGTCCCCGTGGTGACCGGCGGGTGGTGGCTGGCTCCGAGGGAGTGCATGCCGATGACGCCGATAGACAACCAGAGGATGACCCACGGCAGCGTCCAGCCGCGCGCCCCCGCTCCCGCTCGGGCGCGAGGAACGTTTCCCAGGGTCACCGCCGTGCCGCGCATGCCACTGACTATACCCTTAGGGGGTATCTTGGTGAGATGAGCAGTCGCGTTACGGGCCTGCACCTGTCCACGCCTCCGGCGGAGGTCGACCCGGTGTGCGGGATGACCGTCGACGCGTCAAGCGCGCCGGCGCTGGAGCATGCGGGGCATCAGTACCACTTCTGCTCGGAACACTGCCGGGCCGCGTTCGCGGCAGCCCCCGATCGGTACACCGGCGCGAGCAGCAGCGGTGACCACGGCGGCCGCGTCCACGCCGCCGACAACGGCCGGGTGCCCGCGCAACCGGCGGGCGGCGCACCCTCCGCCGGTGAGGTGGCCGAGTGGACCTGTCCGATGCACCCGGAGATTCGGCGTCCGGGGCCAGGGTCGTGCCCGATCTGTGGGATGGCGCTGGAGCCGGTGCTGGTGACCGCCGACAGCGGCCCGAGCCCGGAGCTGGCCGACATGACCCGCCGGTTCTGGGTCGGGGTGGCGCTGGCGGTGCCGGTGGTGCTTCTGGAGATGGGTAGCCACCTGTTCCCGGCCGTCGAGGACGTCATCCCCGCGACGGTGAACACGTGGCTGCAGCTGGTGCTGGCCACGCCGGTGGTGCTGTGGGCGGGGTGGCCCTTCTTTGTCCGCGGCTGGGCCTCGGTGCGGACCTGGAACCTGAACATGTTTACCCTGATCGCGATGGGCACCGGGGTCGCCTGGGCGTACAGCGTCGTCGCCACGCTGGCTCCCGGGATCTTCCCGGACTCGTTCCGCACCATGGCCACCAGCACCAGCACCAGCACCAGCATCGGCACGAGCACTGGAACCACGATGCTTGCGGGGATGGGCACGGTCGACGTGTACTTCGAGGCCGCCGCCGTGATCACGGTGCTGGTGCTCCTGGGGCAGGTGCTGGAGCTGCGGGCCCGGGAGCAGACCTCCGGGGCGATCCGGGCGCTACTGAACCTGACCCCGAAGACTGCGCGCCGGATGGACAGCGACGGCACCGAGGATGAGGTCAGCCTCGAGGTCGTGCACGTCGGTGACCGGCTTCGGGTCCGGCCCGGTGAGGCGGTCCCCGTCGACGCGACGGTTGAGGACGGCCGGTCCTCGGTGGATGAGTCGCTGGTCACGGGCGAGTCGATGCCGGTCACCAAGACCGCCGGGGACACCGTCGTCGGCGGCACCATCAACGGCAGCGGCGCGCTGGTGATCCGGGCCGAGAAGGTGGGCCGCGACACCATGTTGGCCCGGATCGTGGCCATGGTCGCCGACGCGCAACGCTCACGCGCCCCGATCCAACGGACGGCCGACCGCGTCGCCGCCGTGTTCGTCCCGGTCGTCATCGGCGTCGCCGTAGCCGCGTTCCTCGTCTGGGCGGTGGTCGGCCCCGACCCCAAGCTCGCCCACGCCCTGATCGTTGCCGTGTCGGTGCTGATCATTGCCTGCCCCTGCGCGCTCGGCCTGGCCACTCCGATGTCGATCATGGTCGGCGTCGGCCGCGGCGCCCGGCTCGGCGTGCTGATCAAGAACGCCGAGGCCCTCGAGCGGATGGAGAAGGTCGACACCCTGGTCGTCGACAAGACCGGCACCCTGACCGAAGGCAAGCCCACAGTCACCAGCATCGTCCCCGCCGACGGGTTCGACGCCGACGGCCTCCTCATGCTGGCCGCCGCCGTCGAACGCGCCTCCGAGCACCCACTGGCCCACGCCATCGTGGCGGCAGCCACCGCACGCGGCCTTTCTCTCCCAGGCGTCGACGACTTCGACGCCCCCGCCGGCCGCGGCGTCACCGGCGTCGTGCAGGGCCGCCGCGTGCTGCTCGGCAGCTCAGCGTTCCTGCTGTCCCAGCAGATCGACACCAGCGTCCTGGACGAGCAGGCGAACCGGCTGCGCGGCGACGGGGCCAGCGTGGTCTATCTCGGCGTCGACGGCCGGCTGGCCGGCATCCTGACCGTGGCCGACCCGGTCAAGGCCACCACCCCGCCCGCGCTGGCCGCCCTGCGTGAAGCGGGCGTCGATGTCGTCATGCTCACCGGGGACAACCAGGTCACCGCGCAGGCCATCGCCCGCCGGCTCGTCATCGACCGCGTCGAAGCCGAGGTGCTGCCCGATCACAAGAGCGACGTCGTCAAAGCCCTCCGCGACCAGGGCCGGATCGTGGCGATGGCCGGCGACGGCGTCAACGACGCCCCCGCCCTGGCCGCCGCCGACGTCGGGCTGGCGATGGGCACCGGCACCGACGTGGCCATCGAGAGCGCCGGCGTCACCCTCCTGGGCGGCGACCTGGCCGGGATCGTCCGGGCCCGGCAGCTGTCCCAGGCCACCATGCGCAACATCCGACAGAACCTGCTCTTCGCGTTCGTCTACAACGTCGCCGGCATCCCGGTCGCCGCCGGCATCCTCTACCCGTCCTTTGGGCTGCTGCTGTCCCCGATCATCGCCGCCGCCGCGATGGCCCTGTCCTCCGTCAGCGTCATCAGCAACGCCCTGCGGCTGCGTCACCAACACCTCCCCGGAGCCGAACCCCACCAACCGTCACAACGAGGCGCCCGCGCGGCGTTGCAACGACCCGCCCCACAAGGACGGCAAGCATGACATCCGTGAGCACGACCACACCGCCCGGGTACGCCGACACCAAGGCAGCGCACCTGAAGCGGCTACGCCGGATCGAAGGACAAGTCCGCGGACTGCAACGGATGGTCGACGAGGACACGTACTGCATCGACGTGCTCACCCAGGTCGCCGCAGCCACCAAGCCCTCGAAGCCGTCGCCCTGGCCCTGCTGGAGGAGCACCTGTCCCACTGCGTCACCGACGCCATCCACGCCGGCGGAGCGGACGCCGACGACAAGATCAAAGAAGCCTCCGCCGCCATCGCCCGGCTCGTCCGCTCCTAACCGAGAACCGCCCGAGAGCAAGCGGCGCGCGGACGGCCGTCCGGTCGGGTCAGGCGGAGCTGCGCCGTCCGTGAGGCGGCGCTGGCCCGCGATCCCCGGCCGTAACGGGTCAACCCCGCGGTTCGTACACCGACAGCGCCACCGCCACGACCAGGAGCAGCAGCGCAGCACCGGCGTGCACGACCGGAGACAGCCACTGCCCAACGTCACCTTCACCAACCCCGGCTATTCGCCGCCATCGTGAACCGGCTTACCTTCGGCGGCTACATCATCGAAACCGGCACCGACTCCTACCGCCTTGCACGCACCCTTGCCCAACGGACCCTGAGGAGACTCCTCTCGAGTCCGCACCAGCCGGGCAGGGCGCATGCGCGCAGTGTTATTATCTGCGCATGCGTGCAATTAGCAAGGGGGTGGAGAGCCTCCCGGTCGACCAGGCCGAGCTGGTGGTCGAGGTGTTCCGGATGCTGTCCGACACCACTCGGGTGCGGCTGTTGTGGGCGTTACTCGATCGGGAGCTGGCGGTTAACCAACTGGTCGAGCTCGTCGGTAAGTCGGCGCCCTCGGTGTCCCAGCACCTGGCCAAGCTGCGGATGGCCAGGCTGGTGCGCACCCGGCGAGAGGGCACCCAAGTTTTCTACCGGCTCGAGAACGAGCATGTGGCCCGACTCGTGCGCGACGCGGTGTTCAACGCCGAACACTCCGGGCCGGACCTCCCCCGCCACCACCAAGACGGTAGCCATCCAAACGGTCAAGGCGAGGCTCCACTGAGTGTGGTGCCCCGCTCCCGACCCGCCGGCCGAGGCGTCCGATGACGGCTCACCGCTCCGACGCCGATCCCACGCATCAGCACCACGAGGACGAGCACGGCGGCGACCACCGCCGCGATGACCCTGACACCGGAGCACATCACGGTCCCGGTGGCTCCAGCAGCCACCACCATGATCACGGCGCCGGCCGTGACTACGACGAGCACGACCACCACGACCATGACCATCCGGGTGGGCTGAGAGGGTTTGTGCTGTCGATCGTCCGGCCGCACAGTCACGACGCGGCCGACTCGGTCGACTCCGCGCTGGAGGCCAGCAGTGACGGGATCCGTGCAGTGAAGATCAGCCTGGCCGGGCTGGGAGCCACCGCGATCGCGCAGCTGATCGTCGTGGTCATCAGCGGATCCGTCGCGCTGCTGGCGGACACCATTCACAACTTCTCCGACGCGCTAACCGCGATCCCCCTATGGATCGCGTTCGTCCTTAGCCGCCGGGCGGCCAACCGCCGCTACACCTACGGCTACGGCCGCGCCGAAGACCTGGCCGGGGTGTTCATCGTCGCGATGATCGCCGGCTCATCAATCCTCGCCGCGTACGAGTCGATCCGCCGGCTGCTGGACCCGCAACCCATTAGCCACCCGTGGATCGTGCTGCTCGCCGGTCTAGTCGGGTTCGCCGGTAACGAGCTCGTCGCGGTCTACCGGATCCGGGTCGGCACCAAGATCGGCTCGGCCGCCCTGGTCGCCGACGGACTGCACGCCCGCACCGACGGCTTCACCTCCCTCGCCGTGGTGTTCGGCGCCATCGGCGTCATGGCCGGCTTCCCACTGGCCGACCCCATCGTGGGACTGCTCATCACGGTCGCCATCCTCGCCGTCCTGCGCGGCGCCGCCCGAGACATATACCGGCGGCTGATGGACGCTGTCGACCCCGCCCTCGTCGACTCCGCGGACGCAGCCCTTGCCAGCGTGCCCGGCACCCATACCGTCGACGGCGTCCGGCTGCGCTGGATCGGGCACCGCATGCACGCCGAAGCTGAGATCACCGTCGACCGCACCCTGGACATAGTCGAAGCACACACCATCTCCGCGAAGCCCAACACCAACTCATCCATCAAGTGCCCCGCCTGGACGACGCAACAGTCCACGTCAACCCCAGGCCCCTACCCGGCGTGGACGACCACACGGCCACCAGTCACCACCGAGTCACGTCCCCTCCACAGTGACAGTCAGACTCCCGCTGCCCTAGGTGGTGCTCCAGCCCCCCGGGGCCACATCAAGCCGCCCCGTCACCGTGGGGGGACAAGTCGAGTCGAGTTGACACACCCAGTGGGGCCATGCCGGGTTGACACCCAGGAGTCTGACTGCGGCGTGTTCGTGCTCAAGGTCGATATCGCCACGTGGCCACCAGCGGCTCCGTCACATTGGTCTGGGACTGCCAGCGCAGGCTCCAGCCGAGAGGAGTCTCAGCCTGCAGCTAGGGCCGCTGAGAATCGGTGGCGTCAGGCCTCAGCCTCGTCGCCGAGAGACCCGAACGGGTGCGCCGCGACGAACCGGCGGGTCTCGTCGTACATCCTCTGGATATACGACTCCAAGGCTTCGGTCTCCACCCTCCACTGTCCCCGGCCACCGACCTTGATCGCCGGCAGCTCGCCCGAGCGCACCAGGGCGTACGCCTGGGCGGAGGAGATGTTGAGAACCTCAGAGACCTCAGTCAACTGAAGGAACCGCTTCTGGACACCGTTCTGAGGGCTCATCGCGCAGTCCTGCCCAGCGCACGCTCATCACGCGTCATCAACGTACTGGCCTGAAGTGTCCCGCCTGGACTGGGTGGGCGCCTCAGATAATCGGTCGTCTCGACGCGCCACTGGCCCCGGCCGCCGACCTTGATGGCCGGCAGCTCGCCGGACCTCACCAGGGCGTAGGCCTGGGCGGACGAGATGTTCAGGATCTCCGAGACCTCGATGAGCTGGAGGAAGCGCTGGGTGGGCATGGGGAAGGAGTCCTCGCTTCGGTGCGGGTCAACAAGGGCACGTGACGGCGTCTGAGCGGCAACCAGCCACTCGAACGCGCGTGATTGTTCTTTACTATCTCTTTACTCTAGGTGATTTGTCCCCTCGCGGTTCCACTCTTCCACAGAAGCTTGTCGACCTCCGATCGTTGTCCACAGGTTCACGATCCGCGTGACAGCGTTGAAGACCGTCGTCCATGATGGGACCCGGTCCATCCGAGCAGGGGTGGACCCACGAATATGGGGGATTTTTGTGGTGACAGGGGATCGGCGTGGCTGAACTGCCCGAACCGGCGGCAAAGCGACTGCAACGACCGTCCTGGCGCAACACGCGCCTGCTCGTCGGACTGGTTCTCATCCTGCTCGGCACGGCCATCGGGGCCAAGGTCGTCGCCAGCGCCGACGACACGGTGCCCATGTATGCCGCGACGACCACGATCCGCCCGGGCGACCACCTCACCGTGGACAACCTGCGGCGCGTCGATGTGCAGCTCGGCGACGAGGGGGCGCGTTACCTCTCGGCCCGGGCAGCGGTCGCGGAGGACACCTATGCGCTGCGAGACCTCTCCGAGGGTGAGCTGGTGCCGGCCGGGGCGGTCGGCGGGCGTGGCACCGTCACCGTGCAAGCGGTCACCGTGGCGGTCGACGCCAACTCCGCGAGCACCCTCCCGGCCAACGCCGTCGTCGATGTCTGGGTCAGCCCCCGCGACCTGCAGTCGACGCAGGAGCGCTATCTCGACGCGACCCTGGCGTTGGAACGGGTCAGCGTCACCCCGGTGACCCAGGACAGCGGCCGGTTTGGTGCGTCGAGCTCGACGACGGCGGTGCAGCTGCGGGTGCCGCGTGACAAGGTCGCCACGGTCATCGGGTTCGTCGACAAGCAGGCCCGGTTCACGCTCGTGCCCGTGCCCGGGCAGGGTTCGTGACCGGGGTCCTCACGGCGCTGGGCAACCAGTGGGAGAGCCGCATCGCCACCCTCCTCGAGGGCTCCCGCGAGGTCCAGGTCGTCCGCCGATGCGCCGATCTGGCCGACCTCGTGGCCACTGCCTCTGCCGGACTCGGGTCGGTGGCGCTGGTCTCCGACGACCTGCGCGGCCTCGACCTCTCGACCGTGGCCCAGCTGCGCGACCTCGGCGTTTCCGTCGTCGGTGTGGCGACCACGGACGACGAGGACGCGGAGCGTCACCTACGGCAGCTGGGGGTCAACCGCGTCGTCGCCGGGAGCGCCGAGCTGGGTGTCTTCGAGGCAGCGTTGACCGAGGTCGCCCCCCGCGATCCGGACGGCGCTGGTGCGCCGAGGACCGCCGGTCCAGACGGTCCAGACGGCCGAGACGGTCGAGACGGTCGACACGGCCCGAACGGCCCAGCCGATGGAGCTGACCCCACGGACCCCACCGCCGACCTCGACGCCGAGCTGGCCGAGCTGGGTGGCCTCGTTGCTGCCCCTCCTGGTGGTCGCCCGTCGCCTGGCCGTTCGCGCCCGACACGTCGGCGGCGAGGAGGCGCACAGGCCGGCCCGGGCGTCGAGGCCGCGGTCGACCACCCGTCGAGCCGGGAGCCCGGACCGGACGAGCCCGAGCCCGGTCGGATCGTCGCCGTGTGGGGACCGACCGGTGCCCCCGGGCGCACCACGGTCGCGGTGACCCTGGCCACCGAGCTGGCCGTCCTGGGGATCCCCACCGTCCTCGTCGACGCCGACACCTACGGCGGCTCCGTCGCTCAGGCGCTGTCGTTCCTCGACGAGGCGCCCGGCATCGCCGCCGCGACCCGCGCGGCCGACCAGGGCACCCTCGACCTCCCGATGCTCGCCCGGCTCTCGCCGGTGGCCTCACCGGGGCTCCGGGTGGTCACCGGCATACCGAAGGCCGAGCGTTGGACGGAGATCCGGGCGCCCGCGCTCGAACGGGTCCTCACGCTGGCCCGCCGGCTCGGGCAGGTCGTCGTCGTCGACTGCGGTTTCAACCTCGAGGACGACGAGGAGCTGAGCTACGACACCATGGCGCCGCGCCGCAACGCTGCCACGCTCACCACCCTGGGGCTCGCCGACGAGGTCGTCGCGGTCGGAGGGTGTGACCCGGTGAGCCTGCAGCGTCTCGTTCGCGGTCTCCAAGAGCTGGGCGGGGTGCCGTCGCCGCGCCCGGTCGTCGTCGTCAACCGGGTGCGGTCAGGGGCCGTCGGCGCGAAGCCTGAGGCCCGGGTGTCGGAGGCGCTGGCCCGGTTCGCCGGCGTCGACGAGGTGGTCTTCGTGCCCGACGACCCGGCTGCCCTCGACGCCGCCCTGCTCGAGGGTCGCTCGCTGGCCGAGTGTGCACCCAGCTCGCCAGTGCGCTCCGCCGTCCGTGGTCTGGCCGCGCGGGTGGCCGATGTCAGTGTGCCGCACGGTCGTCGGGGTCGGCGGCTGCTCCACCGCTGACCGGGTCGCCGAGGACGCTCAGCCGCTGAAGAGCAGGGACAACCCGCTCACGGTGTAGGCCACCATGAGCACCATGACGGGCAGCTGCCCGACGACTGCCGACCGCCGCGGCAGGATCCGCACCGCCCGGTCGTGGGCGACGACGACACCGAGCACGTGCCCGACGACGATGGCTCCAGCCTGCACCACAGCAACGAGGGTCGGCTGGATCAGGGCGCCCGAAGGGGTGACCCCAGCCGTGCCCAGCCAGTCGGCCCCTGTGCCGAGCGGGTCGCTGAGCAGCGCCAGGGTCCTGGGTCCCTGGAACATCAGCAGGGACCAGTAATGCGCGACGAGGTAGCCCGCCGCGATCGGTAGAAGGGACGGCGCCAGCTCGGCCGCCGTCCCGCGCACGGGCACGCCGGACAGCTGCGCGGACAGGGCCGCCGCCACCCACAGGGCGCCGCCGACGAGCAGCACTACGCCGATCAGCGTGAGGGTCCGGAACAGTATCGGGGTGCTCGTCGACTGCACCCAGCCCGCATACCTGAGATCGGCGGACAGGCTGTCGTACGCCGTCCCGCCGAGCATCACCGCCAGCGTCGCCAGGAGCCCACGGCGGGGCTCCAGCAGCGCTGGTCCGTGCATGGGTGAGCGCACCACGAGCCGCCCGTCGGGGCGGCGACCGAGGGGTGACAGTCGCCCGTAGAGGCGGGACAGCACCTCGAAGGGGTCGCCTTCACCGAACCAGCCGGTGCCAAGGACGAGGGAGCCGATGAGGCTGACGAGGACGAAGAACGCAATGGCCACCCGCAGCACCGGCAGCGTGGTGCGGTCCCGGGCAACGAGCTCCAGCCACGTGAAGACGAGCAGCCCGACCGCGGCCGGCCAGTAGCCCGGTCGCCTGTCGGTGAGGGCGGCGTCGGGGGAGATGCGCGCCACGGCGGCCACCAAGCGGTGCAGCCGGCGCACCGGGTTGAGCGTGGGCCAGACGGCTCCGACGAGCAGCGACACGAACGGCATGCCGACCCACAGCCAGACGTAGACGACGTAGGCCACGGGGTTGTTCGCGTCGTCCTGTCCGGCGACGAGGGAGAGCAGGACCCACCCGGTGAGCAGCAGGGACAGGGCGGCGAGACCCCCGCGGAACCACCGCGCGTCGAGCACGCGCTGTATGCCGCGGGGCACCGGGCGGCCGCCAGCCGGGTCGAAGCGCGGCTCCCGCCACAGGAAGGCCAAGCCCACGAACGAGGCCAACAGCGCCAGACCGGCGCCGATGACGAGGGCCGTGAACGGGAGGGGGAGGTCCTGACGGCTGCCGACGCCATGCAGGGGCAGGACGAGTGGCATGAGCGTGGTGGGCGGAGTCATCGCTGGGGGCAGGGCCGGCAGGGTCGCCGCGAGCACCGCCGCCACGTCAGCGGACGGCGACAGTCAGCAGCGTCAGCGCCGGGTGGTGTGTCTCGACCTCGAAGACCCCCGGGTCCTTGCCGGTCAGGGTGACCGTCGCCGGGACACCGGCCTTGAGCTCGGTCTCGACCTCGAACCCGTGGGCGTGCAGCTCGTCGTCGTGGTCGCTGGTGACGACGAGGGTGAGCGTCTGACCGACGGGCAGGTCGACCTGCGCCGGGGCCGGGGTGACGTTCGACCCCGTCACGGTCACCGTGACGGTGCGCCCGGCCGGCGTGGTGCCCGTGGTCGACGACGACGTCGCGGGCGACGACGACGTCGCGGGCGTCGCGGACGGGGTACCGCTCGAGCTCGCCGAGCTGGTGGTGGACGAGGCGGCGGTGGCGCTCGTCGACGCGGGCGGCGCCGGTGGGGTGCTCGAGGAGGAGCACGCCCCAACGCTCAGCAGCGCGACGGCCGCGGTGACGACCGCTCCCGAGCGGCCGCCCGGCATACCCCCTGTGGTCCTGGCACCCCTGTCCATGGGTCCATCGTAGGAACGGCGGGGTCTGCAACGATGGGCGGGTGCCTGACCGCCTGAGCTCCCTCGACGCGTCGCTGCTCTACCTCGAGGAGCCGACGACGATGATGCACGTCGGCTCGGTGATGGTGTTCCACGAGCCCGACACGGCCGAGTCGGGCCGGGCGGCCGGCGGCACGCTCAGCGAAGGCTTCGACTACGAGCAGCTGGTGGCGCTCGTGTCGCGGCGAATCGCCCACCTGCCCCGCTACCGGCAGAAGGTGCGTGAGGTCCCTGGTCGTCTCGCCAACCCCGTCTGGGTCGACGACGAGTCGTTCGACATCACCTACCACGTGCGCCAGGCGGCGTTGCCCAAGCCGGGCACCGACGTGCAGCTCGAGGAGTTCGTCGCCCGGATCCAGCAGCGGCCCCTCGACCGGGTCCACCCCCTCTGGGAGGTCTACCTCGTCGAGGGACTCGAGCACGACCGGTTCGCCATCGTCACCAAGACCCACCACGCCCTCGTCGATGGCGCCGTCGCGCTCGACATCGCGCAGCTGATCGTCCGGGAGGAGCCGGGGGTGGAGGACGAGGTCGTGGACACCTGGCGACCCCGGCACGAACCCACCGACGCGCAGCTCGTCGCCGGGGCGCTCACCGACGCGGTCTTCATGCCCGGCCAGGTCGTCGACTCGGTGCGCGAGGGCTTCGGTGAGGCCAGGGATGTCGCCGGACGCATCGTGCAGGGCCTCGGCTCGCTCGTCTCCACGGTGGCCCGGGGGGCGGCCCGTCCGGCCCCGACGTCGCCGCTCAACGTCGAGATCGGGCTCGGGCGCCGGTTCGTCATGGTGGGCACCGACCTCGACGACTACCGCAAGGTGCGCTCGCGGCTGGCCCGGGGCGCCTACGCCGACGACGTCAGCATCAACGACGTGGTCCTCGCGACCATCGCCGGCGCCTTCCGCGCGTGGCTGCTGACCCGCGGTGAGCCGGTCCACCCCAGCTCGGTGGTGCGGACGATGGTCCCGGTGAGCATGGAGTCCGGGCAGGGCTCGGCGGCCACGGCGCACCGGCTGACCGCCTGCTTCGTCGACCTGCCGGTGGGCGAGCCCGGCGCCTCCATGCGGCTGCATCAGATCGCCTTCTCGATGCGCCAGCAGATGGAGGGCGGGCAGGCGATGAGCGCCGAGCGGCTCGTCGGCCTGGCGGGGTTCGCGCCGCCGACACTGCACTCCCTGGGCGCCCGGCTCGGCAACGCCATGTCGAAGCGGCTGTTTAACGTCGTCATCACCAACGTCCCCGGGCCACAGACGACGTTGTATGCCGCGGACGCGCCCATGCTCTCGACCTACCCGGTGATTCCCCTCGCCATGGGCCAGGCCCTGGCCATCGGGCTGACGTCCTACGACGGCGGGGTCTACTTCGGGCTCAACGCCGACCGCAACGCCATGCCCGACCTCGACGTCGTCGGCCAGTGCATCGTCGACTCGCTGGGCGAGCTCACCGAGGGTCGCGAGTCCACATGACCCGTCGAGGCCTGGTCCTCGGCGGGGGCGGAGTGCTGGGTGCCGCGTGGATGGTCGGGGCGCTCACGGCGCTGGAGGACCACCTCGGCATCGACGCTCGGTCGTTCGACCACCTCGTCGGCACCTCGGCCGGTTCGGTGGTCTCCACGCTGCTGGCGGCCGGAGTGAGCGTCGCCGAGCTGCGGTCCCACCAGCTGGAAGGGTCGGTGGACCACGGCCGGCTGGCGGGGTTCCACTGGGACTACGAGGAGGTTTCGGGTAGCGACCGGCCGCACGCCCCCCGGCCCGGTTCGGCTCGCCGGTGTTGCTGCGCAAGGGAGTTCGCGAGCTGCGCATGCTCCCACCGATGGCCGTCCTTGCGGCTCTGCTCCCCGAGGGCCGCGGCCGCCTCGACAGTGTCGGCGCGCTCGTCCGGCACGTCGTGGGCGACGGCTGGGTCGAGCGCGAGGGCCTCACCCTCGTGGCGCTCGACTACGACGCCGGGGTCCGGGTGCCGTTCGGGCGGGTGGAGGCCCCGGTGGTCGCGGCAGCGGACGCGGTGATGGCCTCCTGCGCCATTCCCGGCTGGTACCAGCCGGTCACGGTGGGGGCGCATCGCTATATCGACGGCGGCACGTGGTCGTCGACCAACATCGACCTGATGGTCGGCCTCGGGCTGGACGAGATCTACGTCCTGGCTCCGCAGGCGTCCTTCGACCTGGACGCGCCCAAGGACCTCGTGACGCGGCTCGAACGGCAGTGGCGGGCGCGAGTGACGGCGAAGGCGCTGCGCGAGCTGGGCGTCGTCCACGCCGAGGGCACCGACGTGACGATCATCGGGCCGGGGCGGGAGGACCTCGAGGCCATCGGCGGCAACCTCATGGACGTCGGCCGCCGCCCCCGCGTCTTCGAGACCTCGCTGCGCACCTCCCTGGCCGCGTTGCTCGACCCGGGGCCCGCCCCCGGGGCGCCGGACCTCAGCGAGCTGGGTGGCGGGGCGGAGCTGCGCGAGGTGGAACGCGCCGAGGACGAGGTCGCCGAGGGGGTCGAGCGGGAGGCCGACACCGAGGCCGACACATGGACCGGCACCGGGAGAGGATGACCCTCGTGCAGACACGGATCTACCGGCCACTGACCACGGTCGAGCTGCGCCGTCTCGGCGACGAGGGCGTCATCGGGCCGGCTCCGTTCGCCGCCTACACCGTGACGCCCGGGCTCCGCCGGGAGCATCCGGGGGTCGACGAGGAGGAGCTGGAATACCTCGCCTTCACCGATGCGGTCACGACCGGCCTCTCCGGGGGTGACGGTGGCGGTGGCCGTGACGCCGTGCGGGTCGTCGCGGCGGCCGACGTCGACGACGAGCTGGTGGTGCCCGCCGGCGACGGACCCCTGGCGGCGGTCCACGTGACCGCGCCGGTGGCCCGCCGGCAGGTGGCGTCGTTCCATGTCGCCGACGCGGCGGGACGGCGAGGCCCCGCGCGAGCCGCGGCGGATGGCATACCCGAGCTGTCGTGGTACGACGCGACCGAGCTCGACGTCGTCGTCGACCTGTTCGGCTGAGATCCTTCGCGCCGGTGACTAGCCGAGCGCGACGTGGAGGATCTTCTCGTTGCTGTTGTCGGCGATGCTGTCCTTGTCGCCCGTGGTCGAGGTCGTGAGCCACAGGCCGCCGTCGGGTGCGGGTTCGACGGTGCGAAGCCGGCCGTAGGTGCCGCTGAAGTACGCCTGCACGCCGGTGAGGCTGGCGCCGCTGATGACCTCGCGGTACATCCGGGCACCGCGCTCGCAGGCGACGTAGAGCACGTCGCCGACGATGGCGATGCCCGAGCAGGAGCCTTCGGACGTCGGGTAGGTCTGCTTGGGCGCGATGAAGCCCGCAGTGCCGCACGTCCCGGTGGTGCCCTCGCACGCCGGCCAGCCGTAGTTGCCGCCCTTGGTGATCAGGTTGGTCTCGTCCATCACCGAGTTGCCGAACTCCTGCTCCCAGAGGCGTCCCTGGGAGTCGAAGGCCAGGCCCTGCGGGTTGCGGTGGCCGTAGCTCCACACGTAGGTGCCGAAGGGGTTGTCGGCGGGCTTGGTGCCGTCGGGGTTGAGCCGCAGGATCTTGCCATTGAGGCTGCTGAGGTTCTGGGCGTTGTCACCGTTCTGCGCGTCACCCGTGCTGGCGTACAGCTTGACGTCCGGACCGAACCGCAGCCGACCGCCGTTGTGGAAGGTGTTGCGCAGGATGCCCGACAGGAGCACCTGCTCGCCGGCGGTGTCGAGCGTGGACGTCGCCCCAGAGCCGGTCACCTGGAACCGGACGATCCGGTTGTCGCTGGGCGACGTGTGCATGACGTACAGCCAGTGGTCCGCAGCGAAGGAGGGCGAGATGGCCAGGCCCATCAGACCGCCCTCGCCGTTGGTGCCGGAGACGTTGGGGACGGTGCCGAGGGTGGTCTTGGCGCCGGTCGCCGGGTCGAGCCGGACGATGTTCTGGGCGTCGCGCCGGCTGTAGAGCACCGAGCCGTCCGGCAGGGTCAGCAGGCCCCACGGGATGTCGGTGTCGGTGGCCACCTGGGTCACCCCGCACACCGAGGTGCCGCACGTGGCCGCGGTGGTCACCGCGACGGCGGTGCTCTGCGCCGAGGTGTTGCCGGCCGCGTCACGGGCCGTCGCGGCATACCGGTATGCCGTGCTGCCGGCCAGGCCGCTGTCGACGAAGGTCGTGTTGGGCGGCAGGGTGGCGGTGCCGGTGACCGAACCGACCTTGGTGCCGTCGCGGTAGATGTCGTAGGCGCGCACGCCCACGTCGTCGGTCGAGGCGGTCCACATGAGGGTGACCGTCGTGCCCGACGCCGACCCGCTCAGACCGGTCGGCGTGCTCGGGGCTGTGGTGTCGGTCTGACAGACCGGCGGGGTGATCGAGATGGGCGTACTGCCCTGCGAGACGTTCCCGGCGGCGTCGCGAGCGTCGACGTAGAGGCGCCACGTCACTCCCGGCGAGACGGGGAGCGCCGCGGACAGCGTCGTGCCCGAGACGGTGGTCATCAGCTGGCCGTCGTGGAAGACGTCGTAGGCGGTCACGGCGACGTTGTCGGTCGCCGCGTTCCAGGCGAGGACGACCGAGCTGCAGGTCAGGTTGCTCACGCGCGGGTTGGCGGGGGTGCTCGGCGACTGGGTGTCGGCGGTGAACGTCGTGCGCCACTTCTGGTTGCCACCGCCGTGGCAGGACCACGTCTGGACGTAGGCGCCGGGTGACGTGCTCGCACTCGTGACGTCGAGGCACAGCCCGGACTGGACGCCGGTGATCGAGCCGTCGGCGTTGACCTTCCACTTCTGGTTGGCCGCGCCGCTGCAGGAGTAGATCTGGACCACGCCACCCGAGGTGGTCCGAGCGCCGGCGACGTCGAGGCAGCGGGTGCCGCCGAAGACGCGCAGCTCGCCGGCGGCGGTGAACGTCCAGGCCTGGTTCGCCTGGTTGTTGCACGTCCAGACGATCACCCGGGTCTTGAGGGCGGTGGAGTTGCCGGTCACGTCGAGACAGAGACCGGACGCGACCCCGACGACCGGCGTCCCGGTGGCGGCCTGGGCCGGCGCGCTCACAACGACGAGCGTCGTGGCGACCAGGAGCAGCGCCACGGCGCCGGCCCACACCGACCGCCTCCACGGGTGTGGTCCGTGCGCAGGTGTCCGAGCTGTGCCCATCATCGACCCCCGTCGCGTCGCAAACTGGGGCAAACCCTGCGCTTCTCCGGGCCGGACGTCAAGAGGGGGCGGGAAACCGGCGTCGCGGGGTCAGCGCGCGACCTGCTTGGTCAGCCAGGGGTCGACGACGGCGTGGAAGTCGTCGGCGCGGTCCCGGCGCACGCAGTGGCCGGCCCCGCGGATGACCTCGATCTCCACCTGGGGGTTGTCGACCCGGCGCAGGCTCGTCATCAGGTCGCCGGTCCAGATCGCCCCGGCTGTGCCCGTCACGAGCAGGGCCGGGACCGCGATCCGGGCGGTCACGTCCGGCCACGGCGCACGCACGGTGACGCCCGGGCGCCCGAGCATCTCCAGGTCGCTCTGCTGCTTGGCCTCGAGCCACGGCTTGAACTCCCGCTTGGGCCACGTCGGGTGCTCTCGCTTGCCGTGCTTCATCGCGTGGTTGGGGTGGGCGTTGATCTCGCGGGCCTCGACCACCCGGCGGCGGGCCGCCTCGGCCTCGTCGTGGTCGGTGTAGCGGCCGGACCCCAACGCCGGGTCCTCGAGGACGACCGCCCGCACCAGCTCGGGCCGAGCGCCCGCGAGCGCCGCCGCGGTGCCGCCTCCCATCGAATGGCCCACAAGCACCGGTGGTGCCACGCCCTCATCGGCCAGCCGCTCCAACGCCTCGACGAGGTCGGCGAGGTGGGTCTCCCCGATGCCGGCCTCGAGCTCACCCCGGGTGAACCGTTCCGACTCGCCGTGGCCCCGGGCGTCCCAGGTGACGATGCGATAGTCCGCCGACCATCGCTCGACGGCGTCGGGCCAGCACCGACCGGAGTCGGTGAGACCGTGCAGCAGGAACAGGGTCGGCGCTTCGGCGTCCCCCCGTCCGAACCGGTGGAGGGTCGGGGGGTCCTCGCTCTGGGGCGGGTCGTCGCGACGCTGAGCAGGCGGCATACGTGAAACCATAGGGGGGCTCAGCCCCCCGCGTGCCCGATGAGGAGCAGCCCGATGGACGCCGTCACCCAGGTCCCCGCCCCGGTCAACGAACCCGTCCTGGAGTATGCCCCCGGCAGCCCCGAGCGGGCCTCGCTCCAGGTCGCGCTCGCCGAGCTCGGGTCGCAGCGCCGGGACCTGCCGCACACCATCGCCGGGCGCCGGGTCATGGGCGGTGGGAAGCGCATCGACGTGCGCCAGCCGCACGCCCACCGCAAGGTGCTCGGCACCCTCAAGAACGCGACGGTCTCCGACGCCCGCTCAGCCGTCGACGCCGCGAAGGCCGCCGCACCGGGTTGGCGGGCCCTGTCGTTCGACGACCGGGCGGCCATCCTGCTCAAGGCCGCCGAGCTGCTGTCCGGCCCGTGGCGGGCCCGGCTCAACGCCGCGACGATGCTCGGCCAGAGCAAGACGTGCTACCAGGCGGAAATCGACGCGGCCTGCGAGCTCATCGACTTCTGGCGCATCAACGTCCACTTCGCCCGGGAGATCATGGCCGAGCAGCCGCCGCTCAACACCAAGGGCGTCTGGAACCGCACGGACCACCGCCCCCTCGAGGGGTTCGTCTACGCCATCACCCCGTTCAACTTCACCGCGATCGCCGGCAACCTGCCGACCGCCCCCGCCCTCATGGGCAACACCGTCGTCTGGAAGCCGTCGCCGACGCAGAGCCTCGCCGCCCAGCTGACGATGGAGCTGCTCGAGGCCGCCGGTATGCCGCCCGGCGTGGTCAACCTCGTCACCGGCGACGGGCTCAACGTGTCGAAGGTCGCTCTGGCCGACCCCGACCTGGCGGGCATCCATTTCACCGGGTCCACCCCCACGTTCCAGCACCTCTGGGGGGAGGTCGGCGCCAACCTGCCCCGCTACCGCTCCTACCCGCGCCTGGTGGGCGAGACCGGCGGCAAGGACTTCGTCGTCGCCCACCCCTCGGCCGATCCCGACGTGCTGCGGACCGCGTTGATCCGCGGGGCCTTCGAGTACCAGGGCCAGAAGTGTTCGGCGGCCTCTCGGGCCTACGTCCCCGCGTCGCTGTGGAAGCAGGTCAAGGACGACCTCGTCGACATCACCAACGGCCTGCCACAGGGTGACGTTACCGACTTCGCCAACTTCCTGGGCGCGGTCATCGACGACCGCTCGTTCGCCAAGAACGCCGCGGCGATCGACCGGGTCAAGGACGCCGCGAAGGTCAAGGTCATCGCCGGGGGGACCTACGACGACTCGGTCGGCTACTTCGTGCGTCCAACTGTCCTCGAGTCGAGCGACCCGGCGGACGAGTCGTTCCGCACCGAGTACTTCGGACCGATCCTGTCGGTGCACGTCTACCCCGACGCCCGCTACGACGCGACGCTCGACCAGATGGAGTCGTTCTCGCCCTACGCCCTCACCGGGTCGATCATCGCCCAGGACCGGGTGGCCATCGCCGACGCGGCCCACCGGCTCCGGTTCGCCGCCGGCAACTTCTACGTCAACGACAAGCCGACCGGCGCCGTCGTCGGTCAACAGCCGTTCGGTGGCGGCCGGGCTTCGGGCACCAACGACAAGGCGGGCTCCGCTCAGAACCTGCTGCGCTGGACGAGCGCCCGGTCGATCAAGGAGACCTTCGTCCCCGCGACGTCGCACGTCTACCCCTACATGGGCTGACGGGCCGAATCGCCGCGGCGTCGATCTCGGCAAACCCGCAGCGCAGGGCGCCGATCCGCGGTCTGATGTAGGGCGTACCGGGGCGCCCACTGCGGAGGAGTCATGATGCGTCGCACCTCGTTCGGTCAGCCGCGGCGGTCCCGCCACGCCCTGCTGGTGAGCACGGTCACCGCGGTCGCCGCCGTCGTCCTCGGCGCCTGCTCGGCGGCGTTCGACTCGCCCGCCGGTCGAGCCCTGCCGAGCGGGGCGCGCGACATCGTGGGCTCTGCGCCCTATGCCCACGGCTCCTGGAACTACGACGTCGTCGACCTCGAACGCGGACGAGTCCTATACGCGCAGAACGAGAACCAGATGCAGTTCCTCGGCTCGACGACCAAGCTGTTCACCGTCGGGAGCTACTACGACGAGGTCGGGGCCAACGCGACTCTGGAGACCCCCGTTTACGCCACCGGGTCGCGCTCGGGCGGGAGCCTGACCGGAAACCTCGTCCTCGTCGGCTCCGGGGACTTCATCCTCGGCGGCCGGGGTGTCCTGCAGGGCGACCTGCAGTGGACCGATCCAGACCATGTGTATGCGTACGCCTCACCTCTGGTGAAGCCGGTGGCCGCGGATCCGCTCGCGGGACTCGACCGGTTGGCCGCCGGGGTTCGTTCGTCGGGCATCACGTCGGTCAGCGGTGACGTCCTCGTCGACGACCGGCTGTTCGCCGCGTACCAGACCAAGGAGGGAGTCCTCACCTCCATCATGGTCAACGACAACCTCCTGGACGTCCTCGTCCATCCGGGTGCCGCAGCGGGGCAGCCGGTCACCGTCGGCACCGTGCCGACCACAGCCTTCTTCTCGGTGGTCAACCAGGCCACGACCAGCGCCGCCGGCGGTGCCTCGACCCTGCAGGCGACGCTGGCCGGCCACACCGTCACGATCACCGGCACCGCCCGTGGGTTCGCCGCAGCAGGATCTCGCACAGTTCGCCCCCAGCCCCGGGGACTATGCGCGGGGTCTGTTCATCGAGGCTCTTCGGCGCGCCGGTGTGACCGTCAACGCCGACGTGCGGACGGCGACCGGAACCCTGCCCGCGACGAGCCGCTACCCTGCCGCGGACAAGGTGGCCTTCCTCACCTCGCCGCCGGCGGGCGTCCTCACCAAGCTGGTGACGAAGGTCAGCCACAACCGCGGCGCCGAGACGCTGATGTGCCTGCTCGCGGTGCGTGCCGGGTCGCGCGACTGCGAGAGCGGGCTGCCCATCATCCTGTCGACGATCGACCAGGCCGGCCTCACACCCGGCACCGTGGCGATCTACGACGGCGAGGGCTCCGACCCGTCATCGGCGACATCGGCCGCGATGATCCAGTGGCTCACCTGGCTGCGGAGCCGGCCGTTCGGCGCCCAGCTGAAGGCCGGCCTGCCGGACATCGACCACGACGGCAGCATCCTCGTCAAGAGCGGCCTGAGCGCCCGCCCCGAGATCGGTCCGCAGCCGGCCCTCTTCGTCGCCGCCGGCCAGGCCGGCTACCTCACCACCGCCCGCGGCAAGGAGGTCGCCGTCGCGCTGTACGCCCTCAACGCCACGTACCCCTCGGTCGCCGACGGTCTGCTCAAGGACCTGCCGGCGACGGAACAGGTCCTGCGGGAGATCCAACAGGCCAACTAGGCGCCAAAGGTCACCTCTGGCGGAGGATGCGGGCCGAGAGGTCAGGTTTGGTCGTCAGGAGCGGCCGTAAAGGGCCAAAGGTGACCACTCGGCCTTCCCGGGAGATCAACGGTGACCTTGGCGGAGGTGGGGATCGAGAGGTCAAGAATGGTCGTCCGGGCCGGCCGTAGAGGGCCGAAAGTGACCACTCGGCCTGTCCCGGTAGGCCAGAGGTGACCTTTGGCGGGCGAGCCGAGCCTGTCCCGGTAGGCCAGAGGTGACCTTTGGCGGGCGAGCCGGCGCCGTCGCGCAGGGGTCTGGCGCCGGGAGTCCCGGGTCAGCGGGCCAGCCAGGCCCGGCCGACCTCCTGCTCCTTGTCGACGGCCGCCCGGATCGGCCCCTCGGCCGCCTTCTCGACCCGCCCGCCGACCAGCGGGATCCTGGCCTTCAGCTCGCCGTCGATGTCGACCCGGCTGCCGGCCGCGGTCGGGCTGAGGCGCAGCGTGCCCTTCATCCCGACGGGCGCGTCGCCGATGCCGATCGTGATCGTGCCGGTGCGCGACCCGTCGACCGAGGCCGGGCTCCACATCAGCGTCTCGGTGACTTTGACCTTGGGCCCGATCATCGACCGGGCGAAGTCCGGGAACCCGTCGGTGGGCAGGACACGCGCCGTGATGATCTCGGTCTGGTCGCCCTTCGGCGTCACGGACTCGGTGTGCGACAACGGATGCGTGGCCTCGCACTTCGCCGCCTGGAACGCCGGGTCGGCCATCATCGCGAAGACGTCCTGCGGGCTGGCGGGGTACTCGTACGACGTCGTGATCCTCATTCCGCCACCGTATCCAACGGCCGGAGAAGGGGCGCGGTGGTCAGGAGGGGGAGGACAGGATGCCTCGGTCAGGACAGTGACCGTAGCCGTGCGGCCTGCGCGGCATGGGCCAGCAGCGAGGTCGACTCGGTCATGGTCCGGGTCGCCACACCGCGGGCCCGCCCCAGCCGGCTCGCCAGGCGGTCGGCCTGGCGCTGGAGCTCGGGCTGCGCGCGGTTGCGTTGCTGGGCCAGCTCGGTGGTGAGGACGCCCCAGGGCTCGATGACGCGCAGCCCGTCGAGCTCGAGGCCGGCGGCCGTCGCAGTGTGCTCGAGACGGCGGATGCCTTCGCCCAGCTCGGCCAGCTCCTGCGCATACCGCTGCAACGCGGCGCCGCCGTCGTCGATGCGGTCGACGAGTGCGTCGAGCAGCGCCAGGTCGGCCCCGACACTCGTGACGAGGGCAGCCGGAGCGCCGGTGCGCCGGAGGTCTTCGGCCCGCTCGTGCAGCTCCTCGCGCAGCGACAGGAGGCGGGCCGCCTGCGAGCGCAGCGCCCCGCCCAGCTGCGAGCAGGAGCCGGGGTCACCGGTGACGCCGTCGATCACGGCCGGTCACCCCAGGACGGACGCTGGTCCTGAGCGCGGTCGCCTGAGAGGCGGCGGTCCCGTATGCCGCCTGGTCGCGAGGCTTACCAGCGCCTTCTGGGGCGGGGGAGCCGAGGTCGGCCAGGGTGCGAGCCACCGCCTCGTCGAGGGCGCGCAGGGCATCGGCCGCCTGCTCGACGAAGTCGTCGACCGCCCGTCCGGTGACCCGGTCACCGGTGTCCGGAAGGGAGCCCAGCATCTCGTCCGCCTGGGCAAGCGCCAGGGAGCGCACCGCGCCGAGGGCTCGCACCAGACCGTCGCGGCGAGGTCCGTCGGGTAGCCCGGCCGACGTCGTCACCCCGCCAGCCTAGGCAGGTGCGCCTTCGCGTCCCCGGACTTCTCCACCGCCCTATCGCCCGTCACGTCACAGGTGGCGTCCCCTGACCCGGGGTCCAGTATGTGAACACGGGCGATAGGCTCGAAACGGCACTCGACGAGGCGTGCCGGCAGTCACCCAGTAAGGAACCTCACCAGCCCATGTCGGCCGCACTCGAGCAGTCACGTACCCAGCAGATCCACGCGGCGGCGCAGGCCGCAGACGGGGCGGGGCGGGACGGCAGCCGTCGCACCGACGAGGTCGAGAGCTTCCTGCGGCTCTTCCTGCGCCACGTCGCCCTCGAGGACCTGCTGGCACGCGAGCCGGCCGACCTGCTCGGTGCGGCGCTCGCCGAGCAGCGCCTCGCCCACGAACGCGCGGTCGGGACCGCCAACGTCGCCGTCAGCAACCCGACGGCGGAGGGTGACGGCTGGAGCAGCGGCCACACCATCGTCCAGGTCGTCACCGACGACATGCCCTTCCTCGTCGACTCGGTCACCGGTGAGCTCGACCGGCTCGGCCGCACCGTTCACCTGGTCGTGCACCCCCAGCTGGTCGTGCGTCGTGATGCGGTCGGCGTGCTCCAGGAGGTCCTCGACGCCGAGGCTCCGACGGGGGAGTTCGACGTCGCCCTCGAGTCCTGGATGCACCTGGAGATCGACCGGGTCGACTCTGAGGCCGAGCGGGACGAGATCGCCGGCGCCCTGCGGGCCGTCCTCGGCAACGTGCGGGACGCGGTGGAGGACTGGGCCAAGATGGCCGAGCGCTGTGCCGCTCTGGCCGTCGGTCTGCGCGAGCGACCACCGAGCGGCGTCGACGCCGACGAGGTGCGCGTGACCGCCCGGTTCCTCGAGTGGCTGACCAGCAACCATTTCACCTTCCTCGGCTACCGCGAGTACCGCCTCGAGCGTGACGAGTCCGGTGAGGACGCGCTCGACGGCGTCACCGGCACCGGCCTCGGCATCCTGCGCTACGACCGCACCGGGTCGGCGTCGTTCGCCCGACTCAGCCAGGCGGCGCAGGCCAAGGCTCGTGACCACCGGCTGCTCATCATCACCAAGGCCAACTCCCGCTCGACGGTGCACCGTTCGGCCTACCTCGACTACATCGGCCTCAAGCAGTTCGACGACCGGGGCGAGGTGGTCGGCGAGTACCGCTTCCTGGGCCTGTTCGCCTCGAGCGCCTACGCCGAGTCGATTCTCCACATCCCGATCCTCGATGAGCGGGTGCGCGACCTGCTGGACGAGGCCGGGTTCACCCCCGACAGCCACTCGGGCAAGGACCTCGTGCAGGTGCTCGAGAACTACCCGCGCGACGAGATGTTCCAGACCGACCCCGATGGTCTACTGGACACCGCCCTGTCGGTCCTGCACCTTCAGGAACGGCGCAAGACACGGTTGTTCCTGCGCCGTGACGTCTACGGGCGGTTCGTCTCGTGCCTGGTCTACCTGCCGCGGGACCGCTACACGACCAACGTCCGGCTGAAGATGGAGGACATCCTGCGCCGCGCGTTCGGCGCCGGCACGGTCGACTACACGACCCGGATCTCCGAGTCCGTGCTCGCCCGGCTCCACTTCGTCGTGCGAATGCCCCGCGGCGAGGCCATCCCCGACCTCGACGTGGCCGCGCTGGAGCGCGAGATCATCGAGGCCACCCGAACGTGGGGCGAGGACCTCGTCGAGGCCCTTCGTGAGGTCGTCGGCGAGGAGGCCGGGGCGCGCCTCGTCGGGGTCTACGGCCGGGCCTTCCCTGAGGCGTACAAGGAGGACGTCGCGCCGGCGCTAGCGGTGGCCGACATCCGCCGGATCGAGATGCTGGAGTCCGACGACGGCATCGAGGTGGGCCTGCACGAGGTGCCCGGGTGCCCGCCGGGGGAGCGGCGACTCCGGCTCTACCGCCGCGGCCCGCTGTCGCTGACGCGGATCCTCCCCCTGTTCACCGACCTCGGGGTCGAGGTCACCGATGAGCGGCCCTACGAGATCGTGCGCAGCGACGGAGTGCGCGTCTTCGTCTACGACTTCGGGCTGCGGGCACCCGCCGAGGGCGACTGGGGCGTGGGGGCGGACCGCGATGCGCGAACCCTGTTGTTGCAGAACGCCGTTCGTGCGGTGTGGACCGGTCTGGCCGAGTCCGACGGCTTCAACGCGCTCGTCCTGCGGGCCGGGCTCACCTGGCGCCAGGTCGTCATCCTGCGCCTGGTCGCGAAGTACCTGCGACAGACCCGGTCGACGTTCTCGCAGGACTACGTGGAGGCAGCCCTCGCCGGCAACGCCGGCATCGCGCGCCGGCTCGTCGAGCTCTTCGAGACCCGGTTCGACCCCAGCCGGTATGCCGCCGCCGACGGTGGGCGCGACGGCGAGCTGCTCGCCGTGACCCCGGAGCGCACCGCGGCCGAGGCCGAGATCGTGGCGCAGGTCGAGACGGCCCTCGACGAGGTGAAGAGTCTCGACCAGGACCGGATCATCCGGGCGCTGCTGGGCGTCATCACGGCCACCCTGCGGACGAGCTACTACCAGGCCGACCCGGCCGGCGGACCCAAGCCCTACGTGAGCCTCAAGCTCGACCCCAAGCAGGTGCCCGACCTGCCTGCGCCCCGGCCGATGTACGAGATCTGGGTCTACGGGCCGCGGCTCGAAGGGGTGCACCTGCGGTTCGGGCCGGTGGCCCGCGGTGGGCTGCGGTGGAGCGACCGGCGGGAGGACTTCCGCACCGAGATCCTTGGTCTGGTCAAGGCCCAGATGGTCAAGAACGCCGTCATCGTGCCGACGGGGAGCAAGGGCGGGTTCTACGCCAAGCAGCTGCCCGACCCGGCCGTCGACCGTGAGGCATGGCTGGCCGAGGGGGTCGCGGCATACAGGTTGTTCATCTCGGGTCTGCTCGACCTCACCGACAACCTCGTCGGAGGAGTGGCGGTGCCCCCCGTCGACGTCGTGCGCCACGACGGCGACGACCCCTACCTCGTCGTCGCGGCCGACAAGGGCACCGCGACGTTCTCCGACATCGCCAACGCCAAGGCTCAGGACTACGGCTACTGGCTCGACGACGCCTTCGCGTCGGGTGGGTCGGCGGGCTACGACCACAAGGTCATGGGCATCACCGCCCGCGGTGCGTGGGAGTCGGTCAAGCGGCACTTCCGCGAGATGGGCACCGACACCCAGACCGAGGAGTTCACCGTCGTCGGCGTCGGTGACATGTCCGGTGACGTCTTCGGCAACGGCATGCTGCTGTCGGAGCAGATCCGCCTGGTGGCGGCGTTCGACCACCGGCACATCGTCATCGACCCGGAGCCCGACGCCGCGACCTCCTACGCCGAACGGCGGCGCCTGTTCGAGCTGCCTCGGTCGTCGTGGGCCGACTACGACACCTCGCTGCTGAGCTCGGGTGGCGCGATCGTCGACCGGTCGGCCAAGTCGGTCGCCGTCTCCCCGGAGATGGTGAGCGCTCTCAGCCTGCCCAAGGGGACGGCGAGGATGACGCCGGCCGAGCTGATGAAAGCCATCCTCCTGGCACCGGTCGACCTGCTGTGGAACGGGGGCATCGGCACCTACGTCAAGGCGTCGACGGAGTCGAACGCGGAGATCGGCGACCGGGCCAACGACGCGATCAGGGTCGACGGAGCGGCGTTGCGCTGCAAGGTGGTCGGTGAGGGTGGCAACCTCGGGTGCTCACAGCTGGGCCGCATCGAGGCGGCCCTGCACGGCGTACGGATCAACACCGACGCCATCGACAACTCCGCCGGGGTCGACACCAGTGACCACGAGGTCAACATCAAGATCCCGCTCACCGGGCTCACCCGAGACGGCCACCTGACCCTCGACCAGCGCAACACGCTGCTGCACTCGATGACCGACGAGGTCGCCCACCAGGTGCTGCGCGACAACTACGAACAGAACGTCCTGCTCGGCAACGCGCGAGCGCAGGAGCACGCGATGCTGCGGGTGCACCAGCGGCTCATCCATTGGCTCGAGGAGAGGGGCTCCCTGGACCGGTCCCTCGAGTTCCTTCCCTCCGACGCGGAGATCGCCAAGCGGCACGCCGCCAACCTGGGGCTGACCTCGCCGGAGTTCTCCGTGCTCGTCGCCTACGCCAAGCTGGCCCTCAAGCAGGACCTGCTGCCCACCGGGCTGCCCGACGACCCCTGGTTCCAGCAGACGCTGACGGCCTACTTCCCCGAGCCGATGCGCCAGCGGTATGCCGCTCAGCTTGCCGCCCATCCCCTGCGCCGCGAGATCGTGACCAACGCGGTCGTCAACTCCATGGTCAACCGGGGTGGCATCACCTTCGCGTTCCGCGCGGTCGAGGAGACGGGGGCGACGCCCGAGCAGGTGGCGCGGGCGTTCGTGGTGTGCCGCGAGGTCTTCGGCCTGTCGTCCTTCGTCGCCGACGTCGAGGCGCTCGACAACGTGGTGTCGACCACGACGCAGACAGTGCTCTACCTGGAGTTCCGGCGCCTGCTCGACCGGGCGGTGCGCTGGTTCCTGACGACCCGGCCGACGACGGTCGACATCGTCGCCGAGGTCGACCGGTTCCGCGGGCCGGTGGCGGAGTTCGCCCCCCGCATCCACGACCTGCTGCAGGGCGGCGAGCGCAAGCGCCTCGACCGCCGCACCAAGGAGCTGGAGAAGCTCGGCGCCCCGCCGGCCATGGCCGCCCGCACGGCGGCCCTGCTCGACCTGTACTCGTTGCTCGACGTGGTCGACCTGTCCCATGAGCTGCAGCGGCCGCCGCAGCAGGTCGCCGAGGTCTACTACCACGCGTCGGAGAGGTTCGGCATCGACGCCATGCTGACCCGGGTGACCCGCCTGCCCCGCGACGACCGGTGGGACGCGCTGGCCCGCGGCGCGATGCGCGACGACCTCTACGCCGTGCTCGAGGCGCTGACCCGGAGCGTCCTGCTCGTGGGCGACCCCCAGGACCCGCCCGCCGAGCGGTTCGAGCAGTGGGCGCACGCCAACCGGGAGGCGCTCACCCGGGCCAGGGCCTCGCTCCACGGCATCGAGCGGCTCGACAACGCCGGCATCTCGGCGCTCTCCGTGGCGCTACGGACGCTGCGCAGCGTCCTGCGCAGCGGCCAGGCCGCTACCCCCGGCTGACGGCCTGGCGGCGGGCATACCCAGCGCTTGCGGCACACCCTGCGTCACGCCGTGATGGTGGGGGCCCACGGGGCGTGCGGGTGGGTCGGCCACCCGGTTAGTCTCGACGCGTGCCCACGCTCGCCGAGCTCCTCAACGAGCACGCCGAGATCGAAGCGGCTGACGTCGAATGGCTCCACCTGCTCGTCGGCGACTGGCAGCTGCTGTCCGACCTCTCCTTCGCCGACCTCGTCCTCTGGGTCCGCCTCTCCCCGGTGCAGTGGCAGGCGGTGGCCCACATCCGGCCGACCACCGGGCAGATGGTCTTCTTCGAGGACCAGGTCGGGGTCAAGGCCACCCGGGCCCGGGCGGAGATCCTCGAGCAGGCTTTCGCCGAGCGCCGCATCGTCCGCGAGCGCGACACCGAGTGGCGTGACGACCTGCCCGTACGCGAGGAGTCGCTGCCTGTGGTCCGGCGCGGCCGGGCGATCGCGGTGATCACCCGGCATACCAACCTGTCGATGATGCGCACCCCTAGCCGCCTCGAGCTCACCTACCTGGCCACGGCCGACGCTCTCTCGCGGATGGTCGCGGCCGGCGAGTTCCCCAACTCGTCGGCGCCGACCGGCCTGCGCCGGGGGGCACCGCGGGCGGGCGACGGGGTGGTGCGCCTGGACTACGACGGCGTGATCACGTATGCCAGCCCCAACGCCGTCTCGGCCATCCACCGGTTGGGCTGGCCGGGTGAGGTCATCGGCGGGTCCATGTCGCAGATCGTCACGGCGACGCTGCGGGATGCCTCGCCGGTCGACGAGGGGCTGCCGCTGGTGCTCACCGGGCGGCAGCCGTGGCGCACCGAGGTCGGCAGCCAGGGCGCGATCATCTCGATGCGCGCCATCCCCCTCACCGAGGCGGGGCAGCGGTTCGGGGCGCTGCTGCTGCTGCGCGACGTCAGCGAGCTGAGACGGCGCGAGCAGGAGCTGCTCACCAAGGACGCGACGATCCGCGAGATCCATCACCGGGTGAAGAACAACCTCCAGTCGGTGGCCGCGCTGCTGCGGCTGCAGGCCCGGCGGACCGACGACGAGCAGTCCAAGGCGGCGCTGCGGGAGGCCGAGCGGCGCGTCGGCACGATCGCGCTGGTCCACGAGACGCTGAGCACGGGTCTCGACGAGACGGTGGACTTCGACGAGGTCGCCGACCGGGGCTTCCGGGCGGTGGCCGAGGTCGCGGCCTACGACAAGCGCGTCGAGGGGGCCCGCACCGGAGACTCGTTCGGCCAGCTACGGGCGGAGGACGCGACCTCGCTGGCCATGATCCTCAGCGAGCTGGTGCAGAACGCGATCGAGCACGGCTTCCCGGGCGACCACGGCGGCCGCGTGTCGGTCGACGTCCGGCGGGCCCCCGGGGAGGGGGGCGCGCCGGACACGCTCACCGTGACGATCACCGACGACGGCATCGGGCTGAGCACCGATCGCCGTCGACCGGGGTCGGGTCTCGGCACGCAGATCGTCCAGTCGCTGGTGCAGGACCTGCGCGGCACGATCCGCTGGGGTCCCGCCGAGCCGCACGGCACCGAGGTCACCTTCACCGCGGTGCTTCGGCCACTGACGGGTTGAGACAGGTGGCGACGTGCTGATGGCACCTCGGACGGCCGGCCCGGAACGCTCCGGAAGCCGACCGACCGGGTGCTAGCCGGCGCGGCGGGCGCGGGCGTTGCGCCGCTTGAGCGCGCGGCGCTCGTCCTCGGAGAGCCCGCCCCACACGCCCGCGTCCTGACCGGACTCCAACGCCCACTTGAGGCAGGTGTCGACCACCTCGCACCGGCGGCATACGGCCTTGGCCTCCTCGATCTGCAGGATCGCGGGGCCGGTGTTCCCGATCGGGAAGAACAGCTCCGGATCCTCGTCAAGGCAGGCCGCGCGGTCGCGCCAGTCCATGTGGATCGAGCTCCTTGTCGTGCTCTGAGCCGGGCTCTGCCGAGCCGAGCGGGAAGCGGTGGGGATCGGCCGTGACGTGGGGGAAGCGGTGCGCGCTGCGCCCGGGGTCGTCCCGATAGAGGTGGTGGGGCGGTGCAGCGGCCGGTGCGGGCCGGGGGTCGTCGAGAGGTCGGGGCGGGTGGCGCTCGTCGTCATCATCGTCCGTGTCGTTGCTGGGTCGTCGTGGGAATCTCGCTGGGAGATCGGCGACGCGCGTGGTCATCGGACCCACCTGAGGCTGGCTGGCGGCGTACAGGGACCTGACCCGCAGTGCGGACCCGGTGGGTGGCGAGACGGCGACGCTGCTGCCTCGTTCTTGGTGTTCGTGGGGATCTGGCGGGGGCGATACTGGTCCTGCGGGTGACGCGTGGTCAGGGTCAAGCGCTGGTCATGCGGTACTGCGTGCGCGGAGCCGGTGCTCCTGACGGACCCAGCGGAGATACCCCCGGGGTCCTGGGAGGTGGATGGCTCGACCTTTGAGCAACGCAGCGCGCCCTGCCGATGTTCCAACAGGCCGCCCTCCAGTGTGACGCTTGAGGCGGGGAAGGGCAACCATCTCGACGTCGAAATACCGGTGGCCTCCTGCGGGGGACGCCAGCCGGCCTGGGTACGCTCGGCGATCGTGACCGACCGTACCCCCCAGGGAGCCTCCGACGGCCCGGGCGGGGACGACGGTCCGGCCCGCCCGCGGACCCCCTGGGCCCGGGCAGCGGCAGGGGTGTGCCTCGTCCACGTCGTGCTGCTCGTCGGCCTGGCCGGGTTCTACGGGCGTGAGCTGGCGCTCGGCGAGGGGACAAGTGTGACCAACGTGGTCCTGTCGCTCGCGCTGATCCTCGTGTTCGCCGCACTCCTGGCCGTGCTCGCCCGGGTGTGGTGGGTCGGGTCGGGTCGGGCGGTCGTCGCCACCGTGGTCTGGAACGGCCTCCTGATCCCGGTGATCGTCGCCCTCTACGGCGCCGAGGACCGGCTGGTGGCCAGCGGGTTGCTGGCGCTGGTCGTGCTCGGCCTCGGCACCGCGGGCGTCGCCGCGGTTCGGGCCCGCCCCGTCGTCTGACGCCGGAGCGGGCCCACCACGGCCGGAGTCAGCCCCGTCAGCGCCTCTCGACGACGGCGCGGATGCGGGTGGCGGCCTCGGCCAGGATGCCTACGACCTCCCGCGTCTGGTCGGCGGTGAGGCCGCGCCGGCGCCACGTCCGCCGGACCTCCCCGCGGAAGGCGTTCACCGCCTCCTCGAGGTCGGCGTACGCGGCCGCGTCCGACGGGGAGCCCCCGTGGCCATGACCGCCCGCGGGGATGGCCGAAGCCCGAGCCTCCCGCGCGGCGTTCCTCAGCTCCGTGCGCAGGTCACTGGCTTGTTGCTGGACGCGGGCCCGGACCTCCTCCGCGAGCTGGCGCACCGACTGGTCGAGGTCGTCGTGCAGGTCCTGAACGTCGCCGGCCCGGGCATCCACCTCGTGCCGACCGGCCTCCGTGATGCAGTAGGTGGACTTGCGTCCCTCCTCGGACCGCTCGACCAGGCCCTCCTCCTCGAGCTTGGCGAGCCGGGGGTAGACGGTGCCGGCGCTCGGTGTGTAGAGCCCGTTGAACCGCTGCTCGAGGTCCTGGATCACCTCGTAGCCGTGCCGAGGGCCTTGGGCCAGGGCGCTGAGCAGGTATAGGCGCAGCTGGCCGTGAGCGAAGACGGGGCTCATGTCAGCGGTCCGTCCCGTCGACGGGCCGGTACGCCTCGGGCGGGCTGTCCTGCGGCGACGGGCTCGTGGGCGGCGGGTCCTGCGGCGGCCGGTCCTGCGGCGGCCCACCGGCTGAGGGGGGCTGGTCCTGCGGTGTGCTCGGGACGGTGCCCGTCGCCGTCGACCGGAGCACGACGATGCTCCCGGACACCGCGCTGGCCTTGACCTTGAGCGACCCGTCGCCGTCGAACAGGCGCCCCCCCTTGCCGGGGCCGCCGAACCCGTTGCGCCCCGCCCTGGGAAGGGTGCGGCCGTCGACGATGACCTGGCCCGTCGCCGTGTGTCCTTCGATGTCGTACCCGGTGAGGGGGGCCCGCACCGTGACGTCGCCCGACACCGAGCTGGACTGGATCGTGGCCGCGCCCGACGTGAGGTCCATGGCGATGTCGCCGCTGACCGTGTTGGCGTCGACCGACGGCAGCCGGCTGCCCTGCAGGGTGACGCTGCCGGAGACGGTGTTGACCGTGGTGGGGCCGTCGAGGTCGTCGCCGTCGACCGTCCCGCTGACCGTGTTGAGGTCGATGGCGCCGACGACGTCGCTGATGGTGACCGCACCTGACACCGTGTTGACGGTGACCTTCTCGTGCACGCCGGACACCACCGCGGCCGCGCTCACGGTGCTCACCGAGGCGCGGGTGGCCACCGGGACCGAGATGCTGATCACGGCCCGGTTGCGTCCGAAGGTCTCGAACGTCCGCTTGAGCATGTCCAGGATGTTGGCGTCGTCATCCTTGCCGTGGATGACCCGCAGGGTGCCGTCATCCCAGCGCACCCGCAGGGGCAGGCCCTCGACCTGCGTCACCTCGACGCGCGCGGTCGGGGAGTCGTCGTGGGTCACGACGTCGACCCGGCCCGCGACGACTCCGACCTGCAGGCTCGTGACCTGTTCGTGCTCGTCGCCGATGTCGAGGACCCGTGGGCCGTCGATGCTCCACTCCTGTGCTACCACTGCTGCTCCTGTCCGCGCGACCGGGCGCTGCCCGCATACGCGCTATATCGCGTTTGTGAGGAACACGTTATATCGCGTTGGTCGGAAGGGCAAGGGTCAGGACGAGATGCGCAACCAGTCGTACCAGCCGTTGTGCAGCACGAGCCAGGCGATGAGCCCGTAGCCCGCCTGTCCGGGATGGACCCGGTCGGCCGAGGCGTTGAGATCGGACAGCCACTGGTCGTGACCGACGAGCGGCCGGAAGCAGTCGACGTAGGTGACACCGCGCCGCGAACAGACGTCGGCCTGAGCCTCGGCGAGCGCCTCGACGCGTCCGTTCATCTCGCTGTCGAGACTCGGCGTGAGCCCGACGACGAAGGCCGCGATGCCGCTCGTCGTGGCCTCGTCGAGGATGTTGGCCAGGTTGAGACGAGAGCGCGCCGTGCTCACCCCATGGGCGATGTCGTTCGCTCCCACCATGAGGACGAGGCGCCGCTCTGTGCGCGAGGCCCACCGAGGTGCGGTCTCGGCGCGCCAGCGGGCCATCACCTCGGCCGAGGTGTCACCGCGGACTCCGAGGTTGTAAGCGGTGAGGTCGAGGTCCGGGTGCTGCGTGCGGCTGACGACGCGGCCGACCCAGCCGAGCCCTTTGGGGTCTCCATAGCCGGCGGTCATCGACGCCCCCAGGAAGCAGAGCCCCACGTCGCGCCGCCCCTCCGAGACGCTGAACTCGGCGCTGGGGATGAACTGCGGCTCGCTGCTGTCGGACGGCTCGGTGCTCTGCTCACTCACGGGTGTCATCGTGGCATGGCGCGGGGCCCCCAACGGTCACGCCTCGCGGCGCCCGCCGCCGTTCGAACGCCGACCCCGGGATTTCCCCTAATAGGAAGGCAGCGCACGGTGGCCCGACATGAGGAGCGCAGCGCACGGGAATCCGTGCCCTGCGCTCCTGATGTCGCGGCCGCTTCGGGTCATCCGTGCGCTGCACTCCTATTGGGTGCAGGACGGACGCACAGGGGGAGGGTGGCAGGGAAGGCCCTAGACCTGCCCTAGTCCCGCCCTAGACCTGCCTAGACCTGCCTAGACCTGCCCAGACCTGCCCAGACCTGCCCAGACCTGCCCAGACCTGCCCAGACCTGCCCAGACCTGCCCAGACCTGCCCAGACCTGCCCAGACCTGCCCAGACCAGCCCTAGACCTGCCTCCACGCCTACTCGTCGTCGTCGAGGCGGGCCAGCCAGGTGGCCAGCCGCTCGACGGGGACCTCGAATTCGGGGTTGAGGTCGACGAAGGTCCGCAGCTGCTCGGCCAGCCAGTCGACGCTGACCTCCTCCTCGCCGCGGCGGGCGGCCAGCTCCTCGATGCCGCGGTCGGTGAAGTACATCGGGTACGCGTCCGGCCGGGTCAGCGGTCGAAGGCCGCCGCGACGAGGTTCTCCTGCTCGACCTCGTGCTTCTTGTGCGACCCGGTGGCCGGTGACGCGGACGCCATCCGCGAGACGAGGCGCAGCGGGCGGGTCTCGCCGTGCTCCTCCATGGCCTCCGGCAGGTTGAGCGCCATGTAGGGCCAGGCCCCCTGGTTGCGCGGCTCGTCCTGCACCCAGAGCACCTCGGCGTTCGGGTAGGCCCGCAGCGCCTCGGCGATCTCGGCCGCCGGGACCGGGGCCAGCCGCTCGACGGGCAGGATCGCGGTCGTCGTGTCCTCCCGCTTGGTGCGCTCCGCCTCGAGGTCGTAGACGACCTTGCCGGACGCGAGGATCACCCGGGTCACCGCGCCGCCGTCCAGCGTCCCGACGTTTCCGCTGTCGGGCAGCACGGGCCGGAAACCCCCGTGGATGAAGTCCTCGACCGGGCTCGCCGCGGCCTTGAGCCGAAGCATCGACTTGGGGGTGAAGACGATGAGCGGCCGCCGCGGCCGGGCATACGCCTGGCGGCGCAGCAGGTGGAAGTAGGACGCGGGCGTCGACGGGTAGGCGACCGTCATGTTGTCCTCGGCGCACATCTGCAGGTAGCGCTCGATGCGGGCCGACGAGTGGTCGGGTCCCTGACCCTCGTAGCCGTGCGGCAGCAGCAGCACGACGGAGGAGCGCTGGCCCCACTTCTGCTCTGAGGAGGAGATGAACTCGTCGACGATCGACTGGGCACCGTTGGCGAAGTCGCCGAACTGGGCCTCCCACAGCACGAGCGCGTCGGGTCGCTCGACCGAGTAGCCGTACTCGAAGCCCACAGCGGCGAACTCGCTGAGCAGCGAGTCGTAGACCCAGAACCGGCCTTGGTCCTCACCGAGGTACAGCAGCGGCGTCCACTCCGCGCCGCTGTGCTTGTCGATGAGCACCGCGTGCCGCTGCACGAAGGTGCCGCGGCGGCTGTCCTGGCCGGCGAGGCGCACCGGGGTGCCCTCCTTGAGGAGGGTGCCGAACGCGAGCAGCTCACCCATGGCCCAGTCGATGCCGCCGTCGCGCGTCATCGCCAGACGACGGTCGAGCAGCTGGCGCAGCTTGGGGTGCACGGTGAAGCCCTCGGGCACCGCGGTGAACGCGTCGCCGATGGCGTGCAGCTCCTCGAGCGGCACGGCGGTGTTGTTCTTCCAGCGCGGCGCGGCGGCGTCGTCAGCCGCTTGCGCGGCCGGCTTCTCCAGCCCGCGGCTGCGGTTGTCGGCCGAGGCGCTCGAGGCGGTCGGCGGGTTCTTCGTCGCCTCCTTGGTCTCGAGGAACACCCGCTCCAGCTGCTGTTGGTAGTCGCGCAGCGCCGCCTCGGCCTCCTCGACCGAGATGTCGCCCCGGCCGATGAGCGACTCGGTGTAGAGCTTGCGCACCGAGCGCTTGGCCTCGATGAGGTTGTACATCAACGGCTGCGTCATCGACGGGTCGTCGCCCTCGTTATGGCCGCGCCGGCGGTAGCAGACGAGGTCGATGACGACGTCCTTGTTGAACGTCTGACGGAACTCGTAGGCCAGCTCGGCCACCCGCACGCACGCCTCCGGGTCGTCGCCGTTGACGTGGAAGATCGGCGCCTGGATCATCCGGGCGACGTCGGTGGAGTAGACCGACGACCGCGACGCCGACGGCGAGGTCGTGAAGCCGACCTGGTTGTTGATGACGAGGTGGATGGTGCCGCCGGTCCGGTAGCCGCGCAGCTGCGAGAGGTTGAGCGTCTCGGCGACGACACCTTGGCCCGCGAACGCCGCGTCACCGTGGATGAGCACGGGAAGGACGGTGAACGCCTCGCCGGCGAGGTCGAGCCGGTCCTGCTTGGCCCTAGCGATGCCCTCGAGCACCGGGTCGACGGCCTCGAGGTGGGAGGGGTTGGCCGCGAGGTAGACCTTGGTCGTGGAGCCGTCCTCCGTGGAGAAGACGCCCTCGGTGCCGAGGTGATACTTCACGTCGCCGGAGCCCTGCACCGACTTGGGGTCCTGCTTGCCCTCGAACTCGCGGAAGATCTGGCCGTAGGACTTGCCGGCGATGTTGGCGAGCACGTTGAGGCGGCCGCGGTGCGGCATCCCGATGCACACCTCGTCCATGCCCGCGTTGGCGGCGTTGCTGAGGATGCGGTCGAGCAGCGCGATGACCGACTCGCCGCCTTCGAGGGAGAACCGCTTCTGGCCGACGAACTTGGTCTGCAGGAAGGTCTCGAAGGCCTCAGCCGCGTTGAGCCGCCGCAGGATCCGCATCTGCTCGTCGCTGCTGATGCGGGCGTAGGGCACCTCGACCTTGGCCTGGATCCAGGCCCGCTGCTCGGGGTCCTGGATGTGCATGTACTCGATGCCGACGGTGCGGCAGTAGGAGTCGCGCAGGATGCCGAGGATGCGGCGCAGCTTGAGGAACGGCTCGCCGCCGAAGCCGCCGGTGGCGAACGACCGGTCGAGGTCCCAGAGGGTGAGTCCGTGGGTGGTGACGTCGAGGTCGGGGTGCCGGCGCTGGCGGTACTCCAACGGGTCGGTGTCGGCCATGAGGTGGCCACGGACCCGGTATGCGTGGATGAGCTCCTGCACCCGGGCGACCTTGTTGATGTCCTCGTCATGGCTGGCGCTGACGTCCTGGACCCAGCGGATCGGCTCGTAAGGGATGCGCAGCGACTCGAAGATCTCGTCGTAGAAGCCCTGTTCGCCGAGGAGCAGCGAGTGGACCACCCGCAGGAAGTCGCCGGACTGGGCGCCCTGGATGATCCGGTGGTCATAGGTGCTGGTGAGCGTGACCGTCTTGCTGACGGCGTTGCGGTTGAGCGTCTCGGTGCTCGCGCCCTGCCACTCGGCGGGGTACTCCAAGGCGCCGACGCCGATGATCGCACCCTGGCCCTGCATGAGCCGTGGCACCGAGTGGACCGTGCCGATGGTGCCGGGGTTGGTGAGGCTGATGCTCGTGCGCTGGAAGTCCTCGACCGTCAGCTTGCTCGCCCGGGCCTTACGGACCATGTCCTCGTAGGCACTCCAGAAGTGCACGAAGTCCATCGTCTCGGCGCCCTTGATGCTGGGGACGAGCAGCTGGCGGGTGCCGTCGGGCTTGGCCATGTCGATGGCGAGGCCCATGTTGACGTGCGCCGGCTTGACGATGACGGGCTTGCCGTCACGCTCTGCGTAGCCGTAGTTCATCTCCGGGATGGCCCGCAGCGCCTTGACGAGGGCGTAGCCGATCAGGTGCGTGAACGAGATCTTGCCGCCGCGAGAGCGGGCCAGGTGGTTGTTGATGACGACCCGGTTGTCGATGAGCAGCTTGGCCGGCACCGCGCGGACGCTGGTCGCGGTGGGGACGTGAAGGGATGCCTCCATGTTGGTGACGACGCGGGCAGCGGGGCCGCGCAGCGGCGCCACCTGCTCCTGCTCGGCGACGTCGACGTCCTTGACGGCGGGGACGTCGCGCGGCGTCGGCTTGCTCTCGGGCGCGGCCTCGCGACGGGCGGTCGCCGCCTCGCCCGGCGCCGGCTTGCTCACGCTCGGGGCCTTGGTGCGGTCGGGGGTGGTGCCGGCCTGGTCCGGCGCCGGCTTGGCGTCCGCAGGAGCCGGGGCGGGTTTGCCGGCGGGCTCGGCAGCGGGTTCGGCGGCGGGCTTGGTGGTCGGCGCCGGTGCCGGCCCGGTCGACGGGCGGCTGTTCGTGGCGGTCGTCCCGTTCGTCGCGGTGGAAGTGCCCGGAGTGCTCGGCGTGGTCGGGGTGGCCGTCACGGTTGGAGCGGTGGCAGCGCCGTTGCTGCCGTTGCCGGGGGGCGCCCCGGCAACGGACGGGTCGTCGGGTGTGTAGTCGGCGAAGAACTCCCACCACCCCCGGTCGACCGAGTTCTTGTCAGCGAGGTACTGCTGATACAGGTCGTCCACGAACCACTCGTTCGGTCCGAAGGCGGTCAACGGGTCGTCGGTCCGGGTGGTCCGGGGGTCAGCCACGGGGGAAACGCCTCTTTCGTCACGTCATCGATGACAGCCGCGCGGATTGGTTGTGACCGACGAGCACGCACCTTCGACAAGCACGAGCCCCCGCCTGCCCCACGCGAACACCGACACCGAGTCTAGACCCGGGGCCTCCGGCCCACCGACCGGGTGGGATCGCGATACTGCGCGTCAGCTGATGTCGCGCCGCACGGTGAGCCAGCTGCCGATCCCGGCCATCACCGCGGCATACGCGGCGAGCACCAGAGCACCGGCCCACCAGCTGAGCACCTGCACCGTCGGACCGTTGAACCCGCCGCTGCTCGTGCTGAGCATCGCGTTGGAGGCCTGGCTCGGCAGGTAGGGGGTGATGGAACGACCCCACTCCGTGAGCCCGATTACGGCGCCCAGGATCGGCTCGACGATCCAGGCGACACCGATCGCGATGAGCAGGGCGGCGACCTGGTTGGGGATGAGGATGCCCACGCCGAGTCCGATGAGGGCCCACAGGCCCAGGACGAGCAGCGACAGCGCGAGGGTGCGCCAGATCGCCGGGTCCGCGAACGGCTGGTGACCCTTGGCGCTGAGCACGAGCGCACCGGTGACGACTGACCCGACGAGGGAGAGCACGCCGTAGCCCGCGCCGATGATGAGCAACGAGACGACTTTGGCGACCATGACCCGGGTCCTCCGCGGGATGGCGAGGAAGGTCGAGGTCACCGTCTTGTGGCGGTACTCCGACCCGATGGTCATGATCCCGATGGCCAGGGTGAGCAGGTAGCCGAAGCTGATGCCGCCGGTGAACACCTGCCGGGCCAGCTCGATGTCGGTGCTCGGCAGTCCTTGCGCGTTGGGCCCGCGGGCGGCGTCGCTGGTGAAGATCAAGGCGAAGAGCAGGGCGAACCCGGCGCCTGTGAGGAACACGGCGATAGCCATGCCCCACCAGAGGCGGGTCGTGAAGAACTTGCGCAGCTCGGCAGTGACGGCCCGGGTCACGACCGTGCTCCTTCGACGTCGTGGGCCCCTTGGGGCTCCCCGGAGGTCCCGTCCTGAGGGACGCCCGCGAGGTTGCGGTTGCGGTTCTCCGGCGAGGTGGTCAGCGCGAAGTAGAGCGACTCGAGGTCGGTGCTCAGGTCGCGCAGCTCGTGCACCGCTGCACCAGCGCGAAGCGCGACGTCGCCGATTCGGGCCATCTGGTCGGTCGGCACCCGAAGGCCGTCCGGCCCCTCCGGATGCGACACCATGCCGGCCGCGACGAGGGCGCTGGCCAGCTCGTCGCGCTGGGGCGAACGCACGAGCGCCGTCGGCTCCCCGCGAAGCTCGGAGATCGGGCCCTGCGCGACGCTGCGGCCGTTGGCGATGATGACGACGTCGTCGACGGTCTGGGCCACCTCTTGGAGCAGGTGGCTGGAGATGAGCACCGTCTTGCCCTCGCTGGACAGGTGTCGCAGGAATCCGCGCAGCCAGCGGATTCCCTCGGGGTCCAGGCCGTTGGCCGGTTCGTCGAGGATGACCGCCCGTGGGTCGCCGAGCAGGGCGGCCGCGAGACCCAGCCGCTGCCGCATGCCCATCGAGTAGCCACCGGCCCGCTTGCGCGCCGCCGCCGGTATGCCGACGAGCTCGAGCAGCTCGTCGACCCGGCGGTCGGGGATCCCACTGGTCGAGGCGAGCACCCGCAGGTGGTCGCGGCCACTGCGCCCGGGGTGGAAGTTGGTCGACTCCAGGGCCGATCCCACGACCAGGAGCGGGTCGCGGATGTCGTGGTATGCCGCCCCGCCGATCGTCGCGGTGCCGGCGGTGGGCCGCACCAGCCCGAGCAGCATCCGGAGCGTGGTCGTCTTGCCGGCGCCGTTGGGCCCGAGGAAGCCGGTGATGCGGCCCGGCTCGACGGCGAAGGCGAGGTCCTGGACGGCCGTGAAGTCGCCGAAGCGCTTGGTGAGGCCGCGCACCTCGATGCGCGCGCCAGGCCGGTCGGTCTGCGTACCGTCGGCGCGGCGTGCGGGCGCCGCCGACGGCGTCATGGAAGGTCCCCGGTAGGTCTCATGGGACGATCAAACCAGCGCGGTGGCCCTCGGGGGTTTGACACCGGGGCGTTTCGGGGAGGGATCAGGGTGCGGTCAGGGGCATACCCCAGGGCGCCGGGCTGTTTCGGACCCCGGCCCGCGCCTCGTCGCGACCGCTCAGCAACCGGTGACGTCCGCCGCTCTCCTTAGGATGGACGAACTATGACCGGCTGGTTGCTCGTGCTCGCCGCCGTGGCCCTGACGGCGGGCACCGCGCTGTTCGTCACGGCTGAGTTCGCCCTGGTGGCCCTCGACCGTCCGACGGTGCAGCAGGCCATCAACGAGGGCGACGAGCGCGCCAGCACCGTGTTGCGCTCGCTGAAGCAGCTCTCGACCCAGCTCTCGGCGGCCCAGGTCGGCATCACCGTGACCACCCTCATCGTAGGCTACCTCGCCGAACCGTCGATCGGGTCCCTCCTGCTCGAGCCGCTCACGTCGCTCGGACTCTCGGAGGGGCTGGCCGCTTCGGCCTCGACCGCCCTCGCCCTGGTCCTCGTGACTCTGTTCTCCATGGTCTTCGGTGAGCTCCTGCCGCAGTTCCTCGGCATCAGCGCGCCGCTGGGGGCCGCCAAGGTCGTGGCCGGCCCGGTGCGCGCCTTCGCGATGGTGGTGCGCCCGCTCATCGGGCTCCTCAACGGCTCGGCCAATGCCGTGCTCCGCGCCCTGGGCATCACCCCGCGCGAGGAGCTGACGGGGGCGCGGACCCCGCAGGAGCTCGCCAGCCTCGTGCGCCGCTCCGCCGAGCAGGGCACCCTCGAGGCGGGCACGGCCCGAATGCTGACCCGGTCGCTGGACTTCGGCGAGCGGGCCGCCTCCGACGTGATGACGCCCCGAATGCGCTGCAGTGGCATCGAGCGCACCGCCCGCGCCGAGGACGTCATCCGGCTGGCCCGACAGACGGGTCATTCCCGGTTCCCGGTGATCGGCGACGACTGGGACGACATCGACGGGGTGGTGCACGTCAAACGGGCCATCGCCGTCCCGCACGACCGGCGGGCGGAGGTGCCGGTCAGCGCCCTCATGGCGCTGCCGGTGCTCGTTCCAGAGACCATCCGGCTCGACCCGCTGCTGCTGCAGCTGCGTGCGGCGGGGCTGCAGATGGTCATCGTGGTCGACGAGTACGGCGGCACCTCAGGTGTGGTCACGCTCGAGGACGTGGTGGAGGAGATCGTCGGCGAGGTCAACGACGAGCACGACCGGAGCCACAGCGACTGGCAGCGGATGGCCGACGGGTCCTGGCTCATCCCCGGCCTGTGGCGGCCCGACCAGGTCCGCGACCAGCTCGGCGGCATGATCCCCGACGGGCCCACCTACGAGACCGTGGGTGGTTTCGTCATGGCGGCCCTCGGACGGGTCCCCGAGCTGGGTGACGAGGTGCCGGTGGCCGGGTGGGTGCTGCGGGTGGCCCGGATGGACGGCCGCCGAGTCGACCGGCTGCGCCTCTCTCCGGCCGCGCCCCCGGACGACCGCGCCGCCGACGAGACCGACGAGACCGGTAAGACCGACGGCGCCGACGGCACTGACGAACGGAACCGCTCGTGAGCCACGCGATCGCCCTCTGGGTCTCCCTTCTGCTGTTGTTGGGCAACGCCTTCTTCGTCGGCGCGGAGTTCGCCGCGATGGCCGCCCGTCGGTCCTCCCTCGAGCCGATGGCCGCTGCGGGCAGCGCCCGCGCCCGGCTCAGTCTCGACGCGCTCGAGCACATGGGGTCGATGCTGGCCACGGCCCAGCTCGGGATCACCGTCTGCTCGGTCGGGCTGGGCGCGCTCGCGGAGGCCGCCCTGCACGAGATGCTCGAGGAGCTGTTCCACTCGTGGCACCTCGACCAGTGGGTCAGCGAGGGGTGGCTGGGACCGATCGCCCTCGTGCTCGCCCTGCTCGTGGTCGTCTACTTCCACGTCGTCATCGGCGAGATGATCCCCAAGAACCTGGCCATCGCCGGACCCGACCGGGCAGCCCTGCTGCTTGTGCCACCTCTGCTGTTCACGGCGCGCGCCCTGCGCCACCTCGTTCGGGTGATGGAGTGGATCGCCAAAGCCCTGGTGCGTCTTATCTTCCGCATCGAGCCGCGGGACGAGATCACCAGTGCGTTCACCGCCGAGGAGGTCGCGCACATCGTGGCCGAGAGCCACGCAGAGGGCCTCATCGAGGAGGAGCGGGAGGGCCTGGTGCGGAGCGCGCTCGACTTCAGCGACAAGGTCGCCTCCCAGGTGGCGGTGCCGGTCGGTGACCTCGTCACGGTCTCGCCTGGGGCCACCCCGGCCGACATCGAGAGGCTCGTGGCCCGTCACGGCTTCTCGCGCTTCCCCTTCCGTGACGCCGGTGGTGACGTCGCCGGCTATCTGCACCTCAAGGACGTCCTCTACGCGGACGACGACCGTCTCACCCAGCCGGTCCCGCTCAAGCGGGTGCGCCGACTGGCCACCGTGGGCCCCACCGACGACGTCGACGACGTGCTCGCGACGATGCAGCGCACCGGGGCCCACCTGGCCCGGGTCGTGGGCGAGGACGGTCAGGTCAGTGGGGTCGTCTTCCTCGAGGACGTTCTGGAAGAGCTGGTCGGCGAGGTCTCCGACGCGACGCAGCGATAGCGCGTCTCAGCGCGTCTCAGCGCGGCGGGACAGGTCCCGGAGGGCAGGACTGTCGTCGAGCGGGTAGCGGTAGCCCGGTGGGGCTGGTGGGTCCGGGGTCACCGGCGGGAACACGGTGCCGTCGCGTTGAAGATGGGCGGTCGGGTCGTCAGCCCGGTCCAGCGCGACGTGGTGTGTGACGGGAGGCAGAACCGTCACCTCAGGACGCGCCGGCCGTGTCCATGGGGCAGCTCGACGGGAGCGGCAGCCCGCGGGACAGCGCCTCGTCTCGCAGCGCATACAGCTGGCCCAGGTCTTGAGGCTGCTCCGGGCGCTCGGACTGGTCGGCGCAGGCCCTTCGGAGCCGGTCGAGCACCGTGTCGTCGTTGTCGGTCATGGTCATGCCTTCCACCCCGAAGTCGTCGTGTGCGGCTCCCGCGCCGTCACCCTCAGGCTCTCGTCCCTGAGGGCCACGGACAACCCTCCCTGGGGAGGGTTGTCGACGACCCGCGCACTGACCCTCCCTAGGGGTGGAATCAGGGTGCGATGAGGTTGCGGTCGCACGGGTCGGGTATGCCGCTCGCGTACCTCGGGGGTACCACCCACTCGACGAACGGCCTCTCGTGATCTACCTCGTCCTCATCGGCCCCGCCGCCGCACTGCCGGCACTGCTGCTCCTCGAGCGGCTCGAGCGGTGGGCCCTGGTCCGTCGTCGCCCGGCTCTCGACGGCGGGCGGCACCGCACGGGCTGAGTCATTGCGGTCATGCGGTCATCGCGGTCGCTGCGGTCATCGATCGACACGCGGGCCGCACGGTGCGGGTGAGGTCGTGGCGCCACCCGCTCGGGGGTCCGGACGACGCCACGACGCCGGTTCCATCGACACCCGAGCCCGGAGCGTTACAGGCGCGCGCATACCTGCAGACCCTCGGCTCCCGCGATGACTGCCCTGGAGGCGCTGGGCTCTCCCCGAGTTCGGGGCATTTCGGACCGGATCCTGGCAGGGTGACGACATGAGCTATGCAGACCTGCCACTCGACCAGCTGCGCGAGTACCGGTCGGGGGCGGTCGAGCCCGACGGGTTCGACCGGTTCTGGCGCTCGACGCTCGGTGACGCGCGCGCGGTCGGTGCCGTCGTCTCCGCCGAGCGGGTCAACACCGGGCTGACCCTCATCGACACCTACGACGTGCGGTTCCCCGGATGGGGTCGGCAGCCCATCGCCGGCTGGTTGCACGTCCCCGCCGGGCAGGAGGGACCTCTGCCGTGCGTGGTGCAGTACATCGGCTACGGGGGCGGCCGTGGGCTCCCTCACGAGCACGTCACGTGGGCTATGGCCGGCTACGCCCACTTCGTCATGGACACCCGCGGCCAGGGCTCCGGCGGGTACGTCGGCGTCACCCCGGACAGCTACGGCAGCGGCCCGGCCTATCCCGGGGTGATGACGCGCGGCATCCTCGACCCTCGCGAGTTCTACTTCCGGCGCCTCATCACCGACGCCGTCCGCGCGGTCGATGCGGTCCGGACCATGCCGCAGGTCGACCCCCAACGGGTCGCCGTCGCGGGCGCGAGCCAGGGCGGGGGACTCGCGATCGCGGCCGCGGCGCTGAGCGACGGCGTATGGGCCGCCCTGCCCGACGTGCCCTTCCTCTGCGACATCCCGCGGAGCCTGTCGATGACCACCACCGGCCCCTACCAGGAGGTCCTCGCCTATCTCGCCATCCACCGCGACGACACCGCGACCGCGATCCATACGCTCGGCCTCGTCGACGGGGTGCACCATGCGAGGCGGGCCACGATGCCGGCCCTGTTCTCGGTGGGCCTGCTCGACACGACCTGCCCACCCTCGACCGGGTATGCCGCGTACCACGCCTGGGCGGGCCCGGCGTCGATCCGCGAGTATGCCTACAACGGCCACGAGGGGGGCGGCGCCCACCATGTGCGCGAGCAGCTGGCCTGGCTGGGCGGTCAGTTCGCGAGCGAGACGGCCGGCCCACCGGTTGCGGTCAGTGGGAGTCCTTCATGACCAGCCAGCCGCCATCGACCGGGATCTCGGCACCGGTGACGTAGGACGCGTCGGCGGAGGCCAGGAAGGCGATGACCGACGCGACCTCCTCCGGCGTGCCCAGCCGCGCCGCTGCCGTGGCGGCGGCACTGCGGGTGCGGTCGTCGGGGGTGGCCGACGCCCATGTCGGCGTGAGGATCGGGCCGGGCAGCACGGCATTGACCCGCACGTGCGGTCCGTACTCCACGGCGAGCTGGTGGGTGAGGGCGACGAGTGCGCCCTTGCCGGCGGCATACCCCGGGCGGCCGGTCATGCCCACGCGGGCGTGCACTGACGACACCAGGACGATGCTGCCGTCCGCGCGCCCGTCGCCCTGGCGCAGGTCGGGCAGCAGTGCGCGGGCGCCGAGGAACGCGCCCGTGACGTTGACCGCCAGCATGTGCTCCCACGACGCCAGCGAGAGGGTGGCCAGCTCGCGCACCTCACTGGCGTAGGCGTTGCTGACGAACACGCCCACCGGTCCCAGCGCGTCGCGCACGAGCCCCGGGAGCTCGTCCCAGAAGGCCTCGTCGGAGACGTCGGCCTGGTAGGCGACGGCCGAGCCGCCGCGGGTCCGGATCTCGGCCGCCACCTGCTCACCCGCTGGGCTGAGGTCGACCACGGCCACCGGCCGCCCGTCGGCGGCGAGTCGGTGGGCGGCCGCGGCGCCGATGCCGCTGGCGGCGCCGGTGACGACGGCCGCCCTGGTCGAGTGACGGGCAGTGGGGGCGGGCGGCACGTGAGCTCTCCTGACGGTGGCAGCGTCAGCCGCGACGGTTGAGGTAGGCGTCGACGGCGCGATGCCGGCCGCGGCGCAGCGGGAAGTCCCACTCACCGACGAGCTCCACCGCATCGCCGCCCAGCCCGAGCTTGAAGCGGAGCAGCCCGAACAGCGGGTCGCCCGGGTCGAGGGTGTCGGAGATGCCGCGAAGGTCGTAGACCGCCGCGCCGCCGGCCGCGGCATCGGACAGCATCCGCCACTGCATCGCGTTGCTGGGCCGCCAGGCCCGCCCCGCGTTCGACGACGCGCCGTAGACGTATGACACCTCGTCACCGACCCGGGTGAGCAGCCCCCCGGCGTGCACCTGGCCGTCCCGGGAGGCGAGGTAGAGGTCGACTCGACGCGGGTCCTCAGCCGCCAGGTCCACCATCATCCGCTCGAAGTAACCGATAGGCAGCGGCGGAAAGCCATCTCGCTCAGCGGTTTCCACGTAGATCGCGTGAAACTCCGGCAGGTCGGCCGGGCTGCCGGTCGTCACCGTGACCCCGCTGTTGTCGGCCTTGCGCACGTTGCGCCGCCACGACGCGTCGAGGCCCTCGCTCGGGTCGGTCACCTCGTCCAGCCGTACGTGCGAGCGGTAGCGAGGGTGCATCCGACCGCCGAATCCCGCCGCCGGCGCTTCGTACTGGGTCCAGCCGAGGCGGCGCAGGTCGGCGACGAGGTCGGCCGCCGACTCCTCGACGTCGTCCGGGGAGAGGTCCCGCAGACGGCTGGCGGTTCCGTCCTTGACCGCGGCTCGGAGGGTCTCGGCCCGCCACCGACGCCTTACCACAGCCGGGGTCATCCGGACGGTAAACACCCGCCCCAGGCGGAGGAACTCGAGCAGGGAGGTGGTGACCGCCTCCGACCCCAGGGCCGCCCAGTCCACGACTGGACCCTCAGCCAGGTAGGCCAGGGCACCCAGCAGCGGCACGTCGCGGTACGACATCAGTCCGACGCCGCAGAGCCGAGGTCCGTCGAACCAGCCAATGCTTTCGGCCCGCCACCCCGGTCGCATCCCGGCCCAGGAGGGGCACTGCATGAAGGACGCGTGGGCGGGTCCGTCGGGGCCGCGCAGGAAGGCGAGGTGGTCGGCGGTGGGGATGCCGCGGACGGTGAGGGACGCTCCGACCCGGTCGGCGGTCGGCAGGGTCATCCCCGCCGGGACAGTCGACGCTGGGCGGCGCGGACCCCGCCGAGCACGTTCCACTTCACGGCGCCGGCGAAGTCGCGCGCGTGCTCCGCTGGGGTGAAGTCGCGCGGCGTCTCGGCGGCGGCGAGGGCGCGCTCGAGGTCGTGGTCGGACTCCTGCAGCGTGCGCCAGAAGTCCCGGCGCATCGGCCCGAGGGCGTCGTACCCGTAGGACCGGTAGATCCCCGCGAACAACGGCTGGTAGAGCCGGATCCGCTCGTGCAGGCCGCTCGAGTGCGACATCGGGTTCTTGTGGCGCTCACGGATGTAGTCGGGCAGCACGTCGGCGAAGGTGTGTCGCAGAATCCACTTCTCGTAGCCGTCCCGTTGTTTCATCGTGTCGGGAATCCGCATGGCCATCGACAGCATGTCGAGGTCGAGGTAGGGCACCCGCGCCTCGACACCGTTGCCCATGCTCGTGCGGTCGACGCGCTGCAGCTCCGTGCGGCTGAGGTGGCGAATCTTGTGCAAGAACAGCGATCTCGACTGTTCCGGCGCGATGTCGCGGTACATGTCGTAGCCGCCGAACAGCTCGTCCGACCCGTCGCCGGTCAGCACGACCTTGATCCCACTGCGGTGCACCCGCTCGAACAGCCGGTTCGAGACGACCGAGTTGATGACGTCGCCGTACTCCGTCGCCTCGCTCACGCGGATGGCCCCGCGGACGTCGGCCAGGCCGATGTCGCGGGGGCGGAGAGTGACCACCTCGTGGGGCACGCCGAGATCAGCGGTGAGGCGACGCGCATACGCGAGGTCCTCGCTGCCCTCGGTCCCGACGGTGAAGGCGACGCAGTCGGGGTGCATCTCTCGCACATGGATCAGGGCGAGGGAGCTGTCCAACCCGCCCGACAGCACCACGCCGACCGGCAGGTCGGTGTCGACGCGCATCCGCACGGCCTCGCGGTAGGTCCGCCGCACCAGTGCGCTCGCCTCGTCGAGGTCGTCGACCATCGGCAGGCCCTCCCCGAGGCGCATGAGGTCGACGTAGGGGTGCAGCTCGGGCTCGGCTCCCGGCTCCGCCCACCCGCAGTGGCCCGGCGGCACCTCGTGGATCCGGACGCCAGCGCCGAGAATGCCCCCGACGAGCGACTTGACCTCGGAGGCGATGGCCAGCCGGCCGCCGGCCATCGCCCAGTACAGGGGTTTGACGCCGGCGGGGTCGCGAGCGAGGAACACCCGGCGGGTATGCCGATCCACGAGCCCGAAGGCGAACTCACCGCGGAAACGCAGCAGGGCCTCCTCACCCCAGGCCAGGACGCCCTCGAGCGCGACCTCGGTGTCGCTCGTGGACCGCAGCTCGACCCGGTCGGCGAGCAGCTGGGTGCGCAGCTCGGAGAAGTTGAAGATCTCGCCGTTGTAGGAGAGGGCCCACCGGCCGTCGGCCGACTGCCACGGCTGCACCGCGCGGTCGCGGTCGACGATCCGTAGGCGGTGGGTGCCGAGGAGGGCCTCGTCGTCGTGCAAGCTCTCCTCGACCTCTCCCCGCGGGGCGACCGTCGCGAGCATCGCGGCGAAGGTCGCCTGCTGCTGCTGCGCGCCGGGTCCGACGAGAAGGGCGATGCCACACATCTAGAACGTCACTCGCTTCAGTAGGTCAGCCGGTCAGTGGCCGGCTGGACGCTCGGCGCGGTGGGCAACGGCACGGTCGGCGTAGTCCGACACGTGGTCCGGGCTGAGGCACAGGTGCCAGGCCTGGCCCTCGTCGATGACGTTGAGAATGTCGCGGTCACGGTAGTCGAAGAGGATGTCCCCGAGCACACCGGCCGCGCCGAAGGATCGGAACCACGCCATCTCGACATCGGCGCCGTAGCCGAGGCAGTGCGAGCTCGGCAGCAGGGCCGAGTAGCCAAGGCTGCTGAGGTGCTTCTGGTGCTCGATGCTGCGCACGATGCTGTTCACCCAGAGCGGGGGCGTGCCGTCCGGTGCGTCCGCGGCGAACATGGTCGCGATCTCGTTGAGGAGAACCACGATCTCGGGCCGGGCAGCGAGGAACTTCATCCCCGACACTCGCGGCCGCCGTTTCGGAGCCGCCCTGCGCAGGGCGTAGTCGCGGCCCCGGCCCAACCATCCCTCGGGCTGCACGGCGAAGCGGAACTCCAGCTCACCGGCCTTCTGGAGCCTGGTCAGCGACAGCAGCTCACCCGCGTGGTCGACGGAGGTCTGGTCGGCGTAGGGCGTGACGTGCGACCACCACGTGAGGTCGATCTGGTGCAGGAGCAGGATGCGCACCAGTCCGGCGCGGCTCTGAGCGTTGGACGGCAGCCGGAGCTTGGGATCGTCGAGCTCCTGGCGTGCCGCCGACATGAGGTCGTCGCGGCCGTCGGGGAGCCGGTCCACGACCTGACGCGCCGCCGGGCCCTGTAGCTCGGCGTCCAGGCGCTTGACCGCGGTGCCGCTGTCGTCACCCGCCGTAAGGGATGCGTTCATCGCGGCGACGGCGTCGTCGACTTCGGAGTGGTACGCCGACACGCTCAGAGATCGCGCCGACTGGTTGGGCAGGCCCATAGTCCGCGAACCCTAACGGCCGGGGGTTGGCGACGCCAAACCTGGCTGGACCTTGACGCGGCGGCGGTCTGCATGACCCCGGGACGCTCGGCTCGTATGCGTCTGGTGACTGAGGCTCGCCTGTCGGTGATGGCGTTGAGCGTTGTCGATATGGACGTTCAAGCGTGGGGGTTTAGCGAGGAGCTGGTCGCTGCGCTGTCCGCGGTCTCGGGTCTGTTGGAGGACCTGCCGGTGACGTGTTCCGGTTGGGTAGCCGGGAGCTGGATCAGGTGTTGGGGGTGGTGGACCGGTTGGCGGCGGTGGCGGCGGCGGCCCCGGTTCACGGTGACGTCGGAGGCGGAGCGGCGCGGTGATATCCGGTGTTCGGCGTCGGGAACGGTACGCCAGTGGGGGCCGCCGGGTGACCGACCCTGAAGGTGGGGACGCTGGGAGGCATCGGTCAGGCCGGGACGGTGGTGGAGAGTGGTGCCCTCTGCACGTCGTCGGATGCGCTCGGCACCATTCCGCGCGTCGACGGGGGTGCTGGCCGCCACCATCGACCCCAGTTGACGCCCATGTCGCCGGAGACGCACCACCGGTGTCCGGTGGTGTCGCCGACCTGCTCGACCTTAGTAGAAGCGGCGCCGCCGCCCGCCGAGGGGGACGAAGTTCAGGATCAGCCCGACCACGAGCAGGATGAGCCCGATGGTCAGAAGGATCTTGAGCGACGCGACCACCAGGCCGATGACGATGAGGATGATTGCCAAGACGACCATGTCGATGTCCTTCCAGTCCCGATGAGCGGACCGCCAGCATGGCGCATCGCGCACCCGTTCGCACGCCGGGACACGCGGCCTTGGGGAGCACCGCATGCGGCGTCCGGCTTGTCAGTGCCCCCGGCAGGATTCGAACCTGCGCTTCCGCCTCCGGAGGGCGGCGCTCTATCCCCTGAGCTACGGGGGCCAGATCCTCGACGACGAGCTTCGAGCACCGACCGCGCGACCCGGCATACCGCCTCATCGTGCCCGGCGAGGCTAGCAGCCTAGGGTTCGATCCATGGAACCGGAACCGCGACCGGGCGCGACCGCGGCTTCCGTCGGGGGCACGGTTCCAGCGGGCGGAGCACCACCCTGGGTCCTCGTCTGCGACGACACGGTGTCCATCCGGTTGCTCATCCGCATCAACCTCGAGCTGGCCGGCTTCGAGGTGAGGGAGGCCGGCGACGGGGAGGGGGCCCTGGCCCTCCTGCGCGCCACCCGCGACCGGCCGCCGGCCGTCCTCATCCTCGACGCCCAGATGCGCCCGATGGACGGGTGGGAGGCGATCGCGGAGATTCGCAGCGACCCCGAGCTGCACGATCTGCCGGTCGTCATGGTGACCGCGGCCCTCCAACAGCGCGAGCGGGAGCGGTCCGTCGCCGCCGGCGTGGACGCCTTCGTCGCCAAGCCGTTCGAACCGGAGGCTCTCGTCGACCTGGTCGGGGCGCTGGCGACGTCCGGACGCCCCGCGCCACCGCCATAGGCTGGGGGTATGCGGGCACACGAGGCGGGCGCGCTCCACGCCGAGGGCTACGGGAGCCCCGCGTGGCTCTCGGTCCCCCCGGACGTCAACGGCCTGGTCCCCGGGCTCTGGGCGTCCTCCGTGGGCCGCGGTGCCGATGGGGCTCTGACCATCGGGGGCGTCTCCGTGCGGGAGCTGGCCCGCGAGTTCGGCACCCCCGCCTACGTCCTCGACGAAACCGACTTCCGCGCGCGAGCGGGCGAGTTCCGCGACACCTACGCCGAGATCTTTCAGGACCTCGGGGGTGGGGCCGACGTCTACTACGCGGGCAAGGCCTTCCTCTGCACGGAGGTGGTGCGCTGGATCCGCGACGAGGGGTTGTCCCTCGACGTCTGCACCGGGGGTGAGTTGGCCGTGGCCATGCGCGCCGGTATGCCCGGTGAGCGGCTCGGGATGCACGGCAACAACAAGTCAGTGGCCGAGATCGAGACGGCGCTGCGTTACGGCGTGGGCCGGATCATCGTCGACTCGTTCGACGAGATCGAGCGCCTCGCCGAGGTGGCCCACCGACTGGACACGACCGCCCGCGTCATGGTCCGCGTCACCGTGGGGGTGGAGGCCCACACCCACGAGTTCATCGCGACCGCTCACGAGGACCAGAAGTTCGGCTTCTCGCTCAGCGGGGGCGAGGCGGCCGAGGCGGTGACCCGGATCCTGCGGCACGCGCCACGGCTCGAGCTGATCGGGCTGCACAGCCACATCGGCTCACAGATTTTCGACACCGCCGGCTTCGAGGTGTCGGCCCGCCGGGTCCTGGGCCTGCACGCCGACGTCGCGGTGATGCACGGTGTCGAGCTCCCCGAGCTCGACCTGGGCGGGGGTTTCGGCATCGCCTACACGACGGAGCACGACCCGCTCCCAGCTAAGAGTCTCGCGGCGGGGATGGCCGAGATCGTCGAGCGCGAGTGCCGGGCCAGCGGGGTCGCCGTGCCCCGGATCTCAGTGGAGCCGGGGCGCGCGATCGCCGGCCCCAGCACGTTCACGCTCTACGAGGTCGGAACGGTGAAGGTCATCGGCCTCGACGGTGGGGCGTCCCGGGCCTACGTCTCGGTCGACGGCGGGATGAGCGACAACATCCGCACCGCCCTCTATGAAGCCCACTTCTCCTGCACCCTCGCGAGCCGCGCCAGCGACGCCCCGCCCCGGCTCTCCCGGGTGGTCGGCAAGCACTGCGAGAGCGGCGACATCGTGGTGATGGACGAGTTCCTCCCCGCCGACATCCACCCCGGTGACCTCGTCGCCGTGCCAGGCACCGGCGCCTACTGCCGGTCCCTGTCCAGCCAGTACAACCACACCCCGCGCCCTCCGGTGGTGGCGGTGCGCGACGGCGCTGCGCGCGCGATCGTACGGCGCGAGACGGTGGACGACCTGCTCGCCCTGGACGTCTGGTGAGGTCCGGATCGCGGAACCCCCACGTGCCTGCCCGTGGTCGGACGGCAGGATCGACCCCGTGAGCGACCCGGTCAGCACCTCCCCGACGAGCACGCGGTCTGACGGCCCGCTTCGCGTCGCGCTCCTCGGCTGCGGCGTCGTCGGGTCGGCGGTCGCCCGGCTGCTGACCCAGCACCGCGACGACCTGGCGGCCCGCGTCGGGCGGCCCCTCGACATCGTCGGGATCGCGGTGCGCCGTCCCGGACGCGACCGGAGCGACCTCGGCGTCGACCCGGCGCTGTTCACGACCGACGCCGAGGACGTCATCACGCGGGCCGAGATCGTCGTCGAGGTCATCGGGGGCATCGAGCCGGCCAGGTCCCTCATCCTCCAGGCCATGAAGAACGGCGCGTCGGTCGTCACGGCCAACAAGGCCCTGCTCGCTCAGGACGGGCCGACCCTGTATGCCGCTGCCCAGGACGCAGGGGTCGATCTCTACTACGAGGCCGCGGTGGCCGGGGCCATCCCGCTGCTGCGGCCGCTGCGCGAGTCGCTGGCGGGTGATGACGTGCGCCGGGTGCTTGGCATCGTCAACGGCACCACCAACTACGTCCTCGACAAGATGGACACGACCGGTGCGAGCTTCCACGACGCCGTCGAGCAGGCCCAAGCGCTGGGATACGCCGAGGCCGACCCGACCGCCGACGTGGAGGGGTTCGACGCCGCCGCCAAGGCGGCCATCCTCGCCTCGCTGGCGTTTCACACGCGGGTGTCCGGAGCCGACGTCCACCGTGAGGGCATCACCGAGGTGACTGCCGCCGACGTCGCCGCCGCGCGCGAGATGGACTGTGTCGTCAAGCTGCTCGCGATCTGTGAGCGCACCGACGAGGGCGTGTCGGTGCGGGTGCACCCGGCGATGATTCCCCGCTCCCACCCGCTCGCGGGGGTGCGCGAGGCCTTCAACGCCGTGTTCGTGGAGGCCGACGCGGCCGGACAGCTGATGTTCTACGGGCGCGGCGCGGGGGGCGACCCCACGGCGTCGGCGGTGCTCGGCGACGTCGTGGCGGTGGCCCGGCACCGCGTCGGTGGCGGCCGAGGTCCGGGGGAGAGCGCCTACGCCGACCTGCCCGTGCTGCCGATGGGCATGGCGCAGACGAGATACCACATCAGCCTCGACGTGGCTGACCGCCCTGGGGTGCTCGCTCAGGTGGCGACCGCGTTCGCGGACCACGGTGTCTCCATCGAGACGGTCCGGCAGCAGATTATCCCCGCGACCCCCGGCGGCGGTCGCGAGAATCGGGCCAGCCTCGTCGTCGTCACGCATACCGCTTCCGACTCGGCGCTCTCCGCCACCGTCGACGCGCTGGCCGCGATGCCGATCGTGCGGGGTGTCGACTCCGTGATGCGGGTCGAGGGATCCTGACGTGGCTCACCAGTGGCGCGGGGTCATCCGCGAGTACGCCGACCGGCTGCCGTCGCTGGCCGGTATGCCGGTCGTCACCCTCCTTGAGGGCGGCACACCGCTCATCCCCGCCGAGCACCTGTCGTTGCTGGTCGGCGCCGAGGTGTGGCTGAAGTTCGAGGGACTCAACCCCACGGGCTCCTTCAAGGACCGGGGCATGACCACGGCCATCTCAGTCGCGGCCGGTCGCGGCGCGAAGGCGGTCATCTGCGCGTCCACGGGCAACACCAGCGCCTCGGCGGCGGCGTACGCCACGAAGGCGGGCATGACCTGCGGCGTGCTGGTGCCCGAGGGCAAGATCGCCATGAGCAAGCTGAGCCAGGCGGTCGCCCACGGCGCCACGCTGCTGCAGGTGGAAGGCAACTTCGATGACTGCCTCACTCTGGCGCGCAAGCTGGCCGAGGCCTACCCCGTCGACCTCGTCAACTCCGTCAACCCAGCCCGCATCGAGGGTCAGAAGACGGCGGCCTTCGAGGTCATCGACGCGCTCGGCGATGCTCCGGACATTCACTGCCTGCCCGTCGGCAATGCCGGCAACATTACGGCCTACTGGCTGGGTTACCGCCAATATCAACAGGACTGGGAGCAACCTGGGCCGGCAACGCATACTCCGCGGATGTGGGGATTCCAGGCAGCGGGCGCTGCTCCCATCGTCAAGGGTCATCCCATCGACGAGCCCGAGACCATCGCCACGGCCATCCGCATCGGCAACCCCGCATCGTGGCGCCAGGCCGAGGCCGCCCGTGACGAGTCCGGCGGCCTGATCCACGCCGTGACCGACGAACAGATTCTCGCCGCCCACCGGATCTGTTCCGCCGAGGAGGGGGTCTTCGTCGAGCCAGGGTCGGCGGCGTCGGTGGCGGGCCTGCTGGCGTCGCACGAGGCCGGGCTGGTGCCGGCCGGCGCGCGCATCGTCTGCACCGTGACGGGGCATGGCCTTAAGGACCCCCAGTGGGCCCTGCGCCAGGCCGACGGGTCCGAGCTGGTCCCCGTGCGGGTGCCCGTCGACGCGGTCACCGCGGCGACGGCCCTCGGCCTCGACGGATGACGACGGCTACGCCCGGGGGAGCAGCGTCGGTCCGGATCCGCGTCCCGGCGAGCACGGCCAACCTGGGACCGGGTTTCGACGCGGTCGGTCTCGCTCTCGGGCTGTGGGACGAGTACGACGTCACAGTGGGCGGCAACGACGGACTGCGGATCTCCGTCAGCGGGCACGGGTGCGACGACGTCCCCCTCGACGCAACCCACCTCGTCGTCCGGGCGATGGCCCACGGCTTCGCCCGGCTCGGGGCGGTCATGCCCCAGGACGTATGCCTGGTCGCGCGCAACGGGGTGCCCCAGGGGCGGGGGCTGGGGTCCTCCGCCTCGGCGATCGTCGCGGGAGTTGTTGCCGCGCAGGTGTTCTCCGAACGGGGGTCGTGGGCGGACGTGCCCGCCGGAGAGCGGGTCGCCCTGGACCTCGACGTCGCGACCGACCTCTCGAGCGAGCTCGAGGGCCACCCCGACAATGCCTCGGCCAGCGTGCGTGGCGGGATGACCGTCTCCTGGACCCGCGATCCGGGGGACCCCTCGCCGGCCGCCACCGGCACCGCCTCGGTCGTCATCCACCCCGACATCACCGCGGTCGTCCTCGTGCCGCAGGCCCAGCTGCTGACGCATACCGCTCGAGCCGTGCTCCCCCCGACCGTCGACCACCAGGCCGCCGCACTGAACTCCGGCCGGGCCGCGCTGCTCGTCGAGGCGATGAGCCGCCGGCCCGACCTGTTGCTCCCAGCCACCCGGGACTGGCTGCACCAGGGGTTCCGGCGGGCCGCGTTCGCACCGTCCATGGACCTCGTCGACGCGTTACGGGCCCAGGGTCACGCGGCCGTCATCTCGGGCGCCGGCCCCAGCATCGTCGTGCTGACGGCCCGCGAACGCGCTGCGGCGGTCGTGGCGCCAGGGACGACGCGACCCGACGTGTGGGAGCGGCTCGAGCCGGGCGTACCGGTGGGCGGCGTCGAGGTCACCCGGCTCTGAGCGGCGCCTGACCCGTCCCTGACGGGAGCGCCATCGGGCTCGCTCCCCGGCGGTTCTGGAACACACCTGAGGCGGCCGGTGCTAGTGTGATGCCGCGACGCACGGCAGGCGGCCCTCTGGCTGCCCGGCAGCGGCGGCATCCTCACGAGGCACCACGGCGACTCGATCGCCGGCGACGGCGCGGGTTACGCGCGGTGGCGACAGGGCCTCACTGCATATTCCGACGTACCACCACATCGCCACGGTCGGACTTCACGACCGGGTACCGGTGCAGGACCTCTATCGAGGCCGCACCGACGACGAGGGGAAGGACCTTCGTGACCGACACCACCGAACGGGTGGAGGACGCGCCGGGCTCCGTGAACTCAAGGAGCACCGCGCGTACCTCCCGCACCGGCCGCACGGGGCTCGCGACGATGAACGTCGTCGAGCTGAAGCGGCTGGCGTCGGGCCTGGGCATCACCGGGACGACGAAGATGCGAAAAGACGACCTGCTGGCCGCCATCGGCGCTCATCAGGGCGACAGCGTCTCCCGTGGCGCCAGCACCACCCAGCCCACCCGCGAGCCCACCGGCCAGCCCGACCGCGTCGACACTGCCGGCCCCGCGGCCGAGGACGCCCGCCCGGCCGCTCAGCCGAGCGCGGCAGCGTCGACGCCGCCGCCCGTGACGGGCGCCCCTCGGTCCGAGGCCCGGCGCGCCCAGGCGTCAGGCACAGCACGCAGCGGGGACTCGACGACCCACACCACCACCGACACGACGACCACGGGAAGCGCGGCCACCGACAGCACAGCCACCGACGAGGCTGCGACCGGGACGACGTCCGGGGTCAGCTCCGCCCGTCGGGCCGACGCCGTGGACGGCGTTTCTGAAGCAGCCGCAGGGTCGGGCACCACGCCGACGGGGGACGAGCGGGACCGGCTGCGGTTCGACCGGGCCGACCGGGCCGACCGGACCGACCGGACCGACCGGACGGACCGCTCCGATCGGCAGGGTTCGGCGCACCAGAATGGCGCGAACACCCGCCACAGTGCGCAGAACCGGGCCCAGAGTGGCCCAGGCGTCCAGACCAACCAGAGCACCCAGAGCAACAAGAGCACTCAGGGCCCCCAGAGCAACCAGAGCGCCCAGGGCACCGAGACCAGCCGGGCGACCCGGGGCGCCCAGGCGGCCCAAGCCAGCCAGGCGAGCAACGCGAACCAGGCCCAGCAGCCTTTCGGCGGTGCGCAGACCACGGCCAGCGCCGACGCACAGGACGGCGACGACGACGGTCGGGGCAGCCGCCGCCGCAGCCGCCAGCGCAGCCGCGACCGCAAGCGCGGGCGGACGCCGACGACGGGCAGCCAGGAGTACGAGCCCGAGCTGCAGATCAACGACGACGACGTCCTGGTGCCCGTGGCCGGCATCCTCGACGTCCTCGACAACTACGCGTTCGTCCGGACGTCGGGCTACCTGCCCGGCCCGAACGACGTCTACGTGCCGCTCGGCCTGGTCAAGAAGTACGCCCTGCGCAAGGGGGACGCGGTCACCGGCTCGATCAAGGCGCCGCGCGACGGCGAGCAGCCGCAGAACGGCGTGGGCACGCGGCAGAAGTTCAACGCGCTGGTGCGGCTTGACACCATCAACGGCACCCAGCCGGACCCGGCGCATACCCGCGTGGACTTCGGCAAGCTGACCCCCCTCTACCCGCAGGAGCGGCTGCGCCTCGAGACCGAGGTCGGCCAGCTGACGACCCGGGTCATCGATCTCGTCGCGCCGATCGGCAAGGGCCAGCGCGGCCTCGTGGTCGCCCCCCCGAGGGCCGGCAAGACCATGCTCATGCAGGCCATCGCCAACGCGATCACCACCAACAACCCGGAATGCCACCTCATGGTCGTCCTCGTCGACGAGCGGCCGGAGGAGGTGACCGACATGCAGCGCGCGGTCAAGGGCGAGGTCATCGCCTCCACGTTCGACCGGCCAGCGGAGGACCACACGAGCGTGGCCGAGCTGGCCATCGAGCGGGCCAAGCGGCTCGTCGAGCTGGGCCATGACGTCGTGGTCCTGCTCGACTCGCTCACCAAGCTGGGCCGGGCCTACAACCTGTCGTCCCCGGCGTCCGGTCGGATCCTCTCCGGGGGCGTCGACTCGGCGGCGCTGTACCCGCCTAAGAAGTTCTTCGGAGCGGCGCGCAACATCGAGAACGGTGGGTCGCTGACGATCATCGCCACCGCGCTGGTCGAGACCGGCTCCCGGATGGACGAGGTCATCTTCGAGGAGTTCAAGGGCACCGGAAACATGGAGCTCACGCTCTCCGAGGAGCTGGCCGCCCGCCGCATCTTCCCGGCCGTCGACGTCAACGCGTCGGGCACCCGTCGGGAGGAGCTCCTCCTCGGCCCGGAGGAGCAGAAGATCGTGTGGAAGCTGAGGCGCGTCCTCGGAGCGCTGGAGGCCGCGCAGTCCATCGACCTCCTCCTGGACCGGCTCAAGCGGACCAGGACCAACATCGAGTTCCTGCGCCAGGTGCAGATGAGCTCAGGAGCCAAGCTCGACGCCGACGCCTGACCACGCGCCTGGTAGCGGCGCGAGGCATACGCCGGGCTCCTGTGGTGAGACCTCCTGTGGAATGCCGGCCCCCCTCCTGCCGTTTAGTGGATGTGTGCCCTGCTCTGGCACACTGACCCGTTGGACCGGTTCACGGCAGCACCACCCCACGACCACATCGATCGCCGACCCGGTCCCACCAGATACCCAAGGAGAGCGCGTGAAGAAGGACCTGCACCCGAACTACGTGGAGACCACGGTCACCTGCACCTGTGGCAACACGTTCACCACCCACAGCACCGCGGCGTCCGGCAGCATCCACGCCGACGTCTGCTCCCAGTGCCACCCGTTCTACACGGGCAAGCAGAAGATCCTCGACACCGGTGGCCGCGTGGCCCGCTTCGAGGCTCGCTACGGCAAGAAGAAGGTTGCGGCCGACACCGCCAAGTAGCTCTCCCATCGCCGGTTCCACGGCAGGTTCGCCTGCTGCGGGACCGGCGATCTGCATGCCCGGACTACCTACTCGCCCGGCGCACAGCCCTCCCGGAAGGAGCCCTCGATGACCGAGCCCACTGAATCGCTGTCCGACGGCGGGCGGTCGGTCGTCGAGGAGTACGCCGACCTCGAGCGTCGGCTGGCCGAGCCGGACATCCACTCCGACCAGACGTTCGTGCGCACCCTCAACAAGCGGTATGCCGCCCTCGCCCCGACCGTGGCGGCCTACCGAGAGCTCGAGCGCACCAAAGGCGACCTCGCCGCCGCCCGGGAGCTCGCACAGGAGGACGAGTCCTTCGCGGCCGAGCTCCCGACCCTGGAGACAGCGGCCACCGAGGCGCAGGACACCCTGCGCCGGCTGCTGGTCCCGCGCGACCCGGACGACGACCGCGACGCCATCCTCGAGGTCAAGGCGGGAGAGGGCGGCGAGGAGTCCGCCCTCTTCGCCGGCGACCTGCTGCGGATGTACCTGCGCTACGCCGAGAAGCGCGGGTGGCGGGCCGAGGTCATCGACGCGACCGAGTCCGATCTCGGCGGCTACAAGGAGGCCCGGCTCGCCGTCAAGGCCAAGGGCACCCCGCATCCGGGCGAGGCGCCGTGGGCGATGCTGAAGTTCGAGGGCGGGGTCCACCGCGTGCAACGCGTTCCCGTGACCGAGAGCCAGGGCCGCATCCACACCAGTGCGGCCGGCGTGCTGGTCATGCCGGAGGTCGAGGAGACCGACGAGGTCGAGATCCACGCGAACGACATCCGCATCGACGTCTACCGGTCGTCCGGCCCTGGGGGCCAGAGCGTCAACACCACCGACTCGGCCGTGCGGATCACCCACCTGGCCACTGGCATCGTCGTGTCCTGCCAGAACGAGAAGTCGCAGCTGCAGAACAAGGAGTCGGCGCTGCGCGTGCTCCGTGCCCGCCTCCACCAAGCGGCGAAGGAACAGGCCGAGGCGGAGGCGTCGGCCACCCGGCGCAGCCAGGTGCGCACCGTCGACCGCAGCGAGCGGATCCGCACCTACAACTTTCCCGAGAACCGGGTCAGCGACCACCGCACCGGCTTCAAGGCCTACAACCTCGACACCGTTCTCGACGGCGACCTGGACGCGGTCATCGGCTCGTGCGTCGACGCTGACGAGCAGGCGCGGCTGGCCGCGGTCTCGGGCCCCAACAGCACCGACGGCCCCAACAACACCGGCGGCATTCACGGCACCCATGGCGCCCACCACCGCACCGGCCGCTGAGCGGTGGAGCTGCGCGACGCCGTTCGCCGGGCGACCATGACCCTCGCCGAGGCGGGGGTGGAGTCGGCCCCGGTCGACGCCCTCTACCTGGCCGCCCACCTCATGGGCCAGGACGTGGGTGAGGTCCGCCGCCGCATGGTGGTCGGCGGGGTCGAGGCCCCCGAGGGCTACGACGACCTCGTCGCCGAACGCGCCACGCGCATACCGTTGCAGCACCTCACCGGGCGCGCCTACTTCCGCGGCCTCGAGCTGCGGGTCGGGCCAGGGGTGTTCGTGCCGCGGCCGGAGACCGAGCTGCTCGTCGACCTCGCCCTGCGTGTGCTGGCGGGCCGTCGATCCCCGGTGGTCGTCGACCTGGCCACCGGGTCGGGGGCAATCGCCCTGTCGGTCAAGCAGGAGCATCCCGGCGCCGAGGTGTATGCCGTGGAGCTCAGTGAGCTGGCCTATGGCTGGGCCGTGGCGAACCGCGACCGGCTCGGGCTCGACGTGACCATCGAGCAGGGTGACGCCCGGGTGGCCTACGCGGAGCTCCGCGGCCACGTGGACCTCGTCACGTGCAACCCGCCCTACATCCCGAAGGGCCAGGTGCCGGTCGACCCGGAGGTCCGCGACCATGATCCCGAGCTGGCCCTCTATGGCGGTAGCGCGGACGGTCTGGCCCTGCCCCTGGCCATGGCGGCCCACGCGGCCACCTTGCTGCCCGCCGGGGGCGTGCTGGTCATGGAGCACGCTGAGACGCAGGGTGCATCGCTCCCGAGGGCGCTTGCGGCGACCGGCGCCTGGGGGCAGGTCATCGACCACCCTGACCTGCTGGGCCGACCCCGCGCCCTCGTCGCCGTCCGCGCAGCGGAGACCTCAGCGGAGACCTCAGCGGAGACCTCAATGGAGACTCAGGAACCCGGGCCCACCGACGACATAGGGTCGGCGCCATGAGCGAGGTGTTCGACTGCACGACCCCACCCGGCCTGGCGGGCGGGCTCGAGGCGGCCGCGCGAGCCATCCAGGCCGGCGAGCTCGTCGTCCTCCCGACCGACACCGTCTACGGCATCGGTTGCGACGCCTTCAACGCCGCCGCCGTGGCCGCGGTGCTGGCCGCGAAGGGCCGGGGCCGCGAGATGCCCCCGCCCGTCCTCGTCCCCAACCTGCGCACCGTCGACGGGCTGGCGCGCGGCGTGCCCGCTTACGTCCGTCACCTCATCGACGAGTTCTGGCCCGGGCCCCTCACCCTCGTCCTCGAGGCGCAGCCCTCGCTCACGTGGGACCTCGGCGAGACCAACGGCACCGTCGCGCTCCGGATGCCCGACCATGCGGTCGCGCTCGCCTTACTCGCGCAGGCGGGTCCGATGGCCGTGACGAGCGCCAACCTCACTGGTTCGCCCGCGGCACAGACCGCCGCCGAGGCGCAGGCCATGCTCGGGGCGGCGGTGTCCGTCTACCTCGACGGCGGTCCCGCGTCCGGCGGAGCGGCGTCGACCATCCTCGACTGCACCGGGGGAGCGCCGCTGACGCTGCGTGAGGGGGCTCTGACCCGGCTCGAGGTCGACGCGGCGCTCGACGCCGCCGAGCAGCGGGAGGCCGACGAGCTGTCCGCCCGCGCGGCCGCCGAACATCCGCCGGAGCCGGTCACCGACGACCCGCCCCGGCGACCGGGTCCGCGTATCGCCGGCTCCCGCCGCCGCCGCTGACCCGTTCGCGGCGCCGTTGATCCGTGCCCGGGCGCCACTCGACCGCCAGTCGTGCGACACGACTGGTGTCGTTCTGCCAGCCGACTGGCCTGACTGCCAGTCGCGTCGGCGGGACTCGGCACCGGGCCTACAGTTGGTGTCGCTCGTCCAGCCGACCTCCGGAGAGACCCGTGAACCACCCTGATCTCGAGACGTCCAGCGCCCCGTTCTATGGCTCCGACTTCCACGCCCTGCAGTCCTTCGACCCTGACATCGCCGGGGTGCTCCTCTCGGAGCTCGGCCGCATCCGTAGTGGCCTGCAGCTCATCGCGAGCGAGAACATGTCGTCGCCCGAGGTGCTGACCGCGCTGGGCTCGACCCTGTCAAACAAGTACGCCGAAGGCTACCCGGGCCGGCGCTACTACGGCGGCTGTGCCGAGGTCGACAAGGCCGAGAACATCGCCATCGAGCGATGCGAGACCCTGTTCGGCGCCGAGCACGCCAACGTGCAGCCGCACAGCGGCGCGAGCGCCAACCAGGCGGTCTACGGCGCGTTCATGAAGCCGGGCGAGACCATCCTTGCGATGGCGCTGCCCATGGGTGGCCACCTGACCCATGGCGCCAAGGTGTCCTTCTCCGGCAAGTGGTTCAACGCGGTGCACTACGGCGTCGACCGCAAGACCGAGGACATCGACTACGACCAGGTCGCCGAGCTGGCCCGTGAGCACCGGCCCAAGGTCATCCTCGCCGGCGGCAGTGCGATCCCGCGGCTGATCGACTTCGAGTTCTTCCGCAACCTCGCCGACGAGGTCGGCGCGATCTTCTGGGTCGACGCTGCGCACTTCATCGGCCTCGTCGCGGGGAGGGCGATCCCCAGCCCCGTGCCGTATGCCGACGTCGTCACCTTCACGACGCACAAGGTGCTGCGGGGTCCTCGCTCCGGCGCGCTGGTGTGCAAGCAGGAGCACGCGGCTGCGCTCGACAAGGCCGTCTTCCCGATGATGCAGGGTGGCCCGCAGATGCACACCATCGCCGCGAAGGCGGTCAACTTCAAGGAGTGCGCGACGCCGGAGTACGCCGAGTACGCCCGCCGGGTCGTCGAGAACGCCCAGCAGCTGGCCACCTCGCTCGGCGACTACGGCATCCGTCCGACCACCGGCGGCACCGACACCCACCTCTCCCTGCACGACCTCCAGGACGTCGGCGTGACCGGAGCCGACGCCGAGGCCCGGGCCGACGCGGCCGGGATCGTCCTGAACAAGAACGCGATCCCGTTCGACCCGCAGAAGCCCAACATCGCCTCGGGCATCCGGGTGGGCACGCCCTGCATGACGACGCAGGGCATGGGCACCGACGAGATGAAGACCATCGCCGAGCTCATCGCCACCGCCGTCACCAAGGGCGACGCCGACCCCGACCACCCCGTCTCGCAGCAGGTGCGGGCCGAGGTGACCAACCTGGTGGCCCGCTTCCCGGCCTACCCGCGTCCCTGACCCGGGCACCGGGACACCGGACGAGAGCGGCGGGAGCCCCCTGAGCCGTGCGGGAGTACTTCCTCATCTTCGTCGTCGCCGGCGCGGTCACCTACCTCACCACCCCGCTGGTGCGGGCGCTCGCCATCGCGACGAACGCCTTCACCCCGGTGCGCGAGCGCGACGTCCACTCGACCCCGACGCCGCGCCTGGGCGGGGTGGCGATCTTTCTGGGGTTTGCCGCTGCCTCCCTGGTCGCCCGGGAGCTGCCGTTCCTGAAGGGCGTCTACAGCAGCGGACAGATATCCGGCGTGCTCCTCGGTGGGGCGATCGTCTGCCTGGTCGGCGCGATCGACGACATCCGCGAGCTCGACTGGATGACCAAGCTGGCCGGCCAGGTCCTGGCCGCAGGTGTCATGGCCTACAAGGGGGTGAGCCTGCTCGCCATCCCTTTCTTCGGGACCAGCACGGTGCTCCCCGCGCCGGTGCTCGTCACGATCACGGTCATCGTCGTGCTCGTCACCGTCAACGCGGTCAACTGGATCGACGGCCTCGACGGCCTGGCGGTCGGGGTCGTCGGCATCGCGGCGCTGTCGTTCTTCATCTACTCGTACTACGTGTCCAACAGCTACAACCCGCCGAACGTCTTCTCCAACGCCACCTTCATCTGCGCGGCGGTGCTCGGCTGCTGCGCCGGGTTCCTTCCGCACAACTTCCACCCGGCCCGCCTGTTCATGGGCGACTCGGGCGCGCTGCTGCTCGGGCTGCTGCTGGCGGCGGCGACGATCTCGCTCACCGGAAACGTCGACCCGGGCCAGTTCACCGGTGACACGGTCAGCGCCGCGCTGCTGCCGATCGCGGTGCCGCTCGCGGTCCTGAGCCTGCCCTTCCTCGACGTCGTCCTCGCCGTCGTGCGCCGCACCCTCGCGGGCCAGAAGCCGTGGCAGGCGGACAAGAAGCACCTGCACCACCGGATGCTCGAGATCGGCCACGGTCACCGCAACGCCGTCCTCATCCTCTACATGTGGGCGGCTCTGCTTGCGCTGGGCACGGTGTCCTTTGCCTTCGTCGAGAGCGGGCGCGCGGCGCTGGTCATCGCCGCGTGCCTCGCGGCGGCGGTCACCCTCACCGTGTGGCTCCCGCGGTGGAACCGTTCACCCCGCTTGTGATAGTTTTCACAAGCACCTGGGAAGCGTGAACCGCCGTGTCGACCCCGGGCCCGCCGGCCTCCCTCCCGTGTCAAGCCCCTGACGAGCATTCCGACGAGCCCACCGACGAGCCCACCGACGAGCCCAGAGCAGGTCACCATGAGCACCGCAGCCCAGTCCGGCGGCCAGAGCGACGCCTTCGCCCAGCTGCTGCGTGGCTCGGTGTGGCCGACGGTCGTCGCCGCCGTGGTCTGCATCGGCGTCGGCCTGGTCTCGAGCCCGCTGGCCGCCGGGTCGGCCGCCCTCGGGGCCGCCCTGGTCATCGGCTTCTTCAGCCTCACGCTGCTGGTCATGAAGCGCACGGCCGACCTGCCACCCACCACCGTGATGGCCGTCGTCATGGCCACCTACACCGCCAAGGTGCTGTTCCTCGGCGCGGTGATGTTCGCGGTCCGCGACGCCGCTTGGGTCTCCGGGTATGCCGTCGGGGTCACCATCACCGTGTGCGCGCTCGTCTGGCTCTTCTTCGAGCTGCGCGCCTACAAGCGGCTGCGCATCTTCGTCTACGACCCGCAGGGCGATGCCGCGCTGCCGCAGGACGAGACCCGATGACCGGGAGTCAGCCACGCCATGAGCCCCACACCACCGTCCGACCCGCCCGACCCACCCGACCGGTCCGGCCGATCACCGGAGCCCGATCCCGACCGGGAGGAGGCCGAGCACGAGCAGCTGCGACGCGACTCGGAGATGTGGACCAAGGTGGGCGGGTACATGCTCGCCGGGCCGCTGCTCTACGGCGGGATCGGGTGGGGTCTGGACCACTGGCTGGGCACCGCGTTCCTGCTCCCGGTGGGGATCATCGGGGGCATGGCCCTGTCGCTCTACCTGATCTGGTTCAGGTACGGTTCTCACTGAACTCGGCGGTACCTGTCAGGAACGACGCGCCGGCCACCGGGCCGGTCTGTCGTGCTGACGGGGTCCGGCGCCCGACCCACCAGCACCGCTGCGTCCCGCGCATCACTAGGAGTCTCCCGTGAGCATCGTTGCCGCCGTCGTCCCCACGGACTACGAGGCGCCCGGCGTAGCGGACTTCTGGGCGCCTGTCATCGGTAGCGGCGCGTTCGCGATCACCCGCCCGGCCCTGCTCATGGTCGTGAGCGCCGGTCTCATCCTTTGGTTCCTCCTGGCGACGACCCGCAAGAAGGCGCTTGTCCCGAGCAAGGGCCAGATGGCCACCGAGGCGGTCTACGGCCTCGTGCGCAACGGCATCGCCCGAGACCTGATCGGCAGCAAGGAGTTCCTGCGGTTCGTCCCGCTGCTCTTCTCGCTGTTCATGGTCATCCTCGTCAACAACGTCTTCGGGGTCGTGCCGCCGTTCTCCTTCCCGTCGATGAGCCGGATCGGCCTGCCCATTGCCCTGACCCTCATCGTGTGGATCACCTTCCACGTGGTCGGTATGCGCAAGCACGGGTTCGTCGGCTACTGGAAGTCCCTGGTCCCCTCCGGGCTGCCCGGCTGGATCGTCCCGGTGATCTTCTTCCTCGAGCTCATCACCGACCTCTTCACCCGCCCGGTGACCTTGGCCCTGCGGCTCTTCGGCAACATGTTCGCCGGCCACCTGCTGCTCGTCCTGTTCATCACCGGCGGCTACTACCTGCTCACCTCGGGCGGCATCCTCAGCGTGGCGGGCGGGGTCACCTGGATCTTCGCCTTCGTCATGTTCCTGTTCGAGCTGCTGGTGGAGTTCCTGCAGGCCTACGTCTTCACCCTGCTGGCGGCTCTCTACATCGCCGGCGCCGTCGCCGACTCGCACTGATCCGCCTCACTGTTGGCCACCCTGTCCGCTCCACGGTTCGCTTCACCGAAAGGCCCCGGCGGTAACCGCCGCCGGGACACCACACCAGAACGGAAAACGTCATGACCGGCAACATCGCCATCCTCGGTTACGGCCTGTCCGCCATCGGCCCCGGTATCGGTGTCGGCCTCATCTTCGCCGCCTACATCAACGGGGTGGCTCGCCAGCCTGAGGCCCGCGGCATGCTCCAGCCCATCGCGTTCCTCGGCATGGCCATCACCGAGGCGCTCGCAATCTTCGGTATCGCGCTTGCCTTCGTCTTCAAGGCCTGACGATCCGCCCCCGCTCGGCCATCGTCATCGCCGACAACCCCGCTGAGAACCCCCTCGTGAGGAGAGGCTCATGTCCGCACTGCTGACCCCCGAGGTCATGTCAGTCATGCCGTCCGCCGCAGGCGAGGGCGAGGGCGGCTTCTGGGCGACCGCCGCGCCGATCATCCCGCACCCGATGGAGTTCTTCTTCGGGCTCGTGGTGTTTGCGATCCTGTACTTCGTGGTCGCCAAGCGCGTCGTGCCCCGCCTCGAGCAGATCTACGCCGAGCGCACGGCCGCGATCGAGGGTGGGATCCACAAGGCGGAGGAGGCCCAGGCCGCCGCGCAGGCGGCCCTGGACCAGTACAACAACCAGCTCCACGAGGCGCGAGCCGAGGCCTCCCGCATCCGCGAGGACGCGAAGGGCCAAGGTGCCCAGATCATCGCCGAGCTGCGTGACAAGGCGCAGCAGGAGGCCACGCGGATCACCGAGAGCGCCCAGAAGCAGATCGCGGCCGAGCGGCAGCAGGCCGTCGTCCAGCTGCGCAGCGAGGTGGGTCGGCTGTCCACCGATCTGGCCGGCCGGATCGTCGGCGAGTCGCTGGAGGACGAGACCCGTCAGCGCGGCATCGTCGAACGCTTTCTCGCCGAGCTGGAGTCCGGCGCCATCAAGCCCGAGAAGGCGGGCAGTACCGGCACCGAGTCCGTCGGGGACGCGGCATCAGCGTCGGGTGCGACCGCGACCGGCGCGTCCGGGGCGCCCGGCCCCGGGTCGCAGGACGTCTGATGCGGGGTTCGTCGCGGGCCTCGGCCGCCGCCGTGCAGGAGGCCTTCACCGCAAAGCTGGACGCCACGACGCCGGAGGAGGCCACCGGAGTGGGCGGCCTCGTGGGACGGGTGGTCGACCGGGTGCTGGGCCGGAACATCGACCGGCAGCAGCTGGGTGAGGACCTCTTCGCCGTGACCACGGCCCTCGACGGCACCATCGCTTTGCGGCGCGCGGTCGCCGACCCGGCGCGGCCGGGGGAGGCGAGGACCGCCTTGGTGGAGCGCCTCTTCAGCAGCCGGATCGGCGACGACGCCCTCGACATCCTCAAGGCGGCCGCGGGGCAGCGGTGGACCCAGGAGCGGGACCTCACCGACACGCTGGAGTCGCTGGCCGTCGCCGCGGTCGTCGCCGGCGCCGAGCAGGACGGGACCGCCGACCAGCTCGAGGACGACCTCTTCCGGTTCGAGCGCATCGTGGCGGGCAACCCGGGCCTGCGTGACGCCCTCACCGACCGACGCTCCGACCCCGGGGCCAAGGACCAGCTCGTCACCTCGTTGCTCGAGGGCAAGGCCGGCCCGGAAACCGTCCGGCTGGTCCGGCAGGCGGTCCGGTCGCCCCGCGGCCGTCGCTTCGACCAGGTCCTCGAGAGCTATCTCGACATCGCGGCGACGCGGCGTGAGCAGCTCGCTGCGACGGTCATCACGGCGGTGACGCTCGACGACGAGCAGCGTCGACGGTTGGCTACAGCCCTGTCCCGCTCGTACAACGGCAAGCAGGTGCACCTCAACGTCATCGTCGACCCCGCGGTGCTCGGGGGGATTCGCGTGCAGATCGGGGACGACGTCGTCGACGGCACCATCCTGCGTCGCCTCGAGGCGGCCAAACGCCACTTCGGCTCCTGAGGGGCTCCTGAGGGGCGTACACCCGCCTACAGCGGCCCGCACCCGCCCACCGGCACCCCGGGGCCACAGCCCGCACACTTGAGCCAGACCCCCAGCAATCCAGACGCATACGCACCGGCACCAGCCGACCTGAGGAGAAGACACCATGACGGAGCTTTCGATCCGTCCCGACGAGATCCGGGACGCACTGGACCAGTTCGTCCAGTCCTACGATCCCGGAGCGGCCTCCCGCGAAGAGGTCGGCCGGGTCATCGACGCCGGCGACGGCATCGCTCACGTTGAGGGCCTGCCCTCCGCGATGACCAACGAGCTGCTGCAGTTCTCTGACGGCACCCTCGGCATCGCCCTCAACCTCGACGTCGCCGACATCGGCGTCGTCGTGCTGGGCGACTTCAGCGGCATCGAGGAGGGCCAGGAGGTCAAGCGGACCGGCGAGGTGCTGTCGGTGCCCGTGGGCGACGCCTTCCTCGGCCGTGTCGTCGACCCGCTGGGCCAGCCGATCGACGGTCGGGGCGAGATCGAGGCGGAGACCCGCCGCGCCCTCGAGCTCCAGGCACCCACGGTGGTGCAGCGTCAGTCCGTGCACGAGCCGCTGCAGACCGGCCTCAAGGCGGTCGACGCGATGACCCCGATCGGTCGTGGCCAGCGTCAGCTCATCATCGGCGACCGCCAGACGGGCAAGTCGCAGATCGCCGTCGACACGATCATCAACCAGAAGCGCAACTGGGAGTCCGGCGACCCGGCGCAGCAGGTGCGCTGCATCTACGTGGCCATCGGCCAGAAGGGCTCGACGATCGCCGGTATCCGCGGCACCCTGGAAGAGGCCGGGGCCATGGAGTACACGACGATCGTCGCGGCTCCGGCCTCGGACGCCGCCGGGTTCAAGTACCTCGCGCCCTACACTGGCTCGGCCATCGGGCAGCACTGGATGTACCAGGGCAAGCACGTCCTCATTGTCTTCGACGACCTCAGCAAGCAGGCTGAGGCCTACCGCGCCGTGTCGCTGCTGCTGCGCCGCCCGCCGGGCCGCGAGGCCTACCCGGGCGACGTCTTCTACCTGCACAGCCGGCTGCTGGAGCGCTGCGCGAAGCTCTCCGACGCGCTCGGGGCGGGTTCGATGACCGGTCTGCCGATCATCGAGACCAAGGCGGGTGACGTGTCGGCCTACATCCCCACCAACGTCATCTCCATCACCGACGGTCAGATCTACCTGCAGGCGGACCTGTTCAACGCCAACGTGCGTCCCGCCATCGACGTGGGCGTGTCGGTCTCCCGGGTCGGCGGCAACGCGCAGATCAAGGCGATGAAGCAGGTCGCCGGACGGCTCAAGCTCGACCTCGCACAGTTCCGCGCCATGGAGGCGTTCGCGATGTTCGCGTCCGACCTCGACCCGGCGTCGCGTGCGCAGCTGGCGCGCGGGGCCCGGCTGGTCGAGCTGCTGAAGCAGCGCCAGAGCAGCCCGTTCCCGGTCGAGGAGCAGGTGGTCAGCGTGTGGGCCGGCACCACGGGCAAACTCGACAAGGTCAAGGTCGAGGACGTGCGCACGTTCGAGGAGGAGTTCCTCGGCTTCCTGCACCACAAGTACCAGGGCGTCCTCGACGGCATTCGGGAGACCGGGAAGTTCGACGACGACACCGAGCAGGCGCTCGACACGGCGATCGAGGAGTTCCGGCGTCAGTTCGACGGCCAGGAGCCCGAGGACGACCGGCGCACCGACGTGGGCCACGAGGCCGACCCGGAGGCGCTGGACGCGGGCTCGGTCGACCAGGAGCAGATCACCCGCCAGCGGCGGTGAGCCGGCGGGGCCGACTCGGGAGCCCGGCATACCACCGGTTCTCGGACCGAGACGTTGGACGACGAGCGACACGTATAACGACGACGAGAGAGAGAGGGGCGACATGGGCGCGCAGATGCGGGTCTACCGCCAGCGGACCCGGTCCGTCCAGGCGACCAAGAAGATCACGCGGGCCATGGAGCTCATCGCTGCCTCCCGCGTGGTCAAAGCCCGCCAGCGTGTACTGGCGTCGGCGCCCTACACCCACGCCCTGACGCGGGCCCTGTCGGCGTTGGCGACGTACTCCAACGAGAAGCACCCGCTCACCACCGAGCCGGAGCAGGTGCGTCGCGCGGGCGTCGTCATCATCGCCGGGGACCGTGGCCTGTCGGGGGCGTACAACTCCTCGGTGCTGCGCGAGAGCGAGTCCCTCGTGCGCAAGCTCACAGAGGAGGGCAAGGAGGTCGTCGCCTACGTCGTCGGCAACCGGGCCGTCAACTTCTACAAGTTCCGCCGCCGCCCGTATGCCGCCGACTGGGGCGGGTTCTCCGACCAGCCGACGCACGAGGCGGCCAAGGAGATCGGCGGGCGGATCGTCACCGACTTCCTCACCCCGTACGAGGAGGGTGGGCTCGAGGAGGTCCACGTCGTCTACACGCGGTTCAGCTCGATGGTCGTCCAGGAGCCACGCGCCCTGCGGCTGCTGCCCATCGAGATCGTCGAGGACGACGCGGAGGAGGCGCCCGGCAACGCCGAGGTGCTCCCGCTCTACGAGTTCGAGCCGAGCGTGGGCCAGGTGCTGGACCAGCTGCTCCCTCAGTACGTCACCGCCCGCATCTGGACCTGCCTGCTGGGCGCGGCCGCGTCGCAGCTGGCTGCTCAGCAGCGCGCGATGAAGTCGGCCACCGACAATGCCGAAGCCCTCATCAAGACCTACACCCGGCTGGCCAACCAGGCCCGCCAGGCCGAGATCACCCAAGAGATCAGCGAGATCGTCGGCGGCGCCGACGCGCTCGCCACCGCCAAGTAGCAGGACCGAGCGAAGGAACCAGCGACATGACTGCCACCGCCACCGAAGAGCGCCAGGACACTCAGGCCGGTGCCACCGGACGGGTCGCCCGAATCACCGGCCCGGTCGTCGACATCGAGTTCCCGGCCGACGGCATCCCGGAGCAGTACAACCTGCTCACCACCCAGGTCGAGCTGGGCGGGGTGACGTCCAACGTCAACCTCGAGGTCGCCCAGCACATCGGCGACAACATGGTGCGCGCCATCTCCCTCCAGCCCACCGACGGGCTGGTCCGTGGTGCCGCAGTGCTTGACTCCGGCGGCCCGATCACCGTCCCGGTGGGCGACGTCACGTTGGGCAGGGTGTTCAACACCACCGGCGTCTGCCTCAACCTCGAGGAGGGTGAGACCCTCGACGTCAAGGAGCGGTGGGGCATCCACCGTAGGTCGCCCGCGTTCGACCAGCTGGAGTCCAAGACCCAGATGTTCGAGACGGGAATCAAGGTCATCGACCTGCTCACCCCCTACGTCCAAGGCGGGAAGATCGGCCTGTTCGGCGGGGCGGGTGTGGGCAAGACGGTGCTGATCCAGGAGATGATCGCCCGGGTCGCCCGCGACCACGGAGGTGTGTCGGTGTTCGCCGGGGTGGGGGAGCGCACCCGTGAGGGCAACGACCTCATCGCCGAGATGGAGGAGGCCGGCGTCCTCGGCCAGACCGCCCTCGTCTTCGGCCAGATGGACGAGCCGCCTGGCACCCGGCTGCGGGTCGCCCTCTCGGCGCTGACGATGGCGGAGTACTTCCGCGACGTGCAGGGCCAGGACGTGCTGTTGTTCATCGACAACATCTTCCGGTTCACGCAGGCCGGTTCCGAGGTGTCGACCCTGCTCGGCCGGATGCCGTCCGCGGTGGGCTACCAGCCGACGCTGGCCGACGAGATGGGCGTGCTGCAAGAGCGGATCACGTCGACGCGCGGTCACTCGATCACCTCGATGCAGGCGATCTACGTGCCCGCCGACGACTACACCGACCCGGCGCCGGCCACGACGTTCGCCCACCTGGACGCCACGACCGAGCTGTCGCGCGAGATCGCCTCGCTCGGCATCTACCCGGCCGTGGACCCGCTGGCCTCGACGTCGCGGATCCTCGACCCCCGGTACATCACCGAAGACCACTACAACACGGCGGTCCGGATCAAGCAGATCCTCCAGCGCAACAAGGAGCTGCAGGACATCATCGCCATCCTCGGCATCGACGAGCTCTCCGAAGAGGACAAGATCCTCGTCAACCGCGCTCGCCGCATCCAGCGCTTCCTGTCGCAGAACACCTACGTGGCCAAGCAGTTCACCGGCATCGAGGGTTCGACCGTCTCGCTGCCCGACAGCATCGAGGCGTTCACCAAGATCGCGGACGGCGAGTACGACCACGTCGCCGAACAGGCGTTCTACATGTGCGGTGGCCTCGACGACGTCGAGCGCCAGTGGGCGGAGATCCAGAAGACCCTCTGACCGGCTCGCGGTCCCACCGCGCCCCGTCTCGTGGCGCGCGCCGCTCTTGCCCAATGGGAGCGCCGCGCATGGTCATCCCGAACACGAGGAGCGCAGCGCACGGATTTCCGTGCGTTGCGCTCCTCATGTCTGAGGAGAGGCGTGGCGAGCGTGCGCTGCGCTCCTATTAGGTGAAAAACGGGGGTCTGCCGGCCCGGTAGACTCAGCACAAGCGAGGAACCGGAGGACAGCGTGAGTTCACTGCAGGTCAACCTGGTCGCCGCAGACCGGGAGGTCTGGTCCGGCGAGGCACGCATGGTGCGGGCGCGGTCCGTCGATGGCGAGCTCGGCATCATGCCCGGGCACACCCCGCTCCTCGGGGTGCTGGTCGCCGGTGACATCATCATCCACGGCGAGGGCGGTGACCAGACGGCGACGGTCGACAGCGGGTTCATCTCGGTCGAGCACGACCGGGTCACCATCGTCGCCGACGCCGTCGAGACCTCGAGCACCCGGGCCTGACGGTCTCCGGGATGCCGACCGCGCTGATCTCGTTCGAGATCGTGGTCGGTGCGCTCGTCGCGGTGATCGTGGGCTTCCTCGCCGCGACATACGCCCGGCGCCGCGCCATCTCCCGCGGCCGGCTGCTCACCCTCAGTGGCTGGCGGCGACGACCTGGAGACAGCTGGCGGCTGGGGCATCTGCGCCTCGGGTCGTCCCAGCTGGAGTGGTTCAGCCTGTTCGGGGTGTCCGCCCGACCGCAGCACTGCTGGGAACGGGCGGTGCTCGGCCTCGAGCCTCCGCAGGACATCCATCCGTCCGATGTCATCGACCTGATGCCGGACGCCTCTCCGGTCCGGTGCACCTACGGCACCCGGACCTTCGAGCTGGCCCTGACGCCCCACGCGTACACCGCCCTGCGCTCGTGGGCCGAGGCCTCGCCACCCGGGTCGACGGCGAACGTCGCTTAGCCGGTGGCCTCGTCCACGCTGTCGGCTCGCCGGGTGCGCGTGGGCTTCTCCACCCGGCCACCGCCGGGCTGCCACAGGACATCGCCGCCGCGTTCGACGTTGGCGACCCGCGCGAGGATGAACAGCAGGTCGGACAGCCGGTTGAGGTAGGTCGCCGTGAGCCGGTTGACGCCCCCGACGCCCCGGCCACTACCCGGAGCGTCACCGTGCGCGCTGATGGCGGCCCACGCACTGCGTTCGGCTCGCCGCACCACCGTCGTCGCGACGTGCAGATGAGCGGCCCCGACGCTTCCGCCGGGGAGGATGAAGGAGCGCAGCGGCTCGACCCGCTCGAGGTAGTGGTCGCAGTCGGCTTCGAGGTCGTCCACCCAGGGCGCCTCGACCCGCAGTGGGGCGTACTGGTAGGACTCCTGGAGGGGGTTACACAGGTCGGCGCCCACGTCGAACAGCTCGTTCTGCACCCGGGTGAGGGTGGTCGTCACCTCGTCGCCCAACCCCCCGGCGGCGACCGCCACCCCGATGAGGGCGTTGGCCTCGTTCGTGTCGGCGTACGCCGCCAGGCGGGGGTCGTTCTTGGAGGTGCGGCTGAAGTCCCCGAGCGACGTCGTGCCGTCGTCTCCGGTGCGGGTGTAGATCTTGGTGAGGTTGACCATGGCCCCAGCGTGCCATCCCCGACCTCGCTCGAACGCCCGGTATGCCGGTGGGCCCGGGGGTCGGCCACAGCCCGGGGCCGGTGGCGCTCAAGATGGTCCGGGTGCGCCGAACGGGGCATCGGTCGCTAGCGTGTCCGGGGTGCGGGAACGGTTCAGGGTCGTCGGGGGCGTGAGCCTGCGGGGTCGGGTGACGGTCGGTGGCGCGAAGAACAGCGCTTTGAAGCTCATGGCCGGGTCTCTCCTCGCGGTGGGGCGGACCCGGCTGACGAACGTGCCCCGCATCGTCGACGTGACGATCATGGCGGAGCTGCTGCGCCGGCTCGGAGCCGACGTCGACTGGCGTCCTGAGGAGGGCGTCGTCGAGATCGACGTGCCCGAGCGCATCAACCACCGGGCCGACTACGAGCTCGTTCGCGCGCTCCGTGCCTCCATCTGCGTTCTGGGCCCGCTCATCGCGCGGGTGGGCGAGGCCGACGTGGCGGTGCCCGGTGGCGACGCCATCGGTTCGCGTGGGCTCGACCTGCACGCCCAGGGGCTGGAGAAGCTCGGGGCCAAGGTGCACGTGGCGCACGGCTTCCTCATCGCCGCCGCGCCCTCGGGGCTGCGGGGCGCCGCCGTCCGCCTCGACTTCCCCAGCGTGGGCGCCACCGAGAACGTCCTCATGGCCGCGGTGCTGGCCCACGGGCCTACCCGTATCGACAACGCCGCCCGTGAACCCGAGATCGTCGACATCGCCGACTTCCTCGTGGCGATGGGAGCCCGGGTGCACGGTGCCGGCACCTCGACGATCGAGATCGAGGGCGTCGACGCCCTGCGACCCTGTGACTACCGGGTGGTCTCCGACCGGATCTCGGCCGGGAGCTGGGCCTTCGCCGCCGCGACGACCCGGGGTGACATCGAGGTGGTGGGCGGCGTGGCCGACCATCTCGAGATCACCCTGGACCTCCTGACCGCGGCCGGGTCCAGCGTGTCGACGACCCCCGACGGCTTCCGGGTCGTCGGCCCCGGCGACCGGGGCCGTTCGGTCGACGTGGCGACGCTGCCCTACCCGGGGTTCCCCACCGACCTGCAGCCCTTCGCGCTCGCCTACAACGCCGTGGCCGACGGCAGTGCCATGGTGACCGAGAACCTCTTCGAGGCGCGCTTCCGCACCGTGCAGGAGCTGGCCCGGCTCGGGGCGGACGCCCGCATCGACGGCCACCACGTCATGGTCCACGGTGTCCCGCAGCTCTCGGGCGCGCCGGTCGAGGCCAGTGACATCCGGGCGGGGGCGGCTCTCGTCGTCGCGGGCCTCGTCGCCGAGGGCACGACCACCGTGAGCGGGGCGCACCATGTCGACCGGGGGTACGACCGGTTCGAGGTGCAGATGCAGGGCCTCGGCGCCGATGTGGTGCGGGAGCCGGACGAGGACCTGTTCGGCTGACGGGGCCCGTCAGCCGGGTCGACAACCGGGGGCGGCAACCCCCCAGGACGGGCGATGAGGCCCGGTTACCCCCGTTGGCTCCCCGTGTCGTCACTTCTAGGCGGATAGAGCCCGGTTACGCTCGTTTGTCGCCCGGCACCGCCGGGCCACGTGTTCGACCCCGCTCGGAACCCGTGATCCACCGAGGTATCACCCGTCTGCGGCCGGACTCCTCCCGATGAGTCCGGATCGTTACCGCCGGACCCGCGTGCGTGCGGTCCGCGCATGAGTCAATGAGCCTGACGCGGTTCGAGGGGAACCGAGTCAACTGGGCCGGGGGCCCATGTGTAGGGGGTACCCATGATGACGACGCAGCCGACCAGCAGTGTTCCGGTGCGTGTCGTGACCTCAGGTCGTGGCCAGGAGGTCTTCCTCGACGGGCGTGTCGACGTGCGGAGCGCGGCCGATCTCCGGCTCGAGCTCCACGCGGTGATCGCCTGCGGTGACGGTGACCTCTTCCTGCACCTCGGTGACATCGAGATCGGAGACGCGACGGGTCTGGGCGTGCTCCTGGAGTCGCACCGCCGCGCCCGCCGCGAGGGCCGCCGGCTGGTGCTGGCCAGCATCACGCCCCGCACGGCCCGGCTGCTGCGGGCCGCCCGCCTCAACCGCGTGTTCACCCTGGCGGTGGAGCCGGACGTCGGTGGGGCCGGCGTGGGAGCGCTCACCGCCTGAGAAGGCCGACGCGTCCCCGGAAGCGACGCCATCAGGCGGGGGTGACGCCGGTGGCCGACTCCCGGCGGCGGTCGGCAGCGGCACCCAGGGAGCCGTCCGCACGCCGGAAGGCTGCGCCCACGCCGCCGAAGAACATCGAGCACCGCGGGTGGACCACGGGTTCGAGCCCGGCGGCCTCCACGGCGAGCACCAGGTCGTCGTCGTCCTCGACCTGGACGACGGGGATGGGCTCCTCGGTCGCCGGGGCGGTCAGGCCGCCCGTCTCGGCGCCCTCCAGCGTCCGCGGCCCGGCGAAGTCGCCCCGGAAGGTCACGTGCAGCCGCGGTGCGTCGATGGCGGCGTCGAGCGCGACGCCCTGCAGCGCATACCGGCCGAGCACCTGCATCAGCGCCGTCGTGATCCGGTCGGCGCCCGGCGACCCGATTGCCAGCACGGGTCCGACCCCGGACGCCGGACCGGCCGCCCGCCCGACCGTCGGCGCCATGTTGGACGCGAGCCGCGTACCGGGCTCGAGGGCGTGCACCCCGAGCCGGTTGAGCTCGGGCTCGCCGAGGCAGTTGTTGAGCATCAGACCGGTGCCGGGCACCGTGGCGCCCGAACCGTAGCCGGCCGACGCCGTGATCGCGCAGGCCGTCCCGGCGCCGTCGACGACGGAGACGTGCGCGGTCGAACCGGAGGTCGGCAGCCCCACGAGCCCGTAGCGTTGCACCCGGTCGAGCAGGTCGTAGCCGTCGGCCTCCAGGTCGCCCGAGAAGTCGTGCTCGCGCAGCCGGTGGCCGAGGACCTGCCGCTGTACGTCGATGAGGTCGGCCACCGTCCAGTCGCCCCGTCGCACCAGCTCGCTGAGCATGACGGCCAGCACGGGGCCTCCGATGGACGGTGGCGCGTTGATGGCCAGGTCCCAGTCGCCCGCGCGCAGCCGGAGAGGGGGCCGGACCACCGGTCGGTATGCCGCCAGGTCGGCTCGGGTGATGAGGCCGCCGCGCTCCTGCTGGTCGGCCGCGAGCGCCAGAGCCAGGTCGCCGCGGTAGAGGTCGCTGGCACCCACCTCGCCGAGACGGTCCAGGGAACCGGCGAGACGAGGGTCGACGATTCGCTCCCCGGCGACCCGTGGAGACCCGTCGTCGTGCAGCAGCAGGACGGCCGTCTCGGGGTCCCAGGCGAAGAGAGTGTCACCGGTGATGGCGAGGTAGCTCGCGGCTGCGGCCCCGAGGGGATACCCCCCGCGCGCCGACCGGGCGGCCGGCGCGACGACCTCGTGCCAGGGCGCCCGGCCGTGCCGCTCGTGGACCAGGCCCAGGCCGGAGAGGGCGCCCGGGGTGGCGACGCTGCCCGGGCCGGCATACAGGGTGAGGCCGCCCCCGTAGGTGGTCGTGATCTCGCGCAGCCCCTGCCCGAACCGCTCGGCCGACAGGCCCCGGCCCGGCATCTCGACGTTGGCGTCGATGACCTCGGGGTCGCCGTCGTGGGGCCACACCGTGACGAACGCCCCGCCGAGCGGGGAGACCACGCCCGGCTCGGTGCACATCGCCACGAGCATCGCCGCGACGGCGGCGTCCACGGCGGTGCCGCCCTCGGCCACGAGGTCGAGGGCGGCCTGGGCGGCGAGCGGGTTCGGTGCGGCGACGGCGGCGGGCACGCGACGATTCTGCCTGCTCGATAGCGTGGCGGGGTGAGCGACCTGCAGTGCCCGGCGCGGATCCTGATCGTGCGCCACGGCGAGGCGACCTACGAGCGGCCCAACATCCTTACCGACGCCGGCGGGGTCCTCACCGAGACGGGCCGCCGGCAGGCGCAGGATGTGGCCGACCGGGTGGCCGGGGATCGGGTGGCGGCGGTGTACACCAGCCGGCTGGGCCGGGCGCAGGAGACCGCGGGGATCGTCGGCGAACGGCTCGGGCTGCCGGTCACGGTCGTCGACGGGGTGGAGGAGTTACACGTGGGGTCGCTGGAGGGGAAGAGCTGGTCGGCGCCGGAGGCCGGGGCGACCGTGCTGGCGTGGGCGGGTGGAGACCTCGCCCGGCGCTGGCCGGGAGCGGAGTCCGGCGACGAGGTGGTCGTCCGCTTCGTGGCCGCGCTGGAAGGGCTGGCCGACCGGCATCGTGGGGAGACGGTGGTCGTCGTCAGCCACGGTGGGGTCATGACGTTAGGCGTCACGCATACCGCTCTCAACGCCGCCCCCGAGACTCGCCGGCAGCTGGACGTTCCCCACGGAGCGGTCGCCACCGTCGAGGTCGATGCGGACGGCTGGCGGGTGGTTGAACCGTGGCCGGGACGGACGTGGCCGCCACCGGAAGGCGGGTCAGAACAGCCGCGCGCCGACGTCGTCGATGCCTCGTAGTGCGTCGTAGTCGAGGACGACGCACCGGATCCCCCGATCCTCGGCCAGGACTCGGGCCTGCGGCTTGATCTCCTGGGCCGCGAAGACGCCGCCGACCGGCGCGAGGTGGGGGTCGCGGTTCATCAGCTCCAGGTAGCGGGTGAGCTGTTCCACACCGTCGATCTCGCCGCGGCGCTTGATCTCGACGGCCACGTGCCGTCGGGTGTGGTCGCGGGCGAGGATGTCGACCGGTCCGATGGGGGTCATGTGCTCGCGGCGGACGAGGCTCCAGCCGTCGCCGAGGGTGTGGATGTGCTCGGCGAGCAGCCGCTGAAGGTGCGCCTCGACGCCGTCCTTGACCAGTCCGGGGTCGACGCCGAGCTCGTGCCGAGAGTCGTGGAGTACCTCGTGGATGAGCACGCGCAGCCGGTCCTCCGACTTTCCGTGCTGGACGACCCACACGGCAGTGACCCCCGTGGTCCGCTCGTCGTCGGTGGGCCGCACCTCAACCATCGCGCAGGGGGGCGACATCCAGTTCAGCGGCTTGTAGGAGCCGCCGTCGCTGTGCACGAGCACCGACCCGTCGGCCTTGACGAGCAGCAGCCGGGTGGCGAGAGGGAGGTGCGCCGTCAGCCGGCCGTCGTAGTCGACGCTGCACCGGGCAATGACGAGTCGCACCGAGGCAGCGTACGCGGCGGGCGGCGTCAGGACCGTGGTCGATCGGGTCACCACCACCCCCGGCCGCGAGGGCTGGTGGGTGGCACGTTCTGGCGGGAGGTAGCCGGGCATCCGCGCGACCTCGCGGTGGACGTCGGAGCGGCGCTGACGGACCGAGGCCTGACCCGACGCCTGCACCGCGTCGGGGAGCGACCGGGCAAGGGTCCGGCGGGCCCCCGGGCATACGGGAGGATTGTGGGGTGCCCCGTGCCAACCGCCGCCGCCGCGACGACCCGGTCGACGTCACCCGGCTCGGCGGGGGCACGAGCACCGCGCGGTATGCCGGCCACCTCTGGACCGTGCGCCAGGTCACCGGGGCCACCGCGACCCGCCCCTACCGCTGCCCGGGGTGCCAGCAGGAGATCGAGCCGGGCCGACCGCACGTCGTCGTCTGGCCCGTGGAGGGCGTCGGCGGGGTGGGCGACCGGCGGCACTGGCATACCGGCTGCTGGCAGCGACGGGACGCTCGCCCCGCCGGCAGCTCGTTTCGCTGAGCGTCGCCGGCTCTGGGTAGCCTGCGCCCATGAGCCGCGACCCCGACGAGATCCGCGCGAGCTCGATCCTCCCGGCTCGCCGCACCGACGTCGAGCTGCACACGGCCGACGGGCTCACCCTCGTGGGCGAGCTCGCGCTCCCGGTCGACCGTGACCCGGTGGCCACCCTCGTCACGCTGCACCCGCTGCCGACACACGGCGGGTTCATGGACAGCCACGTCTACAAGAAGGCGGCCTACCGGCTGCCGGCGTTGGCCGACCTGGCCGTGCTGCGGTTCAACCTGCGGGGGGTGTCGTCACCGCGTGGCACCTCGGAGGGGGTCTTCGACAACGCCGACGCCGAGCGGTACGACGTGGCCGCGGCCATCGAGCTGGCCGAGTTCCACGAGGCGCCCGAGCTGCCGCGACGCTGGCTGGTCGGCTGGTCCTTCGGGACCGACCTGGCCCTGATGTACGGCAACGACCCGTCGGTCGAGGGGGTGATCCTGCTGAGCCCGCCGTTGCGCTTCTCGACGCCGAAGCACCTGGCGGCGTGGGCGGGGTCGGGTAAGCCGATGGTCGCGCTCGTGCCCGAGCTCGACGACTACCTGCGCCCGGCTGAGGCCCGGGAGCGGTTCGCGGTCGTGCCCCAGGCCGAGGTCGTGCCGGTCGACGGGGCCAAGCACCTCTGGGTGGGCGAGCCCTATGTCCGCCGCGTGCACGAGGAGATCGTGCGCCGGGTCAACCCGGCCGCCCTGCCGCTCGCCACCACGTGGCCGGCCGCCGGGCAGCGGCATGAGCCGTCTCCCGCCTTGTCGTCACCACCCACCTGACGCTCACCAGGAGGTATGCAGCGGAGCGCCTTCGGTGAACCCGGCCGTGCTCTGAAGACCGATGACCGCCCGCTCGTGGAACTCACCGATGGTGCGCGCCCCGGCATACGTGAACGCCGAGCGCACGCCCGCGGTGATCGTGTCGAGCAGGTCCTCGACGCTCGGGCGAGCCGGGTCGACGAACATGCGGGCGCTGGATATGCCCTCCTCGAAGAGCGCCTTGCGGGCCCGGTCGTAGGAGGACTCGGCGGCGGTGCGGTTCTTGACGGCGCGCGAGGACGCCATGCCGAACGACTCCTTGTAGGCGCGGCCGTCGGCACTCACCTGGAGGTCGCCGGGCGACTCGAGGGTGCCCGCGAACCAGGAGCCGATCATGACGTTGGACGCCCCCGCGGCCAGCGCCAGCGCGACGTCGCGGGGATGCCTGACCCCGCCGTCGGCCCAGACGTGGGCGCCGAGCTCACGAGCGGCGGCGGAGCACTCGAGGACCGCGGAGAACTGCGGCCGGCCGACCCCGGTCATCATCCGGGTCGTGCACATCGCCCCCGGCCCGACGCCGACCTTGACGATGTCGGCGCCGGCCTCGACGAGGTCGCGCACGCCGGCAGCGGCGACGACGTTGCCCGCGCAGATCGGCACGCCGAGCCCGAGGTCGCGGACCGCCCGCAGGGTCTCGAGCATCTTGTCCTGGTGGCCGTGGGCGGTGTCGACGACGAGGAGGTCGACGCCCCCCGAGACGAGCTCCTTGGCCCGGCCGGCGACATCGCCGTTGATGCCGACCGCGGCGGCGATGCGCAGATGGCCGTGGGCGTCGACGTTCGGGCGGTAGACGGTCGCCCGCAGGGCGCCCTGCCGCGTCAGGATGCCGACGAGGCGGCCCTCGGCGTCGACGGCGGGCGCCAGCCGGTGCCGGGCGCTGCCCAGAGCGGCGAAGGCCTCCTCCGGCGTGCTGTCCTGCGCGATGGTGACCACGCGGCTGACCATCACGTCGCGCACCTGGGTAAACCGGTCGACGCCCGTGAGGTCCGACTCGGTGACCAGGCCGACGGGCCGGTGCTGCTGGTCGATGACGACGGCGGCACCGTGGGCGCGCTTCTGCAGCAGGGTCAGCGCGGCGCCGACGGTCTCGGTGGGGTCCACGGTGATGGCGGTGTCGTGGACCACGTGCCGGGCCTTGACGTAGGACACGACGTCGGCGACCACGTCGGTGGGGATGTCCTGGGGGATGACGGTGACGCCGCCCCGCCGGGCCACCGTCTCGGCCATCCGCCGCCCCGAGACCGCGGTCATGTTGGCGACCACGATGGGGATGGTGTTGCCGGTGCGGTCGTCGCAGGACAGGTCGACGTCCATCCGCGACGTCACCGACGAGCGGCCGGGCACCATGAACACGTCGTCGTAGGTCAGGTCGAACGCCGGCTGCAGGTCGTTGAGGAAACGCACCGCCCGAGGCTACGCGCTCCGCCAAAGGTCACCTCTGGCCTACCACCAGAGCGCCAAAGGTGACCTTTGGTCGTCCCGGACCGTCGCTCAGGGCCAGAGGTGACCTCTCGACCGCCAAAGGTCACCTTTGGCGGAGGAAGCGGCCAGAGGTGACCTTTGGTCGTCCCGGACCGTCGCCCAGGGCCAGAGGTGACCTCTCGACCGCCAAAGGTCACCTTTGGCGGAGGAAGCGGGGGTCAGACGCGGCGTTGGCGCGGGACGAGCACCTCGTCGTAGAGCAGCAGCAGCCCGGCCGCCGCGGGGATGGCCAGCAGCGCGCCGAGCATCCCCAGCAGTGTGCCCCCGATGAGGGCGGCCACGATGGTCACGGCGCCCGGCACCGAGACGGTGCGCTGCATGATGCGCGGCGCCACGAGGTAGTTCTCGGTCTGCTGGTAGACGATGAAGTAGACGACTGCGACGACCGCCTTCTTGGGGTCGTCGAACAGCGCGACCGCCGCGACGAGCACGGCCCCCAGCGTCGCTCCCACCATGGGCACGAGGCCGAGGAAGCCGACGGCGACGGCGAGCACCGCGGCATACGGAATGCCGACGATGGTCATCATGAGCCAGGCAAAGCCGGCGTTGACCCCGGCCACGACGACCTGGCCGATGGCGTACGAGCCGACCCGTCGCATGATCTCCTCCGACAGCGAGATGACCCGAGGGCGGCGGCTCGCGGGCACCACGGCGTATGCCGCCTGCTTGAGCGTCGGGAGCGAGGAGAGGAAGTACAGGGTCAGGACGAGCACCGTCAGCGTCGAGAAGATCCCCTCCGCGACGATCCGGGCGGCGCCGAGCACCCCGCCGGCGACCTGGGACATGAAGTCGCTGTCGGTGAGCCGCTTGTTCACCTCCTGCTGGACCTTGTCGACCACGTGGTAGTGCTGGTCGATGTCCTGGACGCGGGGGTTGCTGAGCAGCCCGTCGACGTAGCCGGGAGCGTTCCGGGCGAGGTCGGCACCCTGCTGGGTGACGGGTGGGACGACGACGGACCCAAGGAGCACGAGCACCAGGACCGCGGTGACGAAGACCACGGCGACGGCGCCGCCGCGTCGCAGCCCGCGCCGCAGCAGGACCTCGACCAGCGGGTTGAGGGACAGGGTCAGGAAGACGGCCACCGTGAGCAGGGTGAGCACGGTGCCGAGCGAGGCGACGGCCTGCCAGAGCCCGTAGGCCGCAAGCACCCCGAACGCGCCGACGAACCCGACGTAGAAGGGCGACTGGCGGTTCAGGGGTCGGCCGGCCTGGCCGAAGGCGCGCCGGGGCGGTCCACCGGTCGGGCCGGACACCGAGTCTGCCGCGGGCTCGATGTCGGCCCGAGGCAGGGTGTTGGCGAGCAGGTCATGAGCCAGCTGCTCGTCGTCGTAGCGGGCCGGCTCAGGCAACGCCAAGGCGGGCCGGCGCCGGCTGGCCGCGACGCGCTCGCGCTGCCGCTGGCGGAAGGCGCGTTCACGCTCGCGGAGCGCACGCAGCGGGTCGAGCGCGGCGGGCATGCCGCCGACGCTAGCCGCGGCGACCGGGACGGCCGGGGAGGCGGGGCCGTGCGGTCAGCCGGAGAGCAGGCCGTTGCGGCGGGCGATGGCCGCGGCCTCGGTGCGACCGGCGGCGCCGAGCTTGGCCAGGATGTTGGACACGTGCACGCTGACCGTCTTGGTGCTGATGAACAGCTGCCGACCGATCTCGCCGTTGCTGCGGCCCTGGGCGACCAGCTCGAGGATCTCCCGTTCGCGAGCGGTCAGGTCGGAGGTCGCCGGGACCGCCGCCTCCCGGGCGCGCCCCGACCCCGCCACCCGGCGCAGCTCCGCCACCAACGGTGCGGCACCGAGGCGCTGTGCCACCGGCCGGACGTCGGCCACAAGCCGCCGTGCCTCGGCGGTCTCGCCGGCGGCGTGCAGGGCCGCTGCCAGCCGGGCCTTCGACCGCGCGGTCTCGAACACGTGCCCCATCGCCTCGAACTCGGCCACGCTCGCCCGCCAGGCCGTGACCAGCTCCGCCGCAGACGGCGGGTCGACGTCGGCCAGCCAGTGCAGCCGGAGCAGCTCGGCCTCGGCCCGGGCATACCAGGCCCGAGCCTCGATGCGGGTGGCGCCCTCGAGCGGGTGGTCGGCGACGAACGCCCGCAGCGCGGCGACGTCGACGTCCGCCCGAGCCACCAGCGGCCCTCGCTCGGCGCGCGACCGGACGACCACGTTGGACGCCATCTGGGCGAGCAGCACGGCGGTCAGGCGGAACCGCAGCCACAGCGTGACGCCCGGCCACAGGTGTCCCAGCGTCGAGAGGCCGTCGTCGTGGAAGGCCACCACGCCGTCGAGGTCACCCTGCTCCCCGAGCAGCTCCATCGCCGCGGTCGTCGAGTAGAGCACCATCGCGCCGTCGCGCTCCCAGAACGGGCGCACCGACTCCACGTGGGCGAGCCCCGCCGGGTCGCCGCGGGCGGCTTCGACGTCGAGGCCGACGGACCGCAGGTATGCCTCGGCCATCGGCGGGGGAGCCTCACCAGTCGTGTCGGTGATCTCCAGGAGCTCGTCCCACTCGCCGAGGACGAAGGCACTGAGGGCGGCCATGGCCCGGGCGTCGACGCCCCAAGGCGACCATGGACGGCGCGCCCGGCGAGCGTGCTCGGCAGCGAGCAGATGGATCTGCTTCGCCTTGGCGAAGCGACCGACGCCGAAATGGACCATCGCCACCTGGTGCAGGGCGGGGATCTCGACGTCGGCGTCACCGCCGACCTGGTCGAGGACCTCGTCCAGACGGGCCAGGGCGGCACCGGCGTCACCGGAGAGGTCGTCGACCTTGGCCAGGACGAGAGCCGCCGCCTGGGCCAACCGCGGCAGGCCCAGCGTGGTCGCCACCTCGACCGCCTCCAGGGCAGCCAGTCTCGTCTCCTCCGTGCCGCCCCACCGGCGTGATGCCTGGGCGTGGACCAGCAGCGCTCGGGCTCGCAACGGCGTCGGGGGGCTGGCCGGGACGAGCTGAAGGGCCTGGCTGGTGAGGACCACCGGGTTGAAGTCGACCTCGGTCGCGAAGGACGTCTCCGCCTTGGCGAGCAGCAGCCGGGCCCGGGCCTCGTCCGGTGCGTCGTCCGGCAGCCGCGCCAGGTGGACGGCGACAAGCTTGGCCGCTCGGTAGGGGTCGCCGGCGTCAGCGAGCGCGTCGGCGGCCCGGACGACGAGGTCGGCCTCGTCGAGGTCGCCCGGGCCACTGGTGCCGTCCGTGCCGTCCGTGCCGTCCGTGCCGTCCGTGCCGCCAGGGCGGCCAGGGCGGCCAGGGCGGCCAGGGCCGAGCAGCTCGAGGGCGGCCTGGTAGTACTGGGCCGCCTCGTCCGGGGCCCCGACGCGCACCGCCTCGTCACCGGCCTCGATGCTGGCCCGGAGCGCGGTCTCGCGGTCGTTGGCGGCGCGGGCGTGGTAGGCCAGCTCGGCGGCGGTGCCCACGACGGTGCCGTCCTGCAGGGCATGCACGTAGGCGGTGTGCAGGCTCGTGCGCTCACCGGGCAGGAGGTCGTCGTAGACCGCCTCGGACAGCAGGGCGTGCCGGAACGCGTAGCCCGGCTGGGTGCCGTTGCGGCCCGGCTCGAGGATCAGCGCGTCCACCGCCTGGCGAAGCCCGAGGTCGAGGCCGCCTGCGCCGTCGTAGCCCTCCAGCACGTGCGCAAGCAGGTCGTGGGACACCTTGCGGCCGGCCACGGAGGCCGCCCCCACGACCCGGCGGGCGGCGTCGTCCAGGCGGTCGAGCCGCACGAGCAGCAGGTCGGCCAGGCTCCAGGGCAGGGTGTCGCCGGTCTGCCCGGCCATGTCGGCGAGCTCCTCGACGAAGAAGGCGTTGCCCTCGGCCCGGGCGACGATCGCGCGCACGTGTTCGTCGGCCAGAGGCCCGGGGTGCAGCGCGTGGACGAGGGCGCGGACGGCGGCTTCGCTGAGGGGGCCGACCTGGAGGCGGTGCAGGCCGGGCAGCCGGGACCACTCGGCCAGGGCGGGGCGCAGCGGGTGCCGGCGGTGCACGTCGTCACTGCGGTAGGAGACGACGAGGGAGACAGGGGCGGTGAACTGGCGGGTGAACAGGTAGCTGACCAGCTCACGGCTGGACTGGTCGGCCCAGTGGACGTCCTCGACGACCACGAGCAGCGGGTGGATCCGGGCCAGCTCCTCGAGCGTCGCGTGGACCCCGGCGAACAGGTCGGCCCGGCTCGACCGGTCGTCGTCGACCGCGGGAGGGGGGCCTGCACCACCTGGGCCTCCACCACCGGGACCCGTGCTCCTGGCTTCGGGTTGGGTCGGCCGGACGCGTTGCCGGGGCAGCAGCCGCCCGATCGCGGGATAGGCGGCGGCGAGCCGCTCGACGTCGTCGGGCAGATCGGCCTGCAGGCGGCCGAGGATCTCGGTGAACGGGAGGTAGGGCAGCGTGCTGTCGCCGAAGTCGACGCAGTGGCCGACGACGACGCGTCGGCCCGACGTCACGGCCTGGTCGCGTAGGGCGAGGAGAAGCCGGGTCTTGCCGACGCCGGCGTCCCCGCCCAGCAAAACGGTCCCCGAGCCCTGCGGGTCGTGCACGGCGAGCAGCCCGGCCAGCTCCGCCAGCTGGGCGTCGCGGCCCACGAAGGGGGCGCCTTCACGGTCGGCGATGAGCGGGGTCGTCACGAAGTCCATCATCGTGCCCAGGACCGACACGCCAGACCCACTTCCCGGGACGGCTGGACTGCCGACCGACGTGCCGGTCAGCGTCCGAACACCGGTCGGAACGCCCGGTGGTGGCGCACCGAATGGTCGGCGTTGCCGACGTTCTCGGCGTTCTCGGCGTCGGAACCCGCGGAGCTGGGGCGCCGGGGCGAGCCGGTGGCGGAGCCCTCGAGGCGACGGCTGCGGTCGGCGCTGACGACATCGATGGTGATGGGGAACATCTGGCACTCTCCTGGTGGTGAGCCGGACCCGTGTGGTCCGACAGCACCGACGGTGCCCGCCTGAGGTAGCCCCCGACATCAGGACAACCACCTAGGTGCGGTACGCCGCTACCTCAGATCGAGGGGACGCCCACCGCTCTCGGTTCATAGCGGTCCACGCCGGTCAGCGACCGATGGCCGGCCGCAGGGTCGGGCGGTGACCCAGCAGCGGGTGCGCGGTGTCGTCGCCGTCGATGCGGGCGGACACGTTGCGGCGGCGCGACCAGGTGCGGAACCCCTCGTGGCGACGGCTGCGCTCGGTGGACACGATCTCGATGGTGGTGACGGGGAACATCGGGGCCTCCTGGGCTCTCCGGGGCTGTCCTGCCGGGCCCGGACGACCCGACGCCCTCGAGAGTGCGCGGCTGAGGTGCCCCGGCACCTGGGGACAACCCCCTATCCCCTGGTGGGCGCTACCTCAGATCGGGCAGCGGCGGAGGTGACTCGCCGCCTGGGGCCAGGTGCCGGGGAGGCTCCACCAGCTCGACGAGCACGCCGCCGGCGTCCTTGGGGTGCACGAAGTTGACCCGGCTGCCCCCCGTGCCCCGTCGCGGTGCGTCGTAGAGCAGCCGCATCCCGCGCTGGCGCAGCACGGTGCCCGCCGCCTCCACGTCCTCCACCCGGTAGGCGACCTGCTGGACGCCCGGGCCGCTGCGGTCGAGGAAGCGGGCGATGGTCGACTCGGGGGTGAGCGGGGCCAGCAGCTGCACGCACGAGCCGGAGTCGCCCACCGCCATCATCGCCTCGCGGACGCCCTGCTCCTCGTTGACCTCCTCGTGGACCAGCCGCATCCCGAACGCCGTCTCGTAGAACGACTTCGCCACCTCGAGGTCAGGCACCGCCACCCCCACGTGGTCGATGGCGGTGAACAGGTGCTGGAAGTCGGCCATGGTCGCGAGCGTAGGCCAGGAGGCGCGGCGTACCCGAGCGACCGAACCTTCGACCAGTCGCGGCACCCGGGTTGCCGGGTCGCCGGCCTACCGGACCCGGACCGCTCGACGGGCGCCGGTCCGGTATGCCCAGGGTGCGGTCAGTCCGTGGGTCCCTGGGCGCGGGCGCGCACGGTTCAGGCCGTGGGCGCCCCCACCGAGACCTGGAATGGCGTGGTCGGGGTCCCGAACCAGGTGTCGCCGCTGCCGCCATCGTGCACGAGCCGCAGCTGCAACGGTCCCGTGGTCGGCCCGACGCGAGACAGCGTCACGGGCAGCGTCGTGGTGCGGCCGGGGTCGAGGGGCCAGGCAGGTCGAACCGGGTCGGCTCCCACCCGGCCGCCCCGGGGACGACGCCGACGCGATAGCCGGCGGCCGGGTCGAAGGACGTCGACCCGGTGTTGTCGACGGTGACGGTGAGGGTCGCCTCGTCGCCGACGGGCAGCCCCGCCGTCTGCGTCGCATCGAGGGTGAGCCGCCCGTCGTCGACGTAGGCCGGAGACGGGTCCCGATGGGAGTAGGGCAGGACGAAGAACCCGCGGATCCGCCCGGCCTGACCGGGAATCGACGTCCCGTTGGTGGTGACCGGCTGCACGGGTGCGCTCGAGCCGATATCGAGCTCGATGATCACGTGGTCGCTGCCCTCGGCGTTGGAGTCGTAGACGTGGAGGGTGAGCCGGGTGCCGACGAGGTCGTAGCCGTAGACCAGCTCGACGTGGTTCTGGAACACCTCCCACGGCCAGGGACTCTGTGCGAGCACCACCCCGATAGGCACCAGGCCGCCGGCGTCGACGAAGCGCATGACCTGCCGGGCCGCCTCCACCGTCTCGGCGTAGAGCCCCTTCCCCCAGAACCACGTGGTGTGGTCCAGCTCCTGGGTCGCCCGCAGCCAGTAAGGGATGACGCCAGGCCCGCGAAAGCTGTCGAGGAGGCGGCTGAGGATGTGACGGCCGAGCGGGAGCGGGATGCTGCGCGAGTCCGTGGACCGCAGCTGGGGTGTGCCCGACTCGTGGATGTCACGCGCCAAGAACGACAGCCCCCCACAGAGGCCCATCTGCGTGACGTCGACCGACGCTGCGGGCAGCCCGGCCAGTGAGAGCTTGAGGTCGAGCCCGGGCGGCCAGGGTCCGTTGTGGAACAGCGGCGCGGACCGGCTCGGCCGGAACCCGGTGACGTAGGGCATGTCCACCTCCCCGTGACGACTCCCGTTGGCTGGAGGAGCACTCCAGAGTCCTCCAGATGCATCAGCATGACCATCGACCTAGATACCCCAGCCGGGGAACTCGGAGACGGCGGCCGGAAACGGCACGGGCCGGGAGGGCCGGCGGCACCCGGCTAGAGTGGATGCCGTCCCCGATGTCGTCGACCGCTCCCACGAGGAGCGCAGGAGGCCCCGAATGAGCGCCGACGTCCGCGCCGAGCCCGACGCGTCCAGCACAACCGCCAGCGAACCCCGTCGCACCAGCGACCCGACCGTCATCGTCGCCGGAGCGCGCACGGGGATGGGACGGCTGCTGGGGTCGCTCAAGGACTTCTCGGCCACCGACCTCGGCGGGTTCGCCATCACGGGCGCCCTCGAGAAAGCCGGCGTCGCGCCCGAGCAGGTTGACTACGTCATCATGGGTCAGGTGCTCCAGGCCGGCGCCGGGCAGATGCCCGCCCGCCAGTCGGCGACCAACGCCGGCATCCCGATGGACGTGCCGTCCATCACCATCAACAAGGTCTGCCTGTCGGGACTCGACGCCATCGCCCTCGCCGACCAGCTCATCCGCGTGGGAGAGTTCGAGATCGTCGTCGCCGGCGGCCAGGAGTCGATGTCCAGTGCGCCCCACCTGCTGATGAAGTCGCGCGAGGGCTTCAAGTACGGCGACGTGCCGCTGCGCGACCACATGGCCTACGACGGGCTGTGGGACGTCTTCACGGACCAAGCCATGGGCGCGCTGACGGACAGCGAGAACACGGTGAACACCGACCTGCATTTCAGCCGCGAGGAGCAGGACGCCTTCGCGGCCCGCTCGCACGAGCTGGCCGCGAAGGCATGGAAGGACGGCGTCTTCGACGACGAGGTGATCGCGGTCTCGGTCCCTCAGCGCAAGGGCGACCCGGTGGACTACCGGGCCGACGAGGGTGTGCGGGCCGACACCTCGGTAGAGGCGCTCGCCCGGCTGCGTCCGGCGTTCGCCAAGGACGGCACGATCACCGCCGGCTCCGCGTCACCAATCTCCGACGGCGCCGCCGCCGTCGTCGTCATGAAGCGGTCGAAGGCGGAAGAGCTCGGCCTCGACTGGCTCGCCGAGATCGGGGCGCACGGCGTCGTCGCCGGACCCGACTCCACGCTGCAGGCGCAACCGGCCAACGCGATCGTCAAGGCCTGCCGACGGGAGGGCATCGAGCCCGCGGACCTCGACCTCGTCGAGATCAACGAGGCGTTCGCCGCGGTCGGTCTCGCGTCGACCAGGCTGTTGGGGATCGACCCGGACAAGGTGAACGTCAACGGTGGCGCCATCGCCACCGGTCACCCGATCGGGATGTCCGGGGCGCGTCTCGTCCTCCACCTCGCGCTCGAGCTGCGGCGTCGCGGCGGGGGTGTCGGTGCGGCCTCGCTCTGTGGCGGTGGCGGCCAAGGCGATGCCCTCATCGTCCGCGTACCCGCCGCGGCCGGCTGATCCGGCCGCGCCCCTCAACGAAATCTCCTCTGTAGCAACGGTGGTCGATCACCCCGCCCGTCGCGACCGTCCGGTGGACGTGCCGTCGCTGGTCGCGTCGGCCCGTGACGGGTCGCCCCGGGCGGTCGCCCGGCTCATCTCCCTCGTGGAGGACGCCCACCCCGCCCTGCGCGAGGTCATGGCCGCGCTGGCGCCGCACACCGGCCATGCGCACGTCATCGGGGTGACCGGTAGCCCAGGAGTCGGTAAGTCGACGTCGACCAACGCCGTCGTCGCGGCGTACCGGCAGCGCGGGCAGCGGGTCGGCATCCTGGCCGTCGACCCGTCCTCGCCGTTCTCCGGTGGCGCGCTGCTGGGCGACCGGATCCGGATGCAGGACCACGTGCTCGACCCGGAGGTCTACATCCGGTCGATGGCGTCGCGGGGGCACCTCGGGGGAGTGTCGTGGACCACGCCGCAGGCCCTGCGGGTGCTCGATGCGGCCGGCTGCGACGTGGTCGTCGTGGAGACCGTGGGCGTGGGCCAGTCGGAGGTGGAGGTCGCGGGGCTCGCCGACACCACGCTGGTCCTGCTGGCGCCGGGGATGGGCGACGGCATCCAGGCCGCCAAGGCCGGCATTCTCGAGATCGGCGACGTTTTCGTCGTCAACAAAGCCGACCGCGAGGGCGCCGACGCGACGGTCCGTGACCTCAGACACATGATCTCGCTGGGCGACCGCACCGAGCCCGGGCTCTGGCGACCGCCGGTGGTCAAGACCATTGCGGCCAAGGGTGAGGGGGTCGACGAGCTGATGGCGTCCGTGGACAAGCACCTCTCCTGGCTCGAGAGCACCGGCACCCTCCGCCGGCGGCGGATCGCGCGTGCGGAGAACGAGATCGAGGCCATCGCGGTGGCGACTCTACGGTCCCGGATCGGCAGCCTGCGGCACGGCGACAGCGGCTCTCGGCTCGCGGCTGACGTCGTCGACGGGCATACCGACCCCTACACCGCCGCCGACCAGGTGGTCGAGGCCCTGACCTGAGGTGGGTTTCGTGGGCTTGCTCGATGTGCCCTGGCCCCCCCGGTTGCCTAGACTGGCCGGTGGCCCGCCAGCGACGTCGGCCAGATCCGCGGCGCTGCTCGCCTTGGACCGACGTTGAGAGGCACACATGGAGATCTGGCCCGGCAAGCCCTACCCGCTCGGCGCCACGTATGACGGCACCGGGGTCAACTTCGCGATCTTCTCTGAGGTGGCCGAGCACGTCGAGCTCTGCCTGATCGGCGAGGGTGGCAAGGAGGTTCGGCTCGACCTACCCGAGGTGGACGGCTTCGTCTGGCACGGGTTCATCCCGGGCATCCAGCCCGGCCAGCGCTATGGGTTCCGCGTACACGGCCCATACGACCCGGAGCATGGTCCGCGGTGCAACCCGGCCAAGCTCCTGCTCGATCCCTACGCCAAGGCGGTCGACGGAGAGATGAAGGGCGACCAGGCGCTGTTCGCCTACGACTTCGGCGACCCTGAGGGCGGCCTGGACGACAAGGCGAACACCGAGGACAGCTTGGGGCGCACGCTGACCTCGGTCGTCATCAACCCGTTCTTCGACTGGGGCCAGGACCGGTCGCCGCACCACGAGTATCACGAGACCGTCATCTACGAGGCGCACGTCAAGGGCCTCACCCAGCAGCTGGACGCCATCCCCGAGGACATCCGCGGCAGCTACGCCGGCATCGGCCACCCCGCCACGATCGAGCACCTCAAGAAGCTCGGCGTCACCGCCATCGAGCTCATGCCGGTGCACCAGTTCGTGCAGGACTTCACGCTGCTGGAGAACGGGCTGCGCAACTACTGGGGCTACAACACCATCGGGTTCTTCGCGCCGCACAACGAGTATGCGGCGTACGGCACCCGGGGCGAGCAGGTGCCGGAGTTCAAGTCGATGGTCCGGGCGCTGCACGAGGCCGACATCGAGGTCATCCTCGACGTGGTCTACAACCACACCGCCGAGGGCAACCACAAGGGTCCGACGCTCTCCTTCCGCGGCATCGACAACCAGTCCTACTACCGGCTCGTGGACGGCGACGAGGCGCACTACTACGACACGACCGGCACCGGGAACTCGTTGCTCATGCGGCATCCGCACGTGCTGCAGCTGATCATGGACTCGCTGCGCTACTGGGTCATCGAGATGCACGTCGACGGGTTCCGGTTCGACCTCGCCTCGACACTGGCCCGCCAGTTCCACGACGTGGACCGGCTGTCCGCCTTCTTCGACATCATCCAGCAGGACCCGGTCATCAGCCAGGTCAAGCTCATCGCTGAGCCGTGGGACATCGGCGACGGCGGCTACCAGGTGGGCAACTTCCCGCCGCTCTGGACGGAGTGGAACGGCAAGTACCGCGACACCGTGCGCGACTTCTGGCGCGGTGAGCCGGCCACTCTGGCCGAGTTCGCGTCCCGGTTCACCGGATCGTCCGACCTCTACGAGCACTCCGGCCGCAAGCCCATCGCGTCGATCAACTTCGTCACCGCCCACGACGGCTTCACACTGCGCGACCTCGTCTCCTACAACGAGAAGCACAACGAGGCCAATGGCGAGGGGAACAAGGACGGCGAGAGTCACAACCGCTCGTGGAACTGTGGCGTCGAGGGGCCGACCGACGACCCCGGAGTGCGCGAGCTACGACTGCGTCAGGAGCGCAACTTCATCACGACCCTCCTGCTGTCGCAAGGCTTCCGATGATCGCCCACGGCGACGAGCTGGGCCGGACGCAGCTGGGCAACAACAACGGCTACTGCCAGGACAGCGACCTCACGTGGGTCGACTGGGACCTCGGTGAGGGCGAGGAGGAGCTGCTCCGGTTCACCCGCCGGGTCGTACGACTGCGTCAGGACCACCCCGTCTTCCGCCGTCGCCGGTTCTTCGAGGGCAGCCCGCAGCACGGTGGGGAGAGCGACCTCGGCGACATTGCCTGGTTCATGCCCAACGGCAAGCATATGGACGAGGCGGCGTGGCGAGACGGCATGGCCAGGTCGCTCATGGTCTTTCTCAACGGGTTCGGCATCGCCGCCCCCGATCGGCGGGGGCATCCCGTCCACGACGACTGCTTCATCGTCGTGTTCAACGCCCACGACACGGCCATCACCTTCACCCTGCCGGAGGAGGAGTACGGCGCCGAGTGGTACATCGAGATCGACACCGACCTCAGTGCCTCCGCCGCCACCCACGCGACCGCGGTCGCCAGCGACCCTGCCACAGCCGCCTCGTCGGCCGCGGCGGCGTCGGCGGTCCTCGAGCCGCAGACCGAGTTCCTCGTGGCGGCCCGCAGCATGGTCGTCCTGCGCAGCCCCTGCGGGCCGGGAGAGTGAGCGACCCCGGAACCAGACCCGCCGAGGGCACCGCCGACCGTCGGCTCCCCACCGCGACCTACCGCCTCCAGATCCAGCCGACCTTCGGGTTCGACGATGCCGCGGCGGCCGTCGACCACGTGGCCGCCCTCGGCGTCAGCCACATCTACCTGTCGTCGGTGCTGCAGCCGACGCCGGGATCGACGCACGGCTACGACGTCGTCGACCACACCCGGCTCAACGTCGAGGCGGGTGGCCGCGAGGCGTTCGACCGGCTCGTCGCGGCCGCTCATGCGGCGGGGCTCGGCGTCGTCGTCGACGTCGTGCCGAACCACATGGCGGTGCCGACGCCGGAGCACCTCAACGCGCCCCTGTGGGCGGTGCTGCGCGAGGGTCGTGAGTCGGCGTATGCCGCGTGGTTCGACATCGACTGGGCGGCCGCCGACGACCGGGTGGTCATGCCGCTGCTGGGGGGGTCGCTCGACGACGCCCTGACCACCGGCGAGCTGACCCTCGCCCCGGACGGTGGAGCGGGTCGGGACGAGATGGTCGTGCGGTACTTCGAGCACGAGCTGCCGGTCCGCCCCGGGACCGAGGACCTGCCCCTGGCCGACCTCGTCCAACGCCAGTGGTGGCGGCTCGACGACTGGCGGGTCGGGGCGGTCACGCTGAACTACCGCCGCTTCTTCAACGTCACCTCCCTCGTGGCCATCCGCGTCGAGGACCGCGCGGTGTTCGACGCCAGCCATGCGCTCGTCGCCGAGCTCGTGGCCGACGGCAGCGTCGACGGCCTGCGCATCGACCACCCGGACGGGCTCGCCGACCCGCGGGGCTACCTGGAGTGGCTGGCCGAGGCGACCGGTGACGCTTGGGTCGTCGTCGAGAAGATCCTCGAGGGTGACGAAGGGCTGCCGACCGACTGGCGGTGTGCCGGCACGACCGGCTACGACCTGCTCTGGCGGCTGGGCGCGCTCTTCGTCGACCCCCGCGGGTGTGAGCCCCTCACCGACGTGCTCGCGCTGACCAGCGGGGCCCGGCAGACCCTCGAGGAGGTCGTCACCGCCTCGAAGCAGCTGGTCACCACCCAGGGTCTGGTGCCGGAGGTGCTGCGCCTGCGCCGCCGCGTCATGGACGTCGTCGCCGCACCCTCCGCTCCCGCGAGACCCGAGCCCGAGACCGTGGACCGGGCTCTCGTCGCCCTGCTCGTCGCGATGGACCGCTACCGTGCGTACGTCGTGCCGGGCGAGGGCGTGGACGCACCCACGCAGCGGGTCGTCGACGAGGCGGCCGACCGGGCGCGGGAGCACCTGGCCGACGCCGACCACCCGACGCTCGACCTGGTGCGCGACCTCGTGCTCGGCCGGGTCGATGACGACCTGCGCGCCGAGGCCGGTGCGGCCGTCGACGACCTCGTCGTGCGCTTCCAGCAGACCTGCGGTCCCGTCATGGCCAAGGGCATCGAGGACACCGCCTTCTACCGGTGGCACCGGCTCGTGGGCCTCAACGAGGTGGGCGGCGACCCCGACCACTTCGCCGTCAGCCCCGACGAGCTGATGGACTTCGTCATCCGCACCGCGGGGGCCTGGCCGCACACGATGACAACGCTCTCGACACACGACACCAAGCGGTCGGAGGACGTCCGGGCCCGGCTCGCCGCCCTGTCCGAGCAGCCGGATGCCTGGCGCGACTGGCTACGAGCGGCGCAGGAGCTGGCCCGGCCGTGGCGCAGCGAGACCCTCGACGGCGCCACCGAGTACCTCCTCTGGCAGACCCTGGTCGGCGCCTGGCCGCTGACCGAGGAGCGGCTCCAGGCATACGCCACCAAGGCGATCCGCGAGGCGAAGCTGCACACCGAGTGGGCGCAGGTCGACGAGGGCTACGAGCAGGCGGTGGCGGCATTCGTCTCCGGTGTCCTGGGCAGCCAAACGCTCGGTGCCCACATCGAGGCCTGGCTGACGGCTACCGCCGGTCCGACGCGCGCCACGGTCCTCGGCCAAAAGCTGCTCCAGCTGGTGCTTCCGGGCATACCCGACGTCTACCAGGGCGCCGAGGTGGTCGACCTCAGCCTCGTCGACCCCGACAACCGGCGGCCCGTCGACGTCGCCGCGCTCGCGGCCCGGTTGGCCCGGATCGACGACGTCGGCCTGGGCGACCAGACGGACCTCGACCTCGGCGACGAGAAGCTGTTGGTCACGAGCCGGGCCCTTCGGCTGCGGCGTCAGCATCCGGAGTGGTTCGTGGGACCGGACGCCACCGTCGCCCACGTGCGCACCGACGACGAGCACGCCTTCGCCGTCAGCCGCGGCGACGGGTCGGGGGACCACGTGGTGGCGGTCGTGACGCGGCTGAGCACCTCGCTCGTGTCCTGGGGAGGGTCCGTGGTCGCCGTGCCCGCCGGTCGGTGGACCGACCTCCTGTCCGGCACTACGCATACGAGCGGGGGGGAGCTCGCACTGGTCGACGTCCTCGCCGAGCGGCCCGTGGCCCTGCTGGTGAGAACCATTGCCTGAGCACGAGTTTCGCGTCTGGGCACCCGACGCGCGACGGGTGCACGTCGACATCGCGCCGATCGGGGGAGTGGTGACGACGACCCCCATGACCCAGGTCACCGGAGGCTGGTGGACCGCGGCGAGTGACCACCGAGGCACGCTCGACTACGCGTTCCGGGTGGATGGCGGCCCGCCCCTGCCCGACCCCCGCAGTGCCTGGCAGCCCCGCGGGGTCGACGGGCCGAGCCGCACGTTCGACGCGGCCGCCCACTCATGGAGCGACACGGGATGGCCCGGTCCCCGGGGTGGCCGCGGTGTCCTGGGCGGGGTCCTCTACGAGCTGCATGTCGGCACCTTCACGTCGGGGGGCACCCTTGACGCCGCCACCAGCCGCCTCGACCACCTCGTCGCGCTCGGGATCGACGTCGTCGAGCTCATGCCGGTCGCCGCGTTCCCCGGCCAGTGGGGCTGGGGCTACGACGGCGTCGACCTGTATGCGGTCCACGACCCCTACGGCGGGCCTGCCGCGCTGCAGCGCTTCGTCGACGCCTGCCACCAGCGCGGGCTCGGCGTCTGCCTCGACGTGGTCTACAACCACCTCGGTCCGAGCGGGAACTACCTCCCGCAGTTCGGTCCGTACTTCACCGACCGACACGAGACGCCCTGGGGTTCCGCCGTCAACCTCGACGGTCCGGGCTCGACGGAGGTGCGTCGCTTCCTCGTCGACAACGCGTTGAGATGGCTGCGCGACTTCCACGTCGACGCCCTACGCTTCGACGCCGTCCATGAGCTGCGGGATGACTCACCGCGACACCTGCTGGCCCAGCTCGCCGACGAGACCGAGGCCCTCCAGCGCGAGCTCGACCGGTCGCTGACCCTCATCGCCGAGAGCGACCTCAACGACGCCAAGGTCGTCACCCCGACGGCCCAGGGCGGCTGGGGACTCGCCGCTCAGTGGGACGACGACATGCACCATGCCCTGCACGCGACGCTGACCGGGGAGTGCACCGGCTACTACGCTGACTTCGCTGAGCCCGGGGCGCTGGCCAAGACCCTCACCCACGCCTTCTTCCACGACGGCAGCTGGTCGAGCTTCCGCGGCCGCGAGTGGGGCGTCAGGGTCAGCCCTGACCAGCACCGCGCCACCCAGTTCCTCGGCTACCTCCAGACCCACGACCAGGTGGGCAACCGCGCGACCGGAGACCGGATCAGCGCGTCGGTCACCCCCGGACAGCAGGCCATCGGCGCCGCCGTCTACCTGCTGTCGGCGTTCACGCCGATGGTCTTCATGGGCGAGGAGTGGGCGGCCTCCACGCCGTGGCAGTTCTTCACCTCGTTCGCGGAGCCCGAGCTGGCTGCGGCGGTGCGGGACGGCCGCCGGGCCGAGTTCGCCGGGCACGGCTGGACGGCGGCAGAGCTCCCCAACCCCCAGGACCCCGCCACCCGGGACCGCAGCGTCCTCGACTGGACCGAGCTCACCGACCCGGCGCACGCGCGGATGCTGAGCTGGTATGCCGCCCTGATCTCCGCGCGCAGCCGGCACGCCGACCTCACCGACGACCGGCTCGACGCCGTCTCGGTGGTCGGCGACCCGGAGGGGCACTGGCTGGTCATGGCCCGCGGTGGCATCCGGGTCGTCTGCAACCTGGCCGGAGAACCGACCACCATCCCCGTGAATGAGGTCCGTCCCGGCGTCGAGGCCGTGCTCACCTGGGACCCAGCGACGACATCGTGCGCGGACGGGGCCGTGGAGCTGGGCCCGCACGGGGTAGCCGTGGTGCGCGTCGGCTGACGCAACCCGGGCGGCGAGGTATGGTCTAGCCGCTCGCCCGGGCGCTGACGCGTGGTCGTGGGCGGACGACCAACCGGCGACGTGAGGGAGGTGTCCTCATGTGGGCCGCGATCCGTTACCGACGCGCCCAGGCCGTCGCCCTCCTGTTGGTCTCCGCGCTCATCACCGGCTGCGTGGCCTTCGCCCCTCTCTACGAACGCGCCCTCGAGCAGTCGTTGCTGCGCGACGGTCTGGTGCACCAGGACGCGATGGCGACCTCGGTCGTCGCGCAGGCCGTGGAGACGCGCGACGTGCTGCCGTCGCCCGAGCGGATCCGGTCCGCCCTCCCCGCTGCTCTCGCGGAGGTCTACGACGGCGGTAGCGACCGGTGGAACGGGCGAGCAACGTTCACCGGCGTGGGGGCTTCGGCGTCCACCATCGAGGTCTATGCGCCGCAGGACCCCTGTCGGGGTGTCGAGATCGTCCAGGGGAGCTGCCCGGCCTCGGCGTGGGACCTGGCGGTCAGCGCCGACGAGGCCCGGGTCCAGGGCTGGGTCATCGGCACCAGGCTCGCGGCCAAGGAGGTGGTGATCGGTGTGGCCGACCCCGGACCGCTTCCGCAGCCCTTCGTGGTCACGGGCTTCTACCGTCAAGCGCCGACGTGGGGTACTGGCAGGGGGTGACGCTCGAGGGACGGGCCGGCCGGACAGCCGGCGGCCGCGCGGACACCCCCCTCATGGACGCGTGGGTCACCCCGGCCGCAACCTTCCGGGGGGGATGGCACGCGAGCCGGGTGGACGTCGTCTGGCTCCTCAGGCGCGACGCCGTGACACTCGAGGGGCTGGACCGCATACCCCCCGCGGTGGGTTCGATGCGGGCCGCCGGCCTGACCCAGGTGTCTGAGGTCAGCGTTCGGACGTCCGTCTCCGACCTCGTCACCGGGGTGGTCGAGGGGCAGGACCAGGCCCGGACCATCGTCCCGCTCCTCCTGGGGCAGCTCGCCGTGCTTGCGGTCGTGGTGCTGATGCTGGTCGCCTCCGCGGCCATCGAGCAACGGCGGCCCGAGCTGGCCCTCGGCCGGCTGCGCGGACGCGGTCCGGCCGGCACCGCCGGCATGCTCCTGCGCGAGCTGGGGGTCGTCGTCCTGGCCGGCGTCCCGGTGGGGTGCGCGCTGGCGCTGCTCACCGGTGAGCTGGCCAGGCGGTTCTGGCTGACCGAGGGAGTCCCCTGGGAGCTGCCGCCGTACAGCCTCGTCGGCGCCGCGCTCTCGGGGGTCGCCGCGGTCCTCGCGGTGGCGCTGGTCGCCCGGCCCGTGCTGCGCGAACCCATCTCGACCCTGTTGCGGAGGGTCCCACCGCGACGTCATGGCTGGGCGGTCGGAGTGGTCGACGCCGTGGTCGTGGCCGTGGCCGCAGCGGGCCTGGTCACGCTCCTGAGCGGCAATCTCTCGGGACCGCTGGCCCTGGCGACGCCCACCCTGCTCGCCCTGGCTTCGGGACTGGTCCTCGCGCACGTCCTCGTCCCCGTCGCCGGGCTGGTGGGCCGTCGGATGACCGCGCGCGGGCGAGTCGTCGGCGCCCTGACCGCCATCCAGGTCGCCCGACGACCGGCGGTGCGGCGGGTGATGGCCATCATCACCGTGGCGACGGCGCTGACGACCTTCGCGACCGACGCCCTCCTGGTCGGCGCCCGCAACCGCGACGAGCGGGCTCGGGCGGAGACGGGCGCGCAGGCCGTGCTGACCACGTCGGCCCGGGACATCACGGCCCTGACGAGCGCCGTGGCCGCCGCTGACCCCGGGGGGCACACGGCGACGCCGGTGGTGCGGATCCGGCAGGGCAGCTCCGACGCCATCACGACGCTGGCCGTCGTGCCCGACCAGTTCGCGCGCGTCGCCGAGCTGCCCCGACAGCGTGACGAGTTCCCGTGGGCCCAGATCGCGAAGAACCCCGCCCCGGACACCATCCTCACCGGGCGGGCGTGGTCGGTGACCGTGAGCGACATCGCGGTGACGCAGGCCGTACCGAGCGGATCGACCCCCAAACCATGGACGCTGGTGGCCTTCCTGGCCCCGGTCGGCAGTCGGCCGTTCGCGGTCACCCTGGGCGAGATCCAGCCCGACGCGACGGGGCCGCTCACCTTGCGCGGCGACGTCTCGTGCTCGGGCGGGTGCCGGTTGACGGGGTTTTCCGTGACGACGGGGGTGGCGTTCGAAGGGCTGCTCAGGGGGAGCTTCAGCGTCGGCGCCCTGGCGATGGACGGGGGACCGGCGGCGACGATCGGCGCCGCCGGAGGCTGGCTGTCGTCGGGTCTGCCGGACGCTCCCGCCCAGGAGCGACAGCCGTACGCCCGGGCGAGCGCCACCGGCGACCTCACCCGGCTGCGGCTGGACGTCCAGACCACCCGCGACGACGTGCAGGTCACCGCGGCGGGAAGCGGAGCCGCGATCCCAGCCCTCGTCGTGGGCGCGTTGCCGTCCGGGGCGCCCGGCCCGGCGTTCCAGGCGGCCGGGCTCGACGGCATCACGCTCGACCTGACCCGGGCGGCCCAGGTCCCCTACGCGCCGGGCGGCGGTGCGACGAGGCCATCGTCAACCTCGACGTGCTCGCCCGCCAGTCCACCCAGATCAGCACATTGGGGCAGGCCCAGGTCTGGCTGGCCGATGCGGGCGCCGTGCCGGCCCTCCGGGCGGCGCTGACGACAGCCGGGCTCAGCGTGCTGTCCGTCGAGCTGGTCTCGGACCAGAAGCAGCTGTTCGACCGTTCCGCGTCCGCGTGGGGACTGCAGCTGGCCCTGGTGGTGGGACTCGTGGCCCTGGCCATCGCCGCGGTCGTCCTCGTCCTGGTCGCGGCCACGACGTCACGCACCCGGGCTCGTGACTACGCCAGCCTCCGGATGGCGGGTGTCGACGCCAGGGTGCTGCGCCGCGTCGGGCTGGCCGAGCAGTGGATCGTCATCGCCGTGAGTGTGCTCATCGGTGCCCTCTCCGGCCTCCTGGGGGGCTCCTTGGCGATTCCGGTCATCCCGTTCTTCACCGTCCCCTCCACCGGTTTCCCCGTCGACACGACCCCGGCGGGCGGCGCCGTGGCCATCGCGGCGCTCGCCAGTCTGGTCGGCCTGCTCGCCGTCGGCGCCGTGGTGGGGGTCCGGGTGGCCGGACAGGCGGCCCTGTCGCGCGTGCGAGACCCGCTTTGACGACGACGACGGCGACGAGCCGCGAGCTGGGCCGGGGCCTCGCCGTCTCGACCCACGGACTGGTGCACATCTACCGGTCCGAGGGTCACGACGTGGCGGCGCTCGCCGGGGTGGACCTCGACGTCCGGGCGGGCGAGATCGTCGGGCTCCTCGGTCCTTCCGGGGCCGGCAAGTCCACGCTGCTCACCCTGTTCGGCGGGCTGATGCGACCCAGCGCCGGGCGGATCCGCGTCGGTGGTCATGACCTGGGCACGATGGACGAGGCCTCCCTCGACGGGTACCGCGCCGGCGACGTGGGGCTGGTCCTGCAGGGCGCCGCCCGCAACCTCGTGCCCTATCTCACCCCGAGCGAGAACGTCGCGTTCGCGCAGTCCTCGGCGCGCGCGGCCGGCCGGCCGGTGCCGACCCCTGCAGAGGTCCTCGAGCTGGTCGGGATCGTGGGCCGGGCAAGGTCCTCGCTGGCGTCCCTCAGCCCCGCCGAGCTGCAGCTGACCGCGCTGGGGGTGGCGATCGGCACCTGGCCCGGCCTGTTGCTCGCCGACGAACCGACGAGCCAGCTGGACCACGAGGCCCGTGACCTGGTGCTCGAGGCACTGCGAGGCATCAACCGGCAGGTCGGCACGACGATCGTCATCGTCACCCATGACGCCGAGGTGGCGGCCCGGCTGCCGCGCACCGTCACCATCCGCGACGGCCGGGTCGGTGGCGAGGGTCGCCGCGGCGAGGCGTACTCGGTGGTGTCGGCGGACGGGTCACTTCCCCTGCCTCAGGACGTCCTGGACGCCTTCCCACCCGGCGCCCTCGTCCGGGTCCACCCCGAGGGCGGCTCGTGGACGCTGCTCCCGCCTGAGGAGGAGCTCGATGCCTGACGACCCGTATGCCCGTCCGTCGCCGCCCGCGACGCCGTCTTCCATACCCGCCGTGCCCGCCGTGCCCGCCGTGCCCACCGGGCCCGCGCCGCCGTCGAACGAGGCGGTCGTCGTCGACACGCTCACCGTGGTCTACGGGACGCTGACCGCCGTCCAGGACGTGCAGCTCGCCGTCGAGCCCGGGACCTTCCTCGCGCTGACGGGTCCCTCCGGTGCGGGGAAGACCACCCTGCTGTGGGCCATCGCCGGTGCCGTCCCGGCGCATACGGGACGGGTCGTCGTCAGGGGGCGCGTCGTCTCCGGCCGTCGCGGTGGGGTCGACGCCGGCGTGACGCTGATCCCTCAGGGCAACGGTCTGGCCGGCGTCCTGACGGCCTACGAGAACGTCGTGATTCCGCTGCTGGCCACCGGGGTCCCGTCGATCGACGCGGCCACCCGCGCCCGGGCCGCCCTGGCCGACGTGGGACTCGAGGAGTCCGGCGGCCACCTGGTCGAGGAGCTCTCGGGCGGCCAGCAGCAACGGGTGGCCGTCGCCAGGGGGCTGGCCGCGCGGACCGCGGTCCTGCTCGCCGACGAGCCGACCTCGGAGCTCGACCACGTGAACCGGGGCCGGGTGCTCGACCTGCTGCACGAGGCCGCCCGACAGGGGGCGGTCGTCGTCATGGCGACGCACGATCCCGAGGCGGCCGCGGTGGCCGAGGGTGAGATCAGGCTGGACGAAGGACGGCTCACGCCGGTGCGGTGAGCCGGCGAAAACCGTTGGCCACCTGCCCCCACTCGTCCTTACCGTCGTCGTCATGGCTTCGCTCTCCCGCACCCGCGTCGACGTGTCCCGCCTCGATGTGCACGACGACACCCAGTGCGCCGCGGCCTACGCCGTCGTCCGGGCGAGCCAGGACCACGAGCGCCCATGGAACGACAGCGACGGCTACGAGCCGACCGCCGCGGAATGGCGGTTCGACGATCCCTCCGAGAAGGCCGAGGTGTGGGTGGTCCGGCACGGTGAGACCGTGGTGGGCGTCGGACAGGTCTGGCTGCCGCTGCTCGACAACGTCGAGAAGATGTGGTTCCAGGTGCACGTCCACCCGACCCACCGCCGGCTGGGCGCCGGCACGGCCATCGTCGAGGGCATGGTGCAGCGCGCCCGTGAGGAAGGGCGGACGCAGCTGCTCACAGAATCGTTGGTGCCGGCGGCGTCGACTGGTGAGCACGCCTATGAACGCTTCGCTGCGGCAACCGGATTCGCGCTTGCGAGCACCGACAAGGTCCGGCTTCTCGCGCTGCCCCTGTCGTCCGGGCGGCTCGATGACCTCGCCGACGTCGCCCGGCCCCGCTGGGCGGACGCTTACCGGCTCGAGACGCACGTCAACGGGCTGCCCGACGACCTGGTCGCCGGTTACTGCCACGTGTCGAACCAGCTCGGGGTGGACGCCCCGACCGGCGACGTCGACTTCGAGGCCGAGTCGTTGGATCCGGTTATCTACCAGCAGTACCGGGAGCTGGAGCGGCAGCAGGGCCGCACTCGGTTGACCACCGTGGCCGTCGAGCAGCGCACGGGCGCGGTCGTCGCCTACACCGACCTGATCCTGCCGTCGGGGGCCCCGTCGCACGCCTGGCAGTGGGGCACGCTCGTCGACCGAACGCACCGCGGTCACCGGCTGGGCCTGGCCGTCAAGGTCGCCAATCTCCAACGCCTCCAGGCGGACCACCCCGAGCGGACCATCGTGGGCACCGGCAACGACGAGACCAACGTGTGGATGGTGGGGATCAACGAGGCACTGGGGTTCGAGCTCGTCGAGCTGTGCCGCATGTACCACCGCGTCCTCGACCTCTGACCTCGACGACTGACCAGAGGGCTACGGTGTCGTCATGCTCGTCGCCTTCTCCGTCGCCCCGTCCAGTTCCAGCCGTGAGGACGACGACACCGGGTCGGTGAGCGAGGCCGTGGCCGCCGCGATCCGGGTTGTCCGCGACAGTGGCCTGCCGAACCGCACCGACGCGATGTTCACGACGGTCGAGGGGGAGTGGGACGAGTGCCTCGCTGTCGTCAAGGGGGCGGTCGACGCCATCGCGGCGGTGAGCCCCCGGGTCAGCCTGGTGCTCAAGGCCGACATCCGGCCGGGGTTCACCGGCGAGCTCGACGGCAAGGTGCAGCGTCTGGAAGCGGTTCTGGCGCAACGCGACACGTGAGCCTCACCCTCAACCCGGCCGCGGTCGCACGCGCCCGCAGCCTCGGGGACGTCGGGGTCGACTGGCTCGAGCGGCTGCCCGGCGTCGTCGAGCGCCCCGCCCGCGACTGGGAGTTGACCGTCGGGCCGTCGCTGCTGGGTGGGACCGCGGCCGCGCCCCGGCGCGGTGGAGGGCCACGGCCTGATCGACCCCGAGGCGTTCCTGGCCGACCCGGCATACAACCTCGGGGTGCTCGTCCGCCACTGGACCGGCGTCCTCACGGCAGCCGCGGACCCGGGCACCGAGGTGAGTGGGTGGTGCCGGATGCTGGCCGCTGAGACCGGGGTCGACGAGCAGTCTGTGTGGGAATGGGGCTACATCGAGCGGGTGACCTCGGCCCTGCACCTGATGGGGATCGGGCTCGGCGACCGGGGCCGACCGTTCCTCGAGGTGGCCGCTCGGCTGGGCGAGGCGCCTACTCGCTGAGGTCGCGGGCCGGCAGGGGCCCCAGCGTGGCGAAGGCGGCCAGGTATGGCTCGATGTCCCCATGGACGGTCCAGCCCCGCAGCTGCCCCTCGGAGCGGCGGGCCATCAGCGCCCGGGTCAGGTGGACGTCAGACGTCCGCACGACCACGGCGGGCTCTCCCTCGGCTGACCGCCACGTCCACGAATCGCCCTCGAGCGCGATCACCGGCAGACCCTCAACCGAGGACGCGAACCGCGACACCATTCGCTCGCGCACCATCGCCAGACCCTCCGTGCCCTGGCCGCCGGAGACCCCCAGGGCACCGCGCAGGTCCTGTTCGTGGATGACGAGGTCGCTGAGCGGACGGGGGCTCACGTCGCGGAGGTAGGCCCGCATCGGCGCCGTGATGCCGCGCCACTCGTCGACGAGCGCAGCCAGGTCGTCGCCGCGACGGGCCTGCACCTGGCTGGCGGTCCAGGCTCCGTTATGGTCGTCCGGCTCGTCACCAGCGAGCACGTCGACGCCCAGACCGACCATGTGGGAGAGCAGGTCGCGCACCGACCAGTCGGGACAGGCCGGCACCCGCGCATCCGCCCGCCCCGCATCCAGGCCGTCCACGAGCTCGACCACGCGCTGCTGTCCCTGCGTCCACTCCTCCACGGCGTCCATGGGTCCACCTAAGCCGATCGAGCCGGATGGTGGTCGCCGGGTCACCGGACCGGGACCAGCCGGTACCGTGCGACGCGTGCCCGACGGCCTGCGCCTGCGCTTCGACCCCATCCGCCGGGCGGCGGAGCTCTGGCGCCAGCGATGGGGGCCGCGGTCCGAGCCCCTCGCCATGGCCTCGGCGACGTCGATCATGCGGGTGCAGCAGCTGCTCATCGCCGAGTTCGACGCGGTGGTGGGCCGGCACGGGCTGACGTTCGCCCGCTACGAGGCGCTGGTCCTGCTCGCCTTCTCGTCGGCGGGCGAGCTGCCGATGAGCAAGGTCGGGGAACGGCTCATGGTGCACCCGACCTCGGCGACCCACATCGTGCAGCGGCTGGAGACCCAGGGCTTCGTCCGCCGCAGCCCGAACCCGCGCGACGGCCGGGGCACCCTCGCGGCCGTCACCGACGCCGGACGCGAGGTCATGGAGGCGGCCACGGCCGACCTCGTGCGCGGCGGGTTCGGACTCAGCATGCTGACGCCCGACGAGCACGACCAGCTGTTCGCCCTGCTGCGCACGGTGCGCGTGGCCCGCGCCGACTTCACCGAGTAGCCCCGTGTCGATCCCGACCGGACTCACCGGATTGCTGGTTTGAGGCCCAGCGAGGGCGACGAACCAACAAAGACGTGAGTCCGGTGGTCATTGATAGGACGTCCTAGTAAATTGGAGGTATGCCTGAGCAGACTCTCGACCAGCCCACCGGTGCCCAGCGCTGGCAGGCCCGCTACGACGCGGCGCTGAACGCCGGCCGGGTGCGGGACGTCGACTTCACCACGCTCTCCGGTACGCCCGTGGAGCCGGTCTACGGGCCCGGCCTGCACGGCATACCCGACCTTGCTGTCGACGCCTCGCCGGAGGAGCGCGACCGGATGGAGCGGATCGGCTGGCCGGGGGAGTACCCGTTCACCCGGGGCCTCTACCCCACCGGCTACCGGGGTCGGACGTGGACCATCCGCCAGTTCGCCGGCTTCGGCAACGCGGTGCAGACCAACGAGCGGTACAAGATGATCCTGGCCCGCGGCGGCGGTGGCCTCAGCGTCGCCTTCGACATGCCGACCCTCATGGGCCGCGACTCCGACGACAGCCACAGCCTGGGCGAGGTCGGTCACTGCGGGGTGGCCATCGACAGCGCCGCCGACATGGAGACGTTGTTCTCCGACATCCCCCTAGGCGACGTGACAACATCAATGACCATCTCCGGCCCGGCGGTGCCCGTCTTCTGTATGTACCTCGTGGCCGCCGAGCGCCAAGGCATTGACCTCGGGGTGCTCAACGGCACGTTGCAGACCGACATCTTCAAGGAGTACATCGCCCAGAAGGAGTGGCTGTTCGCCCCCGAACCGCATTTGCGGCTCATCGGCGACCTCATGGAGTACTGCGCCGAGACCATCCCCGACTACAAGCCGTTGTCCGTCTCCGGCTACCACATCCGCGAGGCCGGGTCCACGGCCGCGCAGGAGCTGGCCTACACCCTGGCCGACGGCTTCGCCTACGTCGAGCTCGGCCTTTCGCGGGGGATGGACGTCGACGTCTTCGCGCCCGGCCTGTCGTTCTTCTTCGACGCGCACGTGGACTTCTTCGAGGAGATCGCCAAGTTCCGGGCAGCCCGGCGCATCTGGGCGCGGTGGCTGCGCGACGTCTACGGCGCCACGACCGACAAGGCCCAATGGCTGCGGTTCCACACCCAGACCGCCGGGGTCTCGCTGACCGCGCAGCAGCCCTACAACAACGTCGTCCGCACCGCCGTCGAAGCGCTCGCCGCTGTCCTCGGTGGGACGAACTCGTTGCACACCAACGCCCTCGACGAGACGCTGGCGCTGCCGAGTGAGCAGGCGGCCGAGATCGCCCTGCGCACCCAGCAGGTGCTCATGGAGGAGACCGGCGTCGTCAACGTCGCCGACCCGCTCGGCGGGTCGTGGTACGTCGAGGCCCTCACTGACGCCATCGAGGCCGAGGCTGAGGCCATCTTCGCGACGATCCGCACCATGGGCGAGGTGGGTCGCACCGCGAACCGCGACGGTCAGGTCGAGCACGAGGTCGGGCCGATGACCTCAGGCATCCTGCGGGGCATCGAGGACGGCTGGTTCATGGGCGAGATCGCCGACGCCGCGTTCCAGTACCAGCTGGCCCTCGAGAAGGGTGACAAGAAGGTCGTCGGCGTCAACCGGCATACCGAGTCGGTGAGCCACGACCTCGAGATCATGCGGGTCAGCCACGAGGTGGAGCGCGAGCAGGTGCGGGCGCTCAGCGAGCGCAAGGCGCACCGTGATGCGCAGCGGGTCGAGGCGACCCTCGCCCACCTGCTCGAGGTCTCGCGGACCGACGCCAACATGCTGCCGGCGATGCTCGACGCCGTGCGGGCGGAGGCCACGCTGGGCGAGATCTGCGACACGCTGCGCGCCGAGTGGGGCGTCTACCGGGAGCCCGCCCGCTTCTGACCGCTCACCGACCGACGGGTGCCGGATTGGTCGCGCTCTGCTCTGGTATGCCATGGTGGGAGCGACCGGGGCGAGCAGCGACCTGCCCCAACCTGACCCCGCACCGCCCCACGACGCCGCGCCGACGCGCGGGTCACCGAACGAACAGGACCTCCTCGTGGCCCTTGCACGTCGTCTCGTGGTCGCGCTGCTGGCTGTGCTGGGACTTGTGCTGACGATCGTCGGCGCCTCGGTCGCCATCATGCTGGGACCCAAGGGCACCGTGACGTTCACCGCCACCGGCAACCAGGCGACGTTGGTCGGCCCCACCACGCTCAACCGCGTGGCCGTCCCGGTCACCGTGACCGCCCATGCGGCGTCAGGGCCGGTGTTCCTCGGCGCCGCCACCCCCAACGATGCGACCGACGCCGTCGGGCAGGCCAAGCACGAGATCGTCGTCTCGGCCGCCTTCCCCGCCCGGACCCTCCAGCTGGAGCAGCTGGGCACGGGCCAGCTGGAGGACCCGAGCGGCTACCACGTCTGGCGCACGACGGGCACCGACACGGTCACGCTGTCGCAGGACCAGGCGCCGCAGGCCGTGCTCGTCTACCCCACCAAGGGGGGCCCGGTGGACCTGTCGGTGAGCTACTCGCGGACGGCGTGGTTCCTGGAGGCTCTGGGTGCCCTGGTCGTCGGGCTCGTCCTCCTGGCCTTCGCGGGGGGCTGGCTGTGGCAGCACCGGCACCCCGACGACGCCGACGACGCCGAACCGCCGGGTGACCGTGGCCTGGCACCCGCCGGGGCCAGGCCCCCGGTCCGTCCTCAGACCGAGCGCCCGGAGCGCGCCCGATGACCACGCATACCGCCCGGCTCACCGCCGCCCTCGGCGCGGTCGCCCTCACGGCCACCCTCTCGGGGTGCGCCACGATCGCCGGCGTCAGCGACGCACCGACCGCCACCGTCGGCGGGGCCGTCCCGGGGTCACGCGCCCAGGCGATCGCCGCTCAGGTCGTCCAGACGGCGCAGCAGGCGGCCGCGGCCCCCGGTGCCGACGGTGACGCCCTGCGCGACACCGCCTTCACCGGAGACGCGCTCGCCGCCGCCAAGGCGGACGCCAAGCTCGCCGGGACTCTCACCCCCGACCAGAAGGACGCCCTCGCCCTGACCGGCGCCGCCCCCACGGTGCTGGCGGTCTCGACCGGGGAGAGCTACCCCCGCGCCATGGTCGTCCAGACCACCCGGGCCAAGTCCGGCCTGCCCTTCCTGTCCTTCCTCACCACGCCCGACGTGCGGACTCCCTTCAAGATCGCGGCCAGCGCCCCCATGCTCCCGAGCAGCGAGGTCCCCGCGTTCGATGTGATGACACAAGGCGCCCCGGTGCTCGGCGACGACGCCGGCGGGCTCGCCGTCGACCCCGAGAAGCTGCTCGGTGCGTATGCCGCGTCGCTCTCCTTCCCGGCCCCGGCGGCCACCGCCGACGCCCCGTTCACCGACGACGCCTTCGCGACGAAGCTCAAGCAGAGCGCCAAGGCTCAGAGCGACGCCCTCGCTGGTGTCGGCACCTTCACCCAGCAGCACCAGGCCAAGGACGTGGTCGGCGGCCTGCGACTGGCCGGCCGGAAGGGCGCGCTCGTCTTCACCGTGCTCGACCGCAAGGACACGCTGCTCAACAAGACCCAGGGCACCGTCACCCCGTCACCGCAGTTCAAGGCCCTCACCGGCCTCACGTCGATCAAGGCCGAGGCGGTCCAGGACAGCCTGGAGTTCGTCCTCTTCGTCGTCCCTGACACGGGTCAGGCCAAGGTCGTCGGCGCCGAGGAGCATCTCGTCTCGGCCTCGGGCACCTGACACCTCGGCCGCAGGCATCAGGGAGAATGACGTCATGACCCAGCAGCCGTTCCCGCCCTCCGCCCTGCGGGGAGCCGTCGACCTCTCCTCCCTCAAACGGCCCGCCCCGCGCGCCCAGCCAGCCTCGGCCGCACCGGGGGCCGGTCCCGCTGGTGCCGGTGGTGTTGGCGCGGGGGCCGGTGACGGCGTGGCCCAGGAGGGCCTGGTCATCACCGGCAGCGATGAGACGTTCCAGGACATCGTCAACGCCAGCATCCGCTACCCCGTCGTCGTCGTCCTCTGGTCGTCGCAGCTGGTCGAGTCCGGTGACTTCGTCAAAGTCATGGGCGGGCTGGCCGCCTCCAACCAGGGCCGCTTCCAGGTCGTCTCGGTCGACATCGCCGACAACCCCGGCCTCCAGCGGGCCCTCCAGGTGCAACAGGTGCCGATGACCATCGCCCTGCTCCAGGGCCGACCCCTGCCCCTGTTCGTCGGACCGCTGCTGCCGCAGGAGGTGCAGCCAATCCTCGACGAGCTGCTGCAGGTGGCCGTGCAGAACGGCGTGACCGGCCGGGTGCCGGGTGCCGACGACGCCGCAGCCCAGGGGGGAGAGCTGGAGGAGCCCGCTGACGGTGAGGCCACCGAACCCGAGCTGCCTCCCCACATCGCCGCCGCCTACGACGCCATCGAGGCGGGCGACCTCGACGGTGCCGCGAGCGCCTACGAACAGGCGCTCGCCGCGGACCCCGCTGACGCCGAGGCCAAGGCCGGCCTGGCCCAGGTGCGGCTGATGAAGCGCACCGAGGGTGTCGACCTCGTCGCGGCGCGGGCGGCGGCGGCCGCCGCCCCGGGTGACGTCGACGCACAGATCCTGGCTGCCGACGTCGACGTCCTCGGCGGCCACGTCGAGGACGCCTTCGGGCGCATGGTCGACGCGGTGCGGACGACGGCGGGCGACGAGCGCAACCGCCTGCGCGAGCACCTGCTCGAGCTGTTCGAGATCGTCGGCGCCTCTGACGAGCGGGTCACCGCGGCGCGGCGCGCCCTGATGAGCGCCCTCTTCTAGCCTCGTCGGAGCCGCCCTCTCAGGTACACGGGGCTGTGGGCTCAGCAGGTGGTGCAGCCCGCAGGCTTGGCGCGACGGCTGTGCCGCGGGGACAGTAGCGCGTTGCGACCGTCCGTGCGCAGCTGGTCGAGGGTCGCGAGGTTGGGCTGGTGCTCGCCCTGCCGACGGGGGAAGGAGGTCGTGCGCGGGTCAGTGGTCGCCATGATGGCCTCCAGAGATCGAGGGCGGAGCGAGCGCACAACAAGCGCGGACGCGGTCTGTCCCGTCCAACGCCCGAACCCGTCAACGCATTCCTCGATCAGTGAACTGCCAACGAACGCAGAGGTTTTGCTAAGGACCGAGGGCCGCGCCGACGACCTCCTTGGCCTCCGACTGCACCTCCGCCAGGTGGTCCGGACCCTTGAACGACTCGGCGTAGATCTTGCAGACGTCCTCGGTGCCCGACGGCCGCGCGGCGAACCACGCACTCTCGGTGACCACCTTGAGGCCGCCGATCTTCGCCCCGTTGCCGGGCGCGGCCGTCAGCTTGGCCGTGATCGGCTCGCCGGCCAGCGCCTGCGCCGTCACCGCCTCGGGGGAGAGCGCTGCGAGCGCCGCCTTCTGCTCCCGGTTGGCGGCCGCGTCGATGCGGGCGTATGCCGGGTCGCCGTGCTTCGCGGTCAGCTCGGCGTAGTGCCGGCTCGGGGTCTTGCCCGTCTTGGCGAGGATCTCCGATGCCAGCAGCGCGAGGATGATGCCGTCCTTGTCGGTCGTCCAGACCGACCCGTCGAAGCGCAGGAACGATGCTCCGGCCGACTCCTCGCCGCCGAACCCCACCGTCCCGTCGAGGAGCCCGGGCACAAACCACTTGAACCCGACGGGCACCTCGAGCAGGTGCCGGCCTAGGTCGGAGGCCACCCGGTCGATCATCGACGACGACACCAGCGTCTTGCCGACCGCGGTGGAGTCGCCCCAGCCGGGACGAGCCTCGCCGTAGAGGTACTGGATCGCGACGGCCAGGTAGTGGTTGGGGTTCATCAGCCCGGCGTCCGGGGTGACGATGCCGTGCCGGTCGGAGTCGGCGTCGTTGCCGGTCGCGATGTCGTACTCGTCCTTGCGGGTGATGAGCGAGGCCATCGCCGACGGTGACGAGCAGTCCATCCGGATCTTGCCGTCCCAGTCGAGGGTCATGAACCGCCACGTGGGGTCGACCTCGGGGTTCACGACGGTGAGGTCGAGGTCGTGGCGCTCGGCGATCTCGGCCCAGTAGGCGACGGACGCCCCGCCCAGCGGGTCGGCGCCGATCCGGATGCCGGCCTCCCGGATCGCGGCGATGTCGACGACGTTGGGCAGGTCGTCGACGTAGCGACCCATGAAGTCGTAGCGACCCACCTCACCGAGGGCCTGCTCCAGCGGGACGCGCTTGACCCCGGTGAGACCGCCGGTGATGAGCTGGTTGGCCCGGGCGGCGATGACCGACGTCGCGTCGGTGTCGGCCGGGCCGCCGTGGGTCGGGTTGTACTTGAACCCGCCGTCAGAGGGGGGGTTGTGTGACGGCGTGACGACGATCCCGTCGGCCAGACCCGCTCCGGTGCCGGTGCCGCTGCCGGCTCCGACCTTCCCCTGGTTGAGGGTGAGGATCGCGTGGGACACCGCCGGGGTCGGGGTGTAGCCGTCCCGGTCGTCGATGAGCACGGTGACGTCGTTGGCGACCAGCACCTCGATCGCCGACTTCCAGGCGGGCTCGGAGAGCCCGTGGGTGTCGCGGCCGATGAGCAGCGGACCGTCGACGCCCTGCGAGGCGCGGTACTCGCAGATCGCCTGGGTCGTAGCGAGGATGTGCGCCTCGTTGAACGCCGTGTTGAGGCTCGACCCTCGGTGGCCGGAGGTGCCGAACACGACCATCTGGTCGGGGTTCGAGGCGTCCGGGACGAGGTTGTAGTAGGCGTCGACGAGCGCGGTGATGTCGACGAGGTCCTGCTCCTGCGCCGGCTGGCCGGCGCGTGCTGCTGCAGAGTCGTTCACGGGGTCGTTCACGGGTCACGCTCCTTCGGGGACGAGCCAGACGGTGGACAGGGCGGGGACGGTGACGTTGACGGCGAAGGGCTGGTTGTCCCAGGACTGGTTCTCCGCCTGGATGACCACCCCGGCCGAGCTCGGTGCGTCGGGGCGGTAACCGGCGGTGTCCATCAGCACCTTCCAGCCCCCTGGGCGCGGGACGCCGATGCGGTAGGGCTCGTGGGTCATCCCGCTGAAGTTGACGACGATGGCCATGACGGGGGCGTCGGAGGCCCGGTCACCGGCGCCATAGCGCAGGTAGGCGAAGGTGTTGTGGCTCGCGTCGTCGGCGCTGAGCCAGCGGAAGCCCGCAGGGTCGGAGTCGAACTCCCACATCTGGCGGTACTGCTTGTAGAGGGCGTTCATGTCCTTGACCAGCGCGTGCACGCGGTAGTGCGCCGGCTGGTCGAGCAGCCACCAGTCGAGGCTTCGCCCATCGGCCCACTCCGACTCCTGGGCGAACTCGCACCCCATGAAGATCAGCTGCTTGCCGGGGTGGCTCCACATGTAGGCGAGGAACGCCCGCAGGGTCGCCAGCTGCTCCTCGCGGCTGCCGCCGGCCTTGCGCAGCAGTGAGCCCTTGCCGTGCACGACCTCGTCGTGGCTGATCGGCAGGACGAAGTTCTCGCTGAACGCATACATCAGGGCGAAGGTCATTGAGCTGTGGTGGTACTGGCGGAAGATCGGGTCCTGGCCGAGGTAGCGCAGGGCGTCGTTCATCCAGCCCATGTTCCACTTGAAGCCGAAGCCCAGACCGCCCTTGGCCGTCGTCGCGGTGACGCCGGACCACGACGTCGACTCCTCGGCGATGCTGACGATGCCCGGCACCTTGCGGTATGCCGTGGCGTTGGTCTCCTGCAGGAGCCGCACCGCCTCGAGGTTCTCGCGACCGCCGTAGGAGTTCGGCACCCACTCACCGGGCTGCCGGGAGTAGTCGAGGTAGAGCATCGACGCGACGCCGTCGACGCGGATGCCGTCGGCGTGGAACTCCTCGAACCAGTAGAGGGCGTTGGCGACGAGGAAGTTGCGCACCTCGTTGCGGCCCAGGTCGAAGATGAACGACCCCCACTCGGGGTGCCACCCCTTTCGCGGGTCGGGGTGCTCGTAGAGCGCCTGGCCGTCGAACCTGGCGAGCGCCCACTCGTCGGTGGCGAAGTGGCCCGGCACCCAGTCGAGGATGACGCCGATGCCGGCCTGGTGCATCCGGTCGACGAGGTAGCGGAAGTCGTCGGGGGAGCCGAACCGCGACGTGGGGGCGTAGTAGTTCGTCACGTGGTAGCCCCACGAGGGCACGAAGGGGTGCTCCATCACAGGCATGAGCTCGACGTGGGTGAACCCGAGGTCGCGCACGTAGTTGACGAGGTGCTCGGCCAGGTCGACATAGCTGAGGCCCTGGCGCCACGACCCGAGGTGCACCTCGTAGACGCTCATGGGGCCGTTGTGCGGGTTGTTGTCGGCCCGGTCCTGCATCCATGCGCCGTCGTTCCACTCGTAGTGGGACTCGGTGACGATGGCGGCCTGCTTGGGGGCGACCTCGGTGCGCTGGGCCATGGGGTCGGTATGCACGACGACCGGGCCGTCCGCCGCGCGGATGGCGTACTGGTAGTTCATCCCTGGGGCTGCGCCAGGGATGAACAGCTCCCACACCCCGCTCTGGCCGAGGCTGCGCATCGGGTGCGACATCCGGTCCCAGCCGTTGAAGTCGCCGATGAGGTGCACCGCCGACGCGCGGGGGGCCCACACAGCGAAGGACACACCGCGCACCTCGCCGAGCGGGCCGTCGTACTGGTGCACATGGGACCCGAGCACGGTCCACAGCTTCTCGTGGCGCCCCTCGTTGAACAGGTGCAGGTCGACGGGGCCGAGGGTCGGCGCGAACCGGTAGGGGTCGTCCTGCTCGTGCTCCACGCCGTCGTCGTAGGCCACCAGGAGGCGGTAGTCGGAGGTGCTCCTGACGTCGGGCGCGGTGCCGGACCACACCCCGTCGCTGACGTGGCTGAGACCCATGACCGAGTCGTCCGCCAGGCGGGCTCGCACGGTGCGGGCCAGAGGCCGGAAGGCGGTGATGGTGAGGCCGCCGGGGCCGAGGTGGTGGCCGAAGAAGTCGTGGGGCTGGCCGTTGCGGCCCTCGAGGAAGGCCCGGAGCGGGGCCTCGTCGCCGATCCCGACAGTGGTGCGGACGGTCTTCATGAGACACCCTTCGTGGTGGCGACGCCTGGCTGGGAGCGCTGGGGGGCAGCGGTGTCGGCGACCAGCCGGGCGACCGCGGCGGACGGGATGCCCACCCAGTCGGGCCGGTTGCGCACCTCGTAGATGATCTCGTAGAGCGCCTTGTCGAGCTCCAGCGCCCGAAGGACCGGGGCCTGCGCGACGAGGTCGATCCCACCGACCGCGGTGTAGCCGTCGAGGAACGCCTGCTGGGTGGAGCGCACCCACTCGCGGGACGAGCGCCCTGGGCGGCTCAGCTCGACCGAGCCTCCGGCGTAGTCGAACGAGCGCAGCATTCCCGCCACGTCCCGCAGGGCGAGGTCGGGGCGGGTGCGTTCCGGCAACGGGCGCAACGGCTCGCCCTCGAAGTCGACGGCGACCCAGCCGGTGTCGGTGCGCAACACCTGGCCGAGGTGGTAGTCGCCGTGGATGCGCTGAAGGTCGGGCCACGGTGCCGCCGCCAGCCGGTCGAGGGCGCCCTGGATCTCGGCGTTGTCGGCGGCCAGCGCGGGCGCCTCGCCCACGGCGGCGGCGTAGCGCGCACGGATGATCGTCATGAGCTCGTGTCGGACGTCGTCCGTCGCCGCTGTCGTGCCGAGGGTCTCGGCCAAGGACCGGTGTATGCGCGCGGTCGCCTCTCCGAGCTCGCGGGCCTCCCCGGTGAAGTCGGCGTCGTCGGTGGCGGCCCGCAGAGCCACCCGCCAGGCGTCCTCGACGCCGGGGAGGAACCGCTGGGCGAAGGCCAGGTGACCGCGGACCCGTTCGCCGGTCGTGGGGTCCTGCCACTCGCCCGAGACGAAGCCGACGGTGTGGGGGACCTGCGTGGACCCGGCCTCGGTCAAGGCCGACTGCACCACGACGTCGGGGTTCTCGCCGGGGTGCAGGGTGCGGAACACCTTGATGATCACCGGTTCTGCGGCCGCACCCGCGGCGTCGACGACCTGACAGATGACGGAGGTGTTGGACTGCTCGCCCCGCAGGACCGACGACGACGCCAGGGTGACGGGATGCGGGTCGACAGCGTGCCGCTGCACGGTCGGGTCGGGTGTGTCGCTCGGCCGCTGCGCCTGGGGCACGGCTCGCCCCTGGATGAGCTCCAGCAGCTGCGCAGCGAAGACCGGGTCGTGCGGACCGTCGTAGACCCAGCGTGGCCCGAGCACCCCGTGCTCGGTCGTGCCCACCAGCGCCGTCTCGGCCCCGGCGAGCGGAGCCCCCCGGTAGGTCAGCGGCACCTGGTAGACGACCGGCGCGCGCCCGGAGTCGTCGGCGACGACCATGACCTCGATCCCGACCTCGCCGGTCGGGTCGTCGAGCCGGTAGCCCCCCAGAGGGCGCAGGGTCGGCGTGCCTCCCTTGCCGGCATACCAGCGCTGCGACGGAAGCCAGGCGGTGAGCAGCTCGAGCTTGCCGGGAGTCAGCGTCGTCTGGTGGATCTCAGCCACGGGGGGTCCCGGAACCGGACGAGAACGCGGCGTTGCCCGCCCCGCCCGCCCCACCATGGGCGAGGTCGCCGCGCACCTGCAGCCAGAAGAAGTCGCGCGACCCGAGGGTGATGACGACGTTGGCGTCGTCGCCCACCTTGGGGAAGCCCTGCCCGCCGAAGAGGTCGACGAGCTGGGCACCCGCATACTGCGGCGGCAGCTGGATCGTCGTGGCCTGGGGCCGCGACGCGAGGTTGTTGACGCACAGCACGGTCTGGCTCGCGGACGCGTCGGTGCCGACCGGCCGGTCACCCTCGACGTGCCGGATGAAGGTCAGCACCGCGTCGTTCTCCGATGGGCAGACAAGGAAGTCGCCCAGGCCGAAGACCGGGTGCCGGCTGCGGACGGCCAGCATGCCGCGCACCCAGTGCAGCAGCGACGACGAGTGCGCCATCTGCGCCTCGACGTTGATGGTGTTGTAGTGGTAGACGAGGCTGGAGATGACGGGCAGATAGAGCTTTCCGGGGTCGACCGACGAGAACCCCGCGTTGCGGTCGGGGGTCCACTGCATCGGGGTGCGCACCGCGTCGCGGTCGGTGAGCCAGATGTTGTCGCCCATGCCGATCTCGTCGCCGTAGTAGAGGCACGGCGACCCGGGGAGGGACAGCAGCAACGCGTGGATGAGCTCGATCTCCGGGCGGCTGTTGTCCAGCAGCGGGGCCAACCGCCGCCGGATGCCCACGTTGGCCCGCATCCGCGGGTCCGGGGCGTACCAGCCGTACATCGCCGACCGCTCCTCCGGGGTGACCATCTCGAGGGTCAGCTCGTCGTGGTTGCGCAGGAAGGTGCCCCACTGGGCGCCCGGGGGGATCGCTGGTGTGTCGGCCAGCACGTCGATGATCGGCGCGGCCTTCTCCTCGCGCAGGGAGTAGTAGAGCCGCGGCATCACGGGGAAGTGGAAGCACATCTGGGCCTCGGGCGCCTCGGCCGTCCCGAAGTAGTCGACGACCTCGGCGGGCGGCTGGTTGGCCTCGGCGAGCAGCACCCGGCCGGGGTACTCCTTGTCGACCATCGCCCGCAGCGCGGCGAGGAACTGGTGGGTCTTCGGCAGGTTCTCGCAGTTGGTGCCCTCCTCCTCGAAGAGGTAGGGGACCGCGTCGAGCCGAAAACCGTCGATGCCGAGGTCCATCCAGAACCGGACGACGTCGAACATCTCCTCCTGGACCCGCGGGTTCTCGAAGTTGAGGTCCGGCTGGTGGGAGAAGAAGCGGTGCCAGAAGAACTGTCGCCGCACCGGGTCGAACGTCCAGTTCGAGACCTCAGTGTCCACGAAGACGATCCGCGCCTCGCTGTAGGGCGCGTCGGTGTCGGACCACACGTAGTAGTCGCCGTAGGGGCCGTCGGCCTCGGCCCGGCTCAGCTGGAACCACGGGTGCTGGTCGGACGTGTGGTTCATGACGAGGTCGGTGACGATGCGGATGCCGCGGGCGTGCGCCTGCGAGACCAGCTCGATGAACTCGGGCAGCGTGCCGAACTCGGCGAGCACCGCCTTGTAGTCGGCGATGTCGTAGCCACCGTCGCGCAGCGGCGACGCATAGAACGGCGGCAGCCATAGGCAGTCGATCCCCAGCCACTGCAGGTAGTCGAGCCGGTCGATGAGGCCCCCGAAGTCACCGCCGCCACTGCCCTTGGAGTCGCCGTAGGCGCGGACCAGCACCTCGTAGAACACCGCCGTGCGGTACCAGTGCGGGTCGTGCCGCAGCCCGGGCTGCGCCAGGTTGAGTCCTTGCACGGCTCAGATGCTCCTGACCTCGATGATGTGCACAGGCTGGGTCTCCGGCCCGAGCCGGGCGAACGAGTGCTCCTGCCAGATCCACGTCTGCTCCGACACCAGGTCGCGGGCCCGGAACTGGTCGTTCCAGCCCAGACCGAGCGCCGGCATGTCGAGGTGCACCCACGTCGCCCTCGTCGCGTGCGGGTCCAGGTTGGCGACGACGAGGATGGTGTCCCGTCGCCCGTCGCCGTCTCGACCGGCTCTGGTCTTGGAGAACACGATGACATTCTCGTCGTCGGCGCTGTGGAACGTGATGTTGCGCAGCCACCGCAGTGACGGGTGCGCCTTGCGGATGGTGTTGAGCATCGTGAGGTAGCCCGACAGGCTCTGGCCCTCCAGTGAGCCACCCGCCTCGTAGTCCTGCCACCGCCGGTCCTTGTACTCGTACTTCTCGTTGTCGACCTGCTCCTCGGCCCCCTGCCGCGCGACGTGCTCCATGAGCTCGTAGCCGGCGTAGATGCCGTAGGTCGGCACCATCGTCGCGGCCAGGGCCGCGCGCAGCTTCCAGGCGGTGGGCCCGCCGTACTGCATGTAGGGCGTGAGGATGTCGTGCGTCGTCGGCCAGAACGACGGGCGCATGTATGCCGCGGCGTCGCCGGAGAGCTCGCGCAGGTACTCCTCGAGCTCCCACCGCAGGTTGCGCCACGCGTAGTACGTGTAGGACTGCTGGAACCCGGCCTTGGCCAGGCTGTGCATCATGGCCGGCTGGGTGAACGCCTCGGACAGCCAGATGATCTCGGGGTGGTCCTTGGCCACGTCGGCGATCAGCCACTGCCAGAACTGGACCGGCTTGGTGTGCGGGTTGTCGACACGGAACAGCGTGACGCCGTGGTCGACCCAGACCTGCACGACCCGGCGCATCTCGGCGTAGGCCCCGGCCGGGTCGTTGTCGAAGTTGAGCGGGTAGATGTCCTGGTACTTCTTGGGCGGGTTCTCCGCGTAGGCGATGGTGCCGTCGGCGCGGGTCGTGAACCACTCGGGGTGAGTCTGCACGTAGGGATGGTCGGGCGAGGCCTGCAGGGCGATGTCGATCGCCACCTCGAGCCCGTTGCGTCGGGCCGCGCTGACGAAGACGTCGAAGTCGTCGAAGGTGCCGAGGTCCGGGTGCAGGGAGTCATGGCCGCCATCGGGGGAGCCGATGGCATACGGGCTGCCCGGGTCGCCGTCCTGCGTGGTGAGGCTGTTGTTCCTGCCCTTGCGGGCCGTGGTGCCGATCGGGTGCACCGGCGTGAGGTAGACGACGTCGAAGCCCATGGCCGCGACCGCCCGCAGCCGCTCGGCCGCCGTGCGCAGCGTGCCGGTGCGCCACCGCCCGGTTTCGGGGTCGCAGTGCGCGCCTTCGGAGCGGGGGAAGATCTCGTACCACGCACCGAACAGGGCGAGCTCGCGCTCGACGAGCAGCGGGTATGCCGGGCTGGGGCTCACCATCTCCCGGAACGGGCGACGGGTGAACCAGTCCTGCATCTCGCGAGACGTCGCGGCGTGCAGCCGGTCGGCCGCGGGTCGGCTCGTGTCGCGCAGGGTGGTGACTGCCTGGTGGACGAGGTTCGGCTCGCCGTTCACGAGCGACCCGGTGGATCCGCCGGGGGAGCGCTCGAGCATTCGCGCGCCCTCCTCCAGCATCAGCTCGGCGTCGATGTCGGCCTCGACCTTGATCGTCGCGTCGTGCACCCACGTGGCCCAGGGGTCAGACCAGCCCTCGACGCGGTAGGTCCACCAGCCGGGTCGGTCGGCGACGACCGTGGCGCGCAACCAGCTGAGGCCGGCGTTCTCGACCACCATCGGGAAATGATGGTCGACGCCGTCCGGGTCGGTCAGCACCGCGGTGGCATTGACCGCGTCGTGGCCCTCGCGGAACACCTGCGCGGAGACGGAGAACTCCTCGTGCTCGACCGACTTGGCCGGCCTCGTGCCACCGTCGACGAGGGGCCGGACGTTCTGCACCGGGATCCGTCCGAACGGCAGGACTCCGGTCGGCAGAGTGGCGTGCAGCAGGTCGAGGGGCGTCGAGGTCGCCTCCGGGCTGGGGGCGGTCGCGACTCTCTCGGCGCCGGCGACCTCGGTGTCGAGGGCGGCCGCCGAGCCGGTGGCGCCGGGTTCGACGGTCATGGTGGGGCCAACGCGGCGAGGGGCGGGAGTGGGGATCGGGGACGTGGTTGCAGCGGCGTCGGGTGCAGTCACGCGCCCGACGCTACTCGGTGCCGGACAGGGGCGACCACCTGCGACCCGTCGCGTCTCGCGGAGCGCGCACGAGGGTGAAACCGCCGCAAGAACCCAGCAGGACACCCGCTAGAGTCGGCGCGATCACGGCCCCGCCCCTGGCACCAGGGCACGCAAGGCACACCCTGAGCGAAGGAGACCGCCTTGGCGGACACGATGAGCCCCACGGACTCACACGCGGACGCGGCCCCGGCGCCGGAGCGTTCTCCCGGCGGCCTGGACAGCCACGACCGCTCGGCGCCGAAGCACACAGTCGACGGCTTCGTCAGCGACTTCATGCGCGAGCTCAACTACGGGCAGGGCGTCCGGCTGGCTCGAGCCTCGGTCAACGACCAGTACCTCGCGCTGGCCCGCACCGTCCGGCACCACCTCCAGGCGCGCTGGATGTCGACGCTGGCCAAGCAGTGGGACATGCAGGCCAAGACCGTCTGCTATCTCTCCGCCGAGTACCTCCTCGGTCGCCAGCTCGACAACTCCCTGCTCGCCGCCGACATGGATGACATCGTCGAGGAGGGCCTCGGCCAGCTCGGCATGTCGCTGTCCACGCTGCGCGGGCAGGAGATCGAGCCCGGCCTGGGCAACGGCGGGCTCGGCCGGCTCGCGGCCTGCTTCATCGACTCGCTGGCGACGATGTCCGTGCCGTGCGTCGGCTACGGCATCCGCTACGAGTACGGCATCTTCCGGCAGGAGTTCGTCGACGGCTGGCAGGTCGAGCAGTCCGATCCGTGGCTGCAGCTGGGCAACCCGTGGGAGTTCCCCCACCCGGAGAACTCGGTCCGCGTGCAGTTCGGCGGTCGCACGGAGAAGTACGAGGAGCAGGGCTGCGAGCGGACCCGGTGGCTGCCGGACTGGGACGTCCTCGGCGTGCCCTACAACTACATGGTCCCCGGTTACCGCAACGGGCGCGTCAACACGCTGCGACTGTGGAGCGCCCGGGCGACGCAGGCCTTCGACCTCGCCGAGTTCAACTCCGGCGACTACGTCGAGGCGGTGCGCAACCAGACGTTCGCCGAGAAGATCTCGATGGTCCTCTACCCAGAGGACTCGACGCCGCAGGGCAAGGAGCTGCGCCTGCAGCAGCAGTACTTCTTCGTCGCCTGTTCGGTGCGCGACTTCATCGAGCAGGTGCTGCCGGCCGACTTCGACCTGCGCAAGCTGCCCGACCGGGCGATCTTCCAGCTGAACGACACCCATCCCGTCATCGCCGTCCCCGAGCTGATGCGGGTCCTCCTGGACGACAAGGGCTTCGAGTGGGACGAGGCCTGGGACATCACCCAGAAGTGCTTCGCCTACACCTGCCACACGCTGCTTCCCGAGGCGCTCGAGGTCTGGCCCGTGGAGCTGCTCGGCCGCCTCCTGCCGCGCCACCTCGAGATCATCTACCGGATCAACGACGACTTCCTCGCCGAGGTGCGCGAGCGCTTCCCCAACGACGAGATGCGGGTGCGACGGATGTCGATCATCACCGACTACCCCGAGCGGGCCGTGCGGATGGCATACCTGGCAACGGTGGCCGGGTCGAAGGTCAACGGGGTCGCGGAGCTGCACTCACAGCTGCTGCGCGACAAGGTGCTCCCCGACTTCTCCGACTACTGGCCGGACAAGTTCACCAATGTCACCAACGGGGTCACGCCTCGCCGGTTCCTCCGGCTGGCCAACCGCAACCTGTCAGGCCTCATCACCGAGGCCATCGGCCCCGGCTGGATCACCGACCTCGACCGGCTCATCGAGCTCGAGCCCTACGCCGACGACGCGTCGTTCCGGCAGCGCTTCCGCGAGGTCAAGGCGGCCGACAAGGCCAGCCTGGCGCGTCACCTCAAGGCCCGCAACAACATCGAGCTCAACACCGACGCGATGCTCGACATCATGATCAAGCGGCTCCACGAGTACAAGCGGCAGACCCTCAAGGTGCTGCACATCGTCACGCTCTACCAGCAGATCTGCAGCGGTGAGCTCGACGCCGACGACGTGACCCCCCGGGTGTTCGCCTTCGGCGCGAAGGCGGCGCCGGGCTACCGGATGGCCAAGCAGATCATCGGTCTGATCAACGGGGTCGGCAGCACCGTCAACGCCGACCCCCGCGTCAAGGGGCGCCTCTCGGTCGTGTTCCCGCCGAACTACAACGTCACGCTGGCCGAGAAGCTGATCCCCGCGGCCGACCTGTCGGAGCAGATCTCCCTCGCCGGCAAGGAGGCGTCCGGCACCGGCAACATGAAGCTCGCCCTCAACGGCGCGCTCACCATCGGCACCGACGACGGCGCCAACATCGAGATCCGGCGGCTCGTCGGCGACGACAACTTCTTCCTGTTCGGGCTCCTCGAGCCGCAGGTGGAGGAGCTGCTGGCCTCGGGCTACCACCCGGCGAGCTACTACGAGCGCGACCCCAAGCTGCGGGCGGCCATCGACTTCATCGCGTCGGGGGCGTTCTCGGACGGCGACCGCACGACCTTCGAGCCGGTCGTCTCCAACCTGCTCAACGAGGACCGCTTCCTCGCGCTCGCCGACTACGCCGCCTACATCGAGGCGCAGGAGCGGGTGGACGCCGCCTACGCCGACCCGGACGTCTGGTCGCGCAAGGCCATCCTCAACGTCGCCCGGTCCGGCTTCTTCTCCTCCGACCGGGCGATGCGCGAGTACGTCGACCGCATCTGGCACACCCCGCCGGTCCTGGACGACTGAGGCTTTCAGTCGGTCCGCCCACGCTTTCTCGCCTAATAGGAGCGCAGCGCACGGTCCGCCCACGCTTTCTCGCCTAATAGGAGCGCAGCGCACGGTCCGCCCACGCTTTCTCGCCTAATAGGAGCGCAGCGCACGGTCCGCCCAGCATGAGGGTCGCAGCGCACGGATTCCCGTGCGCTGCGCTCCTCATATGCCGGTCCACACCCCTTGGTCACGGCGTACCACCGTCCACCGGGTTGACGAGAGCAGGATGACTCGACCCCGACGCGGGCCAGGATCCCGTCATGACATCGAGCGCCGACATGCATCGCCGGATCCTGGACCTATCCGAGCCCTACGGGGGCGTCCTCTCCCGTGAGCTCCTGCGTGACGCGGGTGTCGGCCGGGGAGCCGTGGCTCGCCAGGTCAAGGCCGCCCGGTGGCGGCTGGTCGGGCGCCACACCGTGGCCACGCATACAGGTAACCTCAGCGCCGCTGCACTCGGATGGCGAGCGGTTTGGGAGGTCGGGCGCCCCGATGTCGCCGTCGATGGCGTCAGCTCCCTCCAGGTGGACGGGCTCACGGGCTTCGAGACGGTGGTCGTCGACGTGTCGGTACCGTGGGCGGCGCGAGTCGCGCCCGTTCCGGGTGTCCGCATCCACCGGGTATGCCGCGGTGCCGACGAGGTGCGACGGCTGGGGGTGCCGAGGGTCAGGGCCCCCACGGCTACGGTTCGGGCCGCTCACTGGGCAGCCTCCGACCGTCAGGCGGCGCTTCTTCTGGCGCTTCCGGTGCAACAGCGCCTGGTGCGAGCGCGCGACCTGGGCGAAGTCACCCGTGATGAGCACGTGCGTGGCCGACGTGAGCTCGTGCGCCGTCTGGTGGCTGATATCGCCGATGGCGCGCAGTCCCTCGGGGAGCTCGATTTCGCCTATGTATGCCGGCGGGCGGGACTTCCGGAACCGGATCGCCAAGCGGTCGTCAGGTCACCGACCGGGCACGTCTACCTCGACGTGCGCTGGAGCGCGATCGGGCTGGTCGTCGAGATCGATGGGAGCCAACATCGTCAAGGTCTGGCCGTCGGCGACGACAACCTGCGGCAGAACGCCGTGACGATCGGCAATGACCTCGTCCTGCGTTTCGACTTGTTCGTCCTCCGCCTGCGACCCGATGAGGTCGTCGACCAGGTGTGGCAGGCACACGCGGTGCTCCGCCGCCGCCGCCTCGACGCGGCGTGACGCCCGCCGGGCTCGCCGCCGGATAAGGAGCGCAGCGCACGGAATTCCGTGCGCTGCGCTCCTCAAGTTGCCCCGCCCGTGCGCTGCGCTCCTAATAGGTGAACGCGGCACCTGGAAACCGTGCGCTGCGCTCCTATTAGGGGGGAAAGTGCGGGACAGGCGGGGGCCGGGGACGCCTTGTCAGAAGGTGATGCCCCGGGCGGCGAAGCGGTCCCGCACGACGTTCGCGGCGGCCCGGCCGTCACGTTCCACGGCCTTCGTGTACGTCGCCTTGGCCGCGGCCGAGAAGGAGGTGTCCGGCGCATACCCGAACTGGCTGGCGATCAGGGTGGTGTCCCAGGCGCGCGTTCCCCCGCGGACCGAGGCCTCGTAGTACTTACGGATCTCCCAGAGGGCCTGGCTCCAGATCTGGCCGTCATAGTGCACCTCGCCCTGGCGCGCGGCCACGGTCAGGTTGAGGTCGAAGCGGCGGATGCAGTGCGGCGCAGCGGTGTAGGACGTCGAGTCCCAGTCCATGGGGCACGCCTCCTCGGCCTTCCGGGGCCACCCGTACTGGGCGTCCGCTGCGAGCCCCACCGACACGGCGAAGTAGTCGCCGAAGGACTCGCCGATCGAGCCGGCGTCGAGGCTGGCCCCGAAGCCCGGCACCTGGGAGGCCTGCACCGCGTGGCCGTACTCGTGGACGATGACCTCCGCGTCCTCCGCGTCGTCGACGCCGCCCTTGCCCAGCCTCACCCGGTAGGGCTTGTCGGTCTGGTAGGAGTTGTCGCCGCCGTACTGGTCGACCTTGACCGGGAACGACTCGTGGACGATGCCCGGCAGCGTCGAGCCGAAGCCCAGCGACTGGAGGTACTCCTGCGCCTGGTTCACCCAGAAGTAGCCCATCACCTGTTCGAACTGGTCGGCGTGCCGGGTGTGGACGAACGTGTTGGTGGGGCTGAACGCCGGAGCTCCGGTCGCAGACTGCACGTTGGCCCACGTCCCCCGCAGGTAGCCGGAGCCGTCGAGATTGTGCAGCTAGACCCTGGCGTATGCGCTCGCCGGTACCGCCGCGTCGGAGTCATTCTGGTCGGTGAGGCTCTGGTCGCCGCTGGACTGCACCGGGTTGACCATGAATTCCTGGCCGAGGCCGGTCGACGACCCGCTGCTCGGCTTGTCGGCGGCCGCGGGTTGCGCTGACGCCAGGGTCACCAGGCCGGCGAGAGCGGTGACCGAGAAGGCGGTCACCGCGGTCGCGCGGCTTGAGGGACGTGGGGAGGGCATGCAGGGGTCTCCTGTCGGTGGTCGGTCCCGAGACCTGAACCGTAGCCGCAGCGCACGGACCTGGGCCCGTCGTGACCCATCCTTGACTCTTTCCTGAACGTCATCGAAGGGGTGGGCGTCGCGAAGGTCGACGCCGTCGACCTGCTTCCGGGTCGTTGGCCGACGGCCCCGTCGCTGGGTCCGGCGCCGACTCCGGCGCGGAGCCGAGCGGGCGTGGTCTCAGCCTGGCTGCGCCGCGCGGTAGACGTGCATCGAAGCCACCGCGACGTCGACCGGGCCACCGCCCGGCCACACCACCTCGGGTGTGAGGGGCCGCTCCCAGGTGCTGTCCCACACCCGTTCGTATGCCGTGAGCCCGGGGGGCGCCGGCAACGTCACCTGGGCGGGATGCGCGCCGCCGTGGACGAGCACCAGGGCGGAACGCTCTCCGAGCTCGGCACCGTCGAGGTACATCGACAGCGTCCGCGTTCCGGGGTCGGACCACACGTCCGCGGTCATCGGGCGCCCGCCCGCGTCGTACCAGGCGATGTCCATCGACCCGTCGGGTCCGACGGTGCGGCCCGAGGGGAACGCTCGCTGGCGCAGCACCGGCATCGTCGCTCTCAACCGGACGAGGAACGACGTGGTCTCGAGCAGGTCCTGCTGCCAGGGCCGCAGGTCCCAGTCGAGCCATGACACGCCGTTGTCCTGGCAGAACGCGTTGTTGTTGCCGCCCTGCGTGCGACCGATCTCGTCTCCGGCGTTGATCATCGGCACCCCGGTGGAGACCAGCAGCGTGCCGAGCAGGTTGCGGATCGACCGTCGGCGGGCGAGCTCGAGGACGGGGGCTTCCGTAGGCCCTTCGACACCGTGGTTCCACGACAGGTTGTTGTCCGACCCGTCGCGGTTGCCTTCGAGGTTGGCGTCGTTGTGCTTGGTGTCATAGCTCGTCAGGTCACGGACGGTGAAGCCGTCGTGTGCGGCGACGAAGTTCACCGAGGCGATCGGCCCGCGGTCACGCATCCCGAACAGGTCATACGAGCCGGCCAGCCGGGTGGCCAGGTCCTGTACTCCGTGGCCCGGCCGGCCCTCGTGGTCGCGGCCGACGTCGGCGAGCCAGAACGAGCCCACGCTGTCGCGGAACCGGTCGTTCCACTCCCCGAACGGCGGGGGGAACTGCCCGGTGCGCCACCCGTGCATGCCGAGGTCCCACGGCTCGGCGATGTTCTTGACCCGCGACAGCACCGGGTCGGTGCGCAGAGCGACGAGGAACGGGTGGTTGGGGTCGTAGTCGTCGGAGCGACCCCGGGCGAGGGCGACGGCGAGGTCGAACCGGAAGCCGTCGACATGGCACTCCTCGACCCAGTAGCGCAGTGAGTCGAGCACCATCCGGCAGACGACGGGATGGCGCAGGTCGAGCGTGTTGCCGCAACCGGTGACGTCGATGTCGTGGCCGCGGTCGTCGAGGCGGTAGTAGGCGCGGTTGTCGAGGCCGCGCCAGCTGAGGGTCATTCCGATCGCGCTCTGCTCGGCCGTGTGGTTGTAGACGACGTCGAGGAGCACCTCGATGCCGGCCCGGTGGAGCAGCTTGACCATGCCCTTGAACTCGTCGAGCACGCCCTGTGGGTCGTCGGCCGACGCGTAGGTCGCATGCGGGGCGAAGAACCCCAACGTGTTGTAGCCCCAATGGTTCGTCAGGCCCCGCCGGGCCACTTCGGGCTCGGTCGTGAAGGCGTGCACGGGCAGCAGCTCGACGGCGGTGACCCCCAGCCGGGTCAGGTGCTCGATGGTCACCGGGTGGGCCAGGCCGGCGTAGGTGCCCCGCAGGTGGTCGGGGACACCCGGCAGGCGCATCGTCAGGTTGCGGACGTGCACCTCGTAGACCACCGTCTCGGCGAGCGACCGGTGCAGCGGCGCGTCCCCCTCCCAGTCGAAGCGCTCGTCGACGACGACACTGCGCGGCATGAAGGCTGCGGAGTCGCGGTCGTCGCGCAGCCCGGTGTCGCCGGCCAGCTCCACCCCCACCTGGTGCCCGAAGACCTCCGGGGCCAGGGTCACGGACCCGTCCACGGCGCGCGCGTAGGGATCGAGCAGGAGCTTCGCGTCGTTGTAGCGCAGGCCCAGCTCGGTGTGCCAGGGGCCGTAGGCGCGCAGGGCGTACCGCTGTCCCGGGCCGATCCCGCGCAGGTGCTGAAACCAGAACCCATGGGCCCGCTCGGTCAGCGGGACGCGGCGCTCGGACGCGCCCTCCCAGTCACCGGAGTCGAACAGGCAGACGTCCACGGCCTCCGCGTGGCCGGCGTAGACGCACACGTCGACCCCCCCGTCGACCATGGTGACCCCCGGCGGGGGAGGCAGGTCCCGAGTCGGCCGAGGGGGCGGCGGGGGTGGCATGCCGTCAGCGTAGGGGCCGTTACGGTGTCACCCATGAGCGATCCGACGAGCCTGCCGAACTTCCCGCCGCCGGCCGACGAGCACCCTTTGCGGGGCCGCGTTCTCGACGTCCTGAAGGACCTCCAGCTCAACCCCAACATCGACGGCGACGGCGACGTCGCCTTCACCATCGGCGAGCCGGCGCAGCAGATGTTCGTCCGGTGCCAGGACGGCGACTGGCCCGTCATGCGCATCTTCGGCCAGTGGCTCATCGGCGAGCAGATCCCCGACGACGCCGAGGTGCGGCTGCAGCGCTGCAACGACTTCACGCTGCAGCTCAACCTGGCCAAGGTCGGCATCGCCAACGGCAACCTCGTCGTCAGCGTCGAGCACGTCGTCACGATGAGCACGGACATCTCGGCGCTGTTCCAGATCAGCGTCAACCTCATCATGGAGGTCGTCCAGATGTGGCACACCTCGTTCGTGGCGCCACCCGGGCAGCCGGACGAGCAACCGGGGTCCGACCCGGGCAACGACTACCGCCCCCGTCACCGTCCCCAGGACGACGCGTGAGCGGCTTCGCCGGCGAGCTGGTGCGGCTCGAGGTCGAGGACGGCATCGGCACCATCCGCCTGGACCGCCCACCGATGAACCCGCTGTCGGTGCAGATGCAGGAGGAGATCCGGGCCGCGGCCACGGAGGCGGGCGAGCGCTCCGACGTCGCCGCGGTCGTCGTCTACGGCGGCGCGAAGGTGTTCGCCGCCGGCGCCGACATCAAGGAGATGCGCGGCATGTCCTACACCGACATGGTCGACCGCTCAGGCGCCTTGCAGAGCTCGATCACCGCGGTGGCGCGCATCCCCAAGCCCACCGTCGCGGCCATCACGGGGTATGCCCTGGGCGGCGGCTGCGAGCTCGCACTGGCCTGTGACTTCCGGCTCGTCGGCGACAACGCCAAGCTCGGCCAGCCCGAGATCCTCCTCGGCATCATTCCGGGGGCCGGTGGGACACAGCGCCTTTCGCGGCTCGTCGGTCCCTCCAAAGCGAAGGAGATCATCTTCTCGGGGCGGTTCGTCGCCGCTGACGAGGCTCTCACGATCGGCCTCGTCGACCGCGTCGTTTCCGCCGACCAGGTCTACGCCGCAGCGCGGGACTGGATGCAGACGTTCGTCGGCGGACCCGCCTACGCGCTCCGAGCGGCCAAGGAGGCCGTCGACCGAGGGCTGGAGGTCGACCTAAACACCGGGCTGGAGATCGAGCGCATGCTCTTCGCCGGCCTGTTCGCCACCAAGGACCGCGACACCGGCATGAGCTCGTTCGTCGAGCACGGGCCCGGGAAGGCGACCTTCGAAGGACGCTGATGCCTGCCACCGAACCGCTCGACGTCCTCGTGGTCTACGTCCCCACCGAGGGCACGTCCGCGCTGCTGGACGCGCTCTTCGCGGCGGGTGCCGGGCGGGTCGGGAACTACGAGGAGTGCGCGTTCGTCGCTGCGGGCGTTGGACAGTTCCGTCCAGTGGGTGGGGCACGTCCGGCCATCGGGCGGCCCGGCAAGCTGGAGCGCGTCGACGAGAACCGCGTCGAGGTGGTGCTTCCGCGGCGGCTGCGGACGGCCGTCGTCGCGGCGCTCAGGGCGGCGCATCCCTACGAGGAGCCGGCGTTTCACGTCCTACCGACCGCCGACATACCAGCATCGAAGTCACGACGCTGAATGTTCAGCGAGCCGTGGCCAGCAGCGCCCGGGCCATCGCGTCGTGGGTCACCAGGCTGCTGACGAGACCACTGCGGACGGCGGCCCGCACGGCCGGCGCCTTCTCCACGCCGTAGGGGATGGCGAGGACCTCCCGCACCCGGCGCAGCTGGGTGGCGTTCATGCAGATCATCCGCGCGGTCTGTTCAGCACCGACGACCTCACCTTCTGCGTCGACGAAGACGCCGGAGACGTCGGCAACCACGCCGGCGCGGGTGAGGATCCTGCGGTCGGGGGTCGTCATGGCGTCGAAGATGGTGCTCTCGCCGGCGCCCCATCCACCCAGGCCGACGACCGCCTGGGACACCGAGGCGAACTGGGCGACGGCGCGGGCGATCTCGGGCTGCCGCCTCAGGGCGTGGGCGGTCTCCTCGTCCGGGAGGAGGAACGGGGCGTAGTAGAACGTCACCCGGCCCCCGGTGAGCCGGGCCACGTCGCGGACGATCTCGGTCGATGTCGCCGACAGGTCGTCGCGGTGCAGCGAACCGGTGAGCTGCACGACCGGCGCCGGCGCCATGGCGCCGAGGTGTGGCACCGTGCTCGCCACGGCCCGGGCCCAGGCGAACCCGAGGACGTCGTCGCGTCCCACGGTCTCGGTGAGCAGCTCGCCGGCCGCCTCGCCCAGTAGCCGGCGCAGCGCCGCGGGGTCGGTCTCGTCCGTCCTGACGACGATCGCGGTGTGCAGTGCGAGGTGGTCGCGCAGCCGGCTCGACAGCTCGGTGTCGATACTGCCCGGGTGACCGATCTCGATGCGCACCAGGCCTGTGGCGAGGGCCTGCTCGAGCAGCCTTGCCACCTTGAACCGGCTGATGTCCAGCTCGTCGGCGATCTCGACCTTGGAGCGGCCGTCGACGTAGTAGCGGCGCGCGACGGTGGCCGTGAGGACCAGATGGGCCGGCCCGCTCGTGGGCTCGGGACCCTCCATGTCCGCCTCCTCGTGGCCGTCCGCGCGGCCGGTCTCTCCTGCCGCGGCGCCGAATCTACGGGACGCGTGGAGCGACCGGGGTGGTCATCACCGGATCACGATGTCGACACGGACTGCCGTGTCGTCGCTCGGTTCCTTGACATCGAGCCCATCGCAACGGTTGACTCACCCCGAGCATACGAGCAACCACGTGCTCATATGAGCATTGGGGCGACGCGGGTCGCCTGCCCACTCAACGAGGAGAACGCAATGTCGCGAAGGACAATGACCCCAGTCGTCGTAGGAGTGCTGACGGTGTCCGCAGCGCTCTCGGCATGTTCGGGGGCCGGTGGTGGCGGGGCCAGCGGCGGGGCCAGCGGTGGCGGTGCCGACAGCGTCAACGTGTTGATGGTCAACAACCCCCAGATGGTCGACCTCCAGAAGCTGACCGCCGACAACTTCACCAAGCAGACGGGCATCAAGGTCAACTTCACCGTGCTCCCGGAGAACGACCTGCGCGACAAGACGAGCCAGGAGTTCTCCAGCCAGGCGGGGCAGTACGACGTCGCCACGCTCTCGAATTTCGAGATCCCCATCTACGCCAAGAACAAGTGGGTCGCCGACCTCACGTCCTACACGACGTCCGACACGGCGTTCAACCAGGCCGACATCCTCCCGCCGATGACCAAGGCGCTGTCGGTGGACAGCAAGATCTACGGCGAGCCGTTCTACGGCGAGTCCTCGTTCCTCATGTACCGCAAGGACGTTCTGCAGGCTAAGGGCGTCACGCTCTCGGCTGCCCCGACGTGGCAGGAGGTCGCCGACGCGGCGGCCAAGATCGACGATCCCAGTGGTATGCGCGGCATCTGTCTGCGCGGGCAACCCGGGTGGGGCCAGCTCTTCGCCCCCCTGACCACGGTGATCAACACGTTCGGGGGCACCTGGTTCGAGAAGGACTGGACCGCGAAGGTCAACGGGGCGGAGTTCAAGGAAGCCACCAACTTCTACGTCAACCTGGTTAAGCAGCACGGTGAGGCCGGCGCCTCGCAGGCCGGGTTCACCGAATGCCTCAACAACCTGCAGCAGGGCAAGGCCGCGATGTGGTACGACGCCACCTCGGCCGCCGGCTCGCTCGAGGCCAGCGACTCGCCCAACAAGGGCAAGTTCGGGTACGCGCCGGCGCCGGTCGTCAAGACGAAGTCGTCCGGGTGGCTCTACACGTGGGCCTGGGCCATGGAGGAGAAGAGCACCAAGAAGGACGCCGCGTGGAAGTTCATCTCGTGGGCTTCGAGCAAGGCCTACGAAGAGCTCGTCGGCACCCAGCTCGGGTGGTCCCGTGTCCCCGCGGGCAAGCGTTCATCGACCTACAGCAACGCCGACTACGTCAAGAGCGCGGAAGCCTTCGCCCCCGCCACGAAGTCAGCCATCGAATCCGCGGACCCCGAGAACCCGGGCGTCCAGCCCCGTCCGGCTCCCGGTATCCAGTTCGTCGACATCCCGGAGTTCCCGGACCTCGGCACGAAGGTGAGCCAGTACGTCAGTTCGGCGATCGCGGGCCAGGGAAGCGTCGACTCGGCCTTGGACCAGGGTCAGGCCCTGGCCGAGGCGGTCGCCAAGAAGTACAAGAAGTGATCTGACCCCATGTCCACCGCGACCACGACTCGTCCGCCGGCCTCGTCGGCACCGGATGCGTCGAAGCGCGGAGCCCTGCAGCGCTCAGGAGACTGGGCGCGGCGGGCTCCGCTGCTTCCCGCGCTGATCCTCGTCGTCATCGTCACCCAGCTGCCGTTCCTCGTCACGATCGTGACCTCGTTCTTGAGCTGGAACGCCTACTACCCCGACCAGCGCGGATTCGCCGGCATCGACAACTTCAAGACGGTGCTGTCCGACCCGGACGCGCGACACGCCATCTGGGTCACCGTGACCCTCACGCTGGCGGTCGTCCTCGTGTCTCTGCTGCTCGGGCTGGTCATCGCCCTGCTCCTGGACCGCAAGTTCCTGGGCCGTGGCGTGGTGCGCACGATGATGATCACCCCCTTCCTCATCGTGCCGGTCGCCGCCGCGCTGCTGTGGAAGCACGCCCTCTTCAACCCGGAGTACGGCCTCCTGAACGGCCTCCTCAGGGGCATCTTCGGCGCCTCGGCTCCTCAGGTCGACTGGATCGGCCAGTACCCGTTCCTCGCCGTCATGCTGGCCATCGTCTGGCAGTGGACGCCGTTCATGATGCTCATCCTCCTGGCCGGGCTCCAGAGCCGGCCGCTCGACGTCGTCGAAGCGGCGCGGATGGACGGCGCCAACGCGTGGCAGATCTTCACGCATATGACGATGCCGCACCTGCGTCAGTACATCGAGCTCGCCGGCCTGCTGGGCACGATCTACGTCGTCCAGAACTTCGACCACGTCTTCACCATCACGTCCGGTGGCCTTGGCACCGCCAACCTGCCGTACTACATCTACCAGACGTTCTACACGGCCCACGACTACGGGCTCGCCTCGGCCGCCGGGGTCATCGTCGTCATTCTGACCATCATCGTGGCCACCGTGGCCCTGCGGACGGTCTTCAGCTTGTTCAAGGAGGAGTCACGATGAGCGCCACGGCGACCGGCACGAGCAGCGGCCTGCGAGACGGGACGACGGGGCGGTCCCCCGTGGCGCAGCGTCGCCGCGGGGTCGGAGGTCCGCTGCTCGGGCTGCTGGCGTGGGTGATCGGCCTGGTCTTCGTATTCCCGGTGCTGTGGATGGTGCTGACGTCCTTCCACAAGGAGACCGACGCCGCCACCAACCCGCCGTCGTTCTTCGCCCCGCTCAGCACCGAGGGCTATGAGGCGTTCTTCAGCGCCGGACCGTTGCCACCGCTGATCAACTCGGCCACGGCGAGCATCATGTCGACGATCCTCGTTCTGCTGCTCGCCTTCCCGGCGGCGTACGCCCTGTCGATCAAGCCGGTGCGCAAGTGGACCGACGTCCTGTTCTTCTTCCTGTCGACCAAGTTCCTGCCGGTCGTCGCCGGGCTGCTGCCGATCTACCTTTTCGCGCAGCAGGTCAACCTGCTCGACAACATCAACCTGCTGGTCCTGTTCTACACGGTGATGAACCTGCCGATCGCCGTGTGGATGCTGCGCTCGTTCCTCGCCGAGGTGCCGGTCGAGATGTTGGAGGCGGCCCAGATCGACGGGGCCGGGCTGATCATGACTCTGCGCAAGATCGTTGCGCCCGTGGTCATGCCCGGCATCGCGGCGGCGGCGCTGATCTGCTTCATCTTCAGCTGGAACGAGCTCCTGTTCGCCCGCGTCCTCACCGGCACGGTGGCCCAGACCGCGCCGGTGTTCCTCACCGGGTTCGTCACCAGCCAGGGCCTGTTCCTCGCCAAGGTCTGTGCCGCGTCCCTCGTCGTGTCGCTGCCGGTGCTCATCGCCGGGTTCGCGGCGCAGGACAAGCTGGTGCAGGGTCTCTCGATGGGGGCTGTGCGCTGACGCCGCCGTGACCCCGAGGGAGTGATAGACCGAGATACCGCCGAAGGAGATCCGGTATGCAGCTCAGCCAGGCCACGCTCGACTCGCTCCCGGATGCGGTGGCGCGACCGGCGTACGACCGCTCCCGGGTCACCGAGGGGATCGTCCACTTCGGGGTGGGCGGCTTCCACCGGGCGCACCAGGCGATGTACGTCGACGCGCTGATGAACGCGGGCGAGGCGTTCGACTGGGGCATCGTCGGTGTGGGAACCATGCCCCAGGACGCGCGGATGCGCGACGTCCTCACGGCTCAGGACGGGCTCTACACGCTCGTCGTCAAGCACCCCGACGGCCGACGTGAGCCGCGGGTGATCGGGTCGATGCTGCGCTACCTCCTCGCGGCGGACGACCCGGGTGCGGTGCTCGCCGCGATGAGGGCGGCGAGCACCCGCATCGTCTCCTTGACGATCACCGAGGGCGGCTATCTGTTCCACCCGTCGACGGGGGAGCTCGACGCCTCGCACCCGTTGCTTCAGCCGGACCTCGAGGAGGGGGCGACGCCGACGACACCGTTCGGCTTCATCGTGGAGGCGCTGCGGCTGCGGCGGGAGGACGGCACGGCACCGTTCACGGTCATGTCGTGTGACAACATCCCGGGCAACGGCGACGTCGCCAAGAAGATGGTCACCGCGTTCGCCCGCCTCAAGGACACCGAGCTCGCCGCGTGGATCGAGTCGTCCGTGCGGTTTCCCAACTCCATGGTCGACCGGATCACGCCGGTCACGGCGCCGGAGGACATCATCGCGCTGCGCGACGAGTTCCGCGTCGAGGACGGCTGGCCCGTCGTGTGCGAGCCGTTCACGCAGTGGGCCCTGGAGGACTCGTTCGAGGGAGGCGCCGAGGGACGGCCGGCGTTCGAGGTCGTCGGCGTGCAGCTCGTCCCCGACGTCGAACCCTACGAGCTGATGAAGCTGCGGCTGCTCAACGCCAGCCACCAGGCCCTCTGCTACGTGGGCTATCTCAGCGGCTACCGCTACGCCCACGAGGTGTGTCAGGACCCGCTGTTCACTGACTTCCTCCTCGCCTACATGGACCGGGAGGCCACCCCGACCCTCCACGACGTACCCGGGGTGGACCTCGACGCCTACAAGCACCAGCTCATCGAGCGGTTCGCCAACCCCGAGGTGCGCGACACCCTCGCCCGCCTGTGCGCCGAGAGCTCGGACCGCATCCCCAAGTGGCTCGTCCCGGTGATCCGCACGAACCTCGCGAAGGGCGGCGAGATCGAGCGGTCCGCGCTCGTCGTCGCGACCTGGGCGCGCTACGCCGAGGGGGTCGACGAGCAGGGCCGGCCCATCGATGTGGTCGACCAGCTGAAGGACCGGGTCATGGCGGCCGCCGCCCGGCAGGGCGACGAGCCGCTGGCGTTCATCCAGGACGAGCAGCTGTTCGGCGACCTGGCGGACGACAAGCGGTTCACGCAGGCCTACACCGGGTGGCTCGACTCCCTCCACCAGGTGGGAGCGCGCGCGACGCTCGAGCGCCTTGCCTCCTCGTGACTCGCACGTCCAGAGGCGGCAGGATGGCCGCATGACCCCATCCGTCCTCGTCGCTGGAGTCGACTCGTCGACCCAGTCGACCAAGGTCGTCGTGTGCGAGGCCGAGACCGGCCGCATCGTCCGGGAGGGTCGCGCACCGCATCCCGACGGCACGGAGGTCGACCCGGACTCTTGGTGGGCTGCCTACGAGGAGGCGACGGTGGGGGGCCTGCTCGAGGGGGTGGCGGCCATCGCTGTGGCGGGTCAGCAGCACGGCATGGTGGCTCTCGACACGGAGCGCCGCGTCGTGCGAAAAGCGTTGTTGTGGAACGACACCCGTTCAGCCACGGCCGCTACCGAGCTCGTGCGGGAGCTGGGCGGCACGCAGGCGTGGGCCGACGCGGTGGGCACCGTGCCGCTCGCCTCCATCACCGTGGCCAAGCTGCGCTGGTTCGCCGAGCACGAGCCCGACCTCGCACAGCGCGTCCACGACGTGCTGCTGCCGCACGACTGGCTCACCGCGCAGATCCTCGGAGGCGGGTCGGCCGAGGGGGTCCCGCTGGTCACCGACCGGGGCGACGCGTCGGGCACCGGCTACTGGTCGCCGTCGAGCGGCCGCTATCGCGTCGATCTGCTGGAGCGGGCCTTCGGCCGGGCCGTGGGCGTGCCCCGGGTGCTCGGCCCCCGCGACGTCGCCGGCACGACCTCCGGCGGGATGGTGGTCGGGCCGGGCACCGGCGACAACATGGGCGCTGCCTTGGGGCTGGGCCTGGGGGCCGGTGACATCGTCGTCTCCCTCGGCACCAGCGGCACGGTCTTCGGCGTCGCCGAAGGGCCCACCGCCGACCCGTCCGGGTTCGTCGCCGGGTTCGCCGATGCGACGGGACGGTTCCTTCCGCTCGTCTGCACGCTCAACGCCGCCCGGGTGCTCAGCGCCACGGCCACGATGCTCTCGACCGACCTGGCCGGGGTCGAGCGGCTGGCGCTCGCGGCCGCACCGGGGGCCGGTGGCCTAACACTGCTGCCGTACCTCGACGGCGAGCGGACCCCCGACCTGCCCGACGCCACCGGCACGCTGGGTGGCCTCACAAGGCGCAACCTCACCCCGGCCAACGTCGCGCGAGCGGCCGTCGAGGGGATGTTCTGTGGGCTGGCTGACGGGCTGGACGCGTTGCGAGACAGCGGTGCTCCCGTGCGCAGGGTCCTGCTCATCGGTGGCGCCGCCCGTTCCACCGCGGTGCAGGCGGTCGCCAGCGGGATCCTGGGGGCACCGGTGGCCGTGCCGTCACCCGGCGAATACGTGGCCCTCGGGGCCGCCCGGCAGGCGGCCTGGGTGCTGGCGACGAGCCGCGGCGACGCCGAGAACGAGCCTCCGTCGTGGCCGGTCGAGGCGAGGGAGGCAGCGGGCGTGAAGGAGAGCGACGGCGAGCGGGGCCGGGTGGTGCGCGAGGCGTACCGCCGGCTCCGCCAGACCCTGCACGGGGTGTGACCCCCGACGACCGACGCCTGGCTACCGGCTAGTAACATCAGCGTGTCGGCCGTCACCCGGTGACGGCGTGAAGAACCCCTCTCACGCCTGCCAGGATGGTCGCGACCATCGAGGGGCCGATCCGACCCTCGACCCCGAGCACCTGAAGAGGGCGTTTACCGCATGAACATCGTCGTCTGCGTCAAGTACGTCCCGGACGCCCAGGCCGACCGCACCTTCACCGAGGGCGACAAGACGACCGACCGCGTCAACGTCGACGGGCTCCTGTCCGAGCTCGACGAGTACGCCATCGAGGAGGCCCTGCTCGTCAGGGAAGCCGGGGAGGGCGAGGTCACGGTGCTCACCGTCGGGCCGGAGCAGGCGGCCGACGCGCTGAAGAAGGCGCTGCAGATGGGCGCCGACCGCGCGGTCCACGTCGTCGACGACCACATCCACGGCTCCGACTCCCTGGCCACCTCGTTGGTGCTGGCCAGGGCCATCGAGAAGCTCGAGCCCCGGCCCGACCTCGTCGTGACGGGTATGGCCTCGACCGACGGGGCCATGGGCGTCGTGCCGACCATGCTCGCCGAGCGTCTGGGTCTGCCCGCCGTGACCTTCGCCGCCGAGCTCACCGTCGGTGACGGCACGGTGACCGTGCGCCGGGACAACGACGCCGCATCCCAGACGATCGAGGCCAGCCTCCCGGCGTTGGTGTCGGTGACCGACCAGATCAACACGCCGCGCTACCCGTCGTTCAAGGGCATCATGGCCGCGAAGAAGAAGCCGGTGGAGACGTGGAGCATCGCCGACCTCGGCATCGAGGCCGGCGAGGTGGGCCTCGACGCCGCCTGGACGAAGGTCGAGGCGTATGCCGCGCGGCCTCCCCGCCAGCAGGGCCAGCTGGTCACCGACGAGGGCAACGGCGGCGAGCTGCTGGCCGCCTTCCTCGCCGAGCGCAAGTTCGTCTGACCCGGTCTGCGTCCTCAGCGTCCATTTCGTCCCAGTGTGCTGTGAAGCAAGGAGATTGACACCGATGTCCGAAGTTCTCGTCCTCGTCGACCACGCCGGCGGTCAGGTCCGCAAGACCACGACCGAGCTGCTCACCATCGCCCGCCGGTTGGGCGAGCCGTCGGCCGTGTTCGTCGGCGACGGCTACGAGGAGGCCAAGGCGACCCTGGCGGCATACGGCGCGACCAAGGTCTACCGCGCCGAGTCGGCGGATCTCGTCGACTACCTCGTCGTGCCTCAGGCCGAGCTGCTCGCGCAGCTCGTGCAGTCGGCGTCACCCGCCGCGGTGCTGATCACCTCGAGTCTCGAGGGCAAGGAGGTCGCCGCGCGGCTCGCGGTCAAGACGGGGTCGGGCCTGATCACCGACGCGGTCGACGTGCAGTCCGGTGAGGGCGGCGGTGTCGTGACGACCCAGTCGGTGTTCGCGGGGTCCTACACCGTGACCGCCACGGTCACGGAGGGCACCCCGGTCATCACCGTCAAGCCCAACTCGGCGGCACCGGAGCGGGCCGAGAGCCAGCCGGTCGAGGAGACCGTCGACTTCAGTGCCTCCGACGCCGCCAAGAGCGCGCGCATCACGGGGACGACTCCCCGTGAAAAGACCGGCCGGCCGGAGCTCACCGAGGCGGCCATCGTCGTGTCGGGCGGGCGCGGCACCTCCGGTGACTTCTCCAAGGTCGAGCAGCTGGCCGACGCCCTCGGCGCCGCCGTCGGTGCGAGCCGGGCCGCCGTCGACGCCGGCTGGTACCCCCACGCCTCGCAGGTGGGCCAGACGGGCAAGCAGGTGTCGCCCCAGCTCTACGTCGCGTGCGGGATCTCCGGAGCCATCCAGCACCGGGCCGGGATGCAGACGTCCAAGACCATCGTCGCGGTGAACAAGGACGAGGAGGCGCCGATCTTCGAGCTCGTCGACTTCGGCGTCGTCGGCGACCTCTTCGCCGTGCTGCCCCAGGCGGCCGCGGCCGTGGAGGCCAAGCGGGGCTGATCCAGGGCCAGCCGCCGTCGGCCGCCGGTGGCCGCCCTCAGCCGGGCTTACGGGCTCCGAGGGTGAAGCTCATCGCCATCCGCTCGGGGTGCTCGGTCATCCGCCACTCGCCCAGCTCGTCGCACGTCATGAGTCCGGGGAACGGGCAGAACGGCACGCTGTCGTGCTCCTCGAGCCGGGTCAGCTCCATCCCCTGACGCAGGACGGCCGTCACCGTCTCCCCGATCCCGTGGCTCCAGGTGTAGGACTCGGTGCTGGTGATGGCGTGGGTGTTGTCCTCGGCCGGGCGCACGTAGGTGACGTCCTCGTTCCAGACCACCGGGTCGGGGTGCTCGAAGTAGGGCCAGGCCGGCATGGGACGCCCGCTGGCCGGGTCGGGTTCCATCGTGTCGAGCATCGGGTGGGTGTCGCGGATGAACAGCCGCCCGCCCGGCCGGAGCACCGCGTCGACCACCTGTGCCCATCGGTCCACGGACGGCAGCCACGAGATGGCGCCGAGGCTCACGTAGACGAGGTCGAACGTGCGGCCGCCGAGGGCGGCCGGCGCGTCGTAGACGTCGGAGACCACGTAGTCGATGTCGGCGCCGGCCGCGGTGGCCAGGGACCGCGCCTCGGCCACGGACTGAGGAGACAGGTCGAGGCCGGTCATCCGCGCGCCGAGACGGGCCACCGAGATCGTGTCGGTGCCGATATGGCACTGCAGGTGCACGGCGTCGAGCCCGCGCACGTCGCCCAGCCGCGGAACGTCGAACCTGACCACGTTGGACAGGAACTCGGGATCCTCGACGAACGCCCGCACCTCGTAGTCGGGTGACGTGGCATGGATGACTGCCCGATCATCCCAGTTCGCCCGGTTGGCGACGAGGTAGTCGGGCTCGGAGGCGGCGTGGTCGACCACGGCATCACCGTATGCCTGCGGCGTGCCCGGGTGTGTCCTGTATGCCCGATGGGCTGCTCCGCGCGCGCCGTGTTGCCGTGGCCGGGACTTGTTGGTTGGGTCAGGGCGTGAGCGGCGTCCACGTGCAGGCCCTGGGAAACCAGCCCGTGCTGTCCGGGCGCGTGGTCCGGCTGGAGCCGGCGGGCCCGGAGCATCTCGAGGGCCTGTGGCCGCTCTACTCCGGCGGGGAGGACTCGGGGTTCATGGACCCCGTCGCGGCGCTGACCCGCGAGCAGACCCGGGCCGGGCTCGCCCGGGCGCGTGAGCGGCGGGACCGGGCCGACTGGGCCGTCGTCCGGCGCGCCGACGGTGACGTCGTCGGTGAGGCCGTGCTCATGGACCTCGACGAGGACAACGCCTCGATGACCTACCGCGTCGCCCTCGTCGGGCCGAGCGTGTTCGGGCGCGGCTACGGCACCGAGACCACGCGGCTCGTCCGCGACTTCGCCTTCGGTCCGCTCGGGCTGCACCGCCTGGCCCTCGAGGTCAACTCGTTCAACGCGGCGGCGATCGCGGTCTACGACAAGGTGGGGTTCGTGCTCGAGGGCGTGCGTCGCGAAGCGGTGCTGCGCGACGGGACCTGGCACGACGTGCACGCCATGGCCCTCATCGCCGACGACCCCCGGCCCTGAGCGGGCGGGCGACGCCCGCGGCGACCGTAAACTTGGTCGGTGCGCCACTACCTCGACCATGCCGCCACGACGCCGATGCGGGCGTCGGCGTTGGAGGCGATGACCGAGCAGCTGGCACGCACGGGCAACGCCTCTTCGCTGCATACCTCCGGGCGGCTGGCGCGGCGGGTCGTCGAGGAGTCGCGCGAGACCATCGCCCGGTCCATCGGCTGTCGTCCCTCGGAGGTCGTCTTCACGTCCGGTGGCACCGAGTCCGACAACCTGGCGCTGCAGGGCACCTTCACCGCCCGCCGCGACGCGGACCCGCGGCGGACCCGGCTGCTGGTGAGCACCATCGAGCACCACGCCGTGCTCGACTGCGTCGACTTCCTCGCCGCTCACGAGGGCGCCAAGGTCACCTGGCTGGAGACCGACGAGCTCGGCCGGGTGGCGCCCGACACGGTCCGCGTCGCCCTGGCCGACGACCCCGGCTCGGCGGCGGTCGTCTCGGTGATGTGGGCCAACAACGAGGTCGGCACCGTCCAGGACATCGCCGGAATCGTCGGTGCCGCCAAGGAGTTCGGCGTGCCCGTGCACACCGACGCCGTCCAGGCGGTGGGGCACCTGCCGGTCGACATCGCCGCCGTCGACGTCGACCTCGCGTCGCTGACCGCCCACAAGCTCGGCGGGCCCGTCGGGGTCGGCGCCCTGGTCGTCAAGCGCGACCACCGGCTCGTGCCCCTCTCCCACGGGGGTGGCCAGGAGCGCCAGGTCCGCAGCGGCACCCTCGACGTCGCCGGCATCCGGGCCTTCGCGGTGGCCGTGGAGGAGTCGGTGCGCGAGCTCGACGCAGAAGTTCCGCGGCTCACGGCGCTACGCGACCGGCTCATCGACGGCGCCATGGCGCTGGGCCTCGACATCACGCCGGGCGGCCCCTGGACGCGCGGTGACGTCGCGACGCGGCTGCCGGGCAACGTGCACCTGCTCGTGCCCGGCTGTGACGGCGACTCGCTCCTCTACCTGCTCGACGCCGCCGGGATCGAGTGCTCCACGGGTTCCGCCTGCCAGGCGGGGGTCCCACAACCCAGCCACGTGCTGCTCGCCGTGGGCCTGGGGGAGGAGCAGGCGCGGGGGGCGCTGCGGCTGACGCTCGGCCGCACCTCGACCGAGGGCGACGTCGACGCCGTGCTGGCCGCCCTGCCGGCCGCCGTCGAGCGGGCCCGGCGCGCGAGTGGGCGCAACCGGTGAGGCGGCTATGAGGATCGTCGCCGCGATGAGCGGCGGCGTCGACTCCGCCGTCGCGGCGGCACGGATGGTCGACGCCGGTCATGAGGTGGTCGGCGTGCATCTGGCGCTGAGCCAGAACGCGGCGACCCTGCGCGAGAGCGCGCGCGGCTGCTGCACCATCGAGGACGCCGGCGATGCCCGCCGAGTGGCCGACGTGCTCGGGATCCCGTTCTACGTGTGGGATCTCGCCGCCCGGTTCCGCGACGACGTGGTGGCCGACTTCGTCGCCGAGTACGCCGCCGGCCGCACGCCCAACCCGTGCGTGCGCTGCAACGAGCGGATCAAGTTCGCCGCCCTGCTCGACAAGGCGGTGGCGCTCGGGTTCGACGCGGTCGCGACCGGCCACTACGCCCGAGTCGTCGCCGCGCCGGACGGACGCCGCGAGCTGCACCGCGCGGTCGACCCGGCCAAGGACCAGTCCTACGTGCTCGGGGTCCTCGACGCCGACCAGCTGGCCCGCTCGTTCTTCCCGCTCGGCGACACGACGAAGCCTCAGATCCGGAAGGAGGCGGCGGCGCGGGGCTTCTTCGTCGCCGCCAAGCCCGACAGCCACGACATCTGCTTCATCCCCGACGGCGACACCCGCGGCTTCCTCGCCGCCCGCCTCGGCGAGCGGCCGGGTGACGTTCTCGACACCACGGGGGCGGTCGTCGGGCGGCATACCGGCGCGTATGCGTTCACCGTCGGCCAGCGCCGCGGGCTCGGCCTCGCACGGGGGACGCTGGACGGCGAGCCCCGGTTCGTCGTCGACGTCGAGACGTCCACCAACACCATCGTCATCGGGACCCGCGACCTCCTGGGGGTCGACGCCCTGGTCGGCACGCATGCCCGCTGGTGCGGAACCCCGCCCGACGGCGTCGTCATGGTCGGTGTGCAGCTGCGGGCGCACGGCGAGGAGGTGCCGGCGACGGCCTGGGCGGCCCCGGGTGACACAGCCCTCGAGAGCAGCGACGGCGAGGACGAGGTCCATGTGCGGCTCGCGCGCCCGGTGCGCGGCGTCGCCCCCGGGCAGTCGGTCGTGCTCTACGACGGCACGCGGGTCGTCGGCTCGGCCACCATCCGCACCGCCGTGCGGTCGCCCCGCCCGGCCTGAGCCGCCCGTTCTAGGGCCTGGTTCCCCACGCCCTAACTGTACTAACCACGGACGTTGGTGACGGGCGAGCCTGCTGGACATGAGGAGGACCTCCGGGTGAGGTGGGGCTGTCCTACGGCTACACACCCACCACGGAGGTCCTCATGTCCCACGCTAACGCTTC